>Ga0307934_1000001_pt1 | contig 302991 bp, 296 predicted proteins | sample OrgLakmetageno90_FD_201838 | JGI IMG/M metagenome (GOLD analysis project Ga0307934, IMG submission 201838) | Saline water microbial communities from Organic Lake, Antarctica - #90 | ecosystem: Environmental > Aquatic > Non-marine Saline and Alkaline > Saline | place: Antarctica: Organic Lake...
TGTACGGGGATTCAGCTGGTGGGTTTGCACCTATAAAAGACCTGTTCAAGACCGACGTCTGGAAGGTGTCAAGTTGGCTCAACGAACGAGACGACAAAGAACTCATCCCTTCGAACTCGATAACTAAAGAACCTAGCGCCGAGCTCAGGGCCGAACAGGTAGACACAGATTCACTCCCTGATTACCAGGTGCTTGACGAGGTGCTTGCACTTCTCATCGAACAATCAGCGACCATAGAACAAGTCGTCGCTCAAGGGCATGAGGCAGAACTGGTTGAGAGAATTGAGGCACTGGTTCGAGCATCCGAGTGGAAACGCTCTCAAGGTGCAATCGGCACCAAAACCACCCCGGTCGCATTCGGAACCGGACGCAGAGTCCCGCTAACAACGAGGTTTACCAAGCTATGAAAATCAGAACTAGCACTTTGACAGATCTGAAACAAAAAGGCATTCGCTTTGCTGCGCTAACCAGCTACGACATGCACACCGCTAGCATTTTCGATTCCGCTGGTATCGAAGTTTTACTGGTCGGGGACTCCGCAAGTGACAACGTTTTGGCCAATCAAGGCACTGCACCAATCACCCTTGACGAGATGATTCCCTTCGGAAGAGCTGTTGCAAAGAGCGCTAAGGACTCGCTCGTAGTGTTCGATTTACCCTTCGGAAGCTACGAAGTAAGCGCCGAGCAAGCGCTAATCAGCTCTATCAGAGCAATGAAGGAAACTGGTGCCGCAGCGGTGAAGCTGGAGGGCGCCAAAGTCGAGCAAATTTCTAGGATTGTGGAAAACGGCATACCGGTGATGGGTCACGTCGGATTCACTCCCCAAACCGTCCACGCACTCGCTGGCTACAAAGTTCAAGGTCGAGACCAACAAAACGCGGATCGAATTATGAGTGAATGCCTTGCAATCCAAAAAGCCGGTGCCTTTGCGGTAGTTCTTGAGATGATCCCGGCCACGTTAGCCAAAGAAATCACTGAAGCCCTTGAGATACCGACAATTGGGATTGGAGCCGGCTCCGAATGCGACGGACAGATCTTGGTTTGGCAAGACTTCGCCGGTTTGAGCGAGAAGACACCTAAATTTGCAAAGAATTATCTCAAGCTTCGGGATTCACTTCGCGCAGCTGCCCAAGACTATAGATCCGAAGTCCAAAGCGGCAGCTTCCCACCAGCTGACAAGCAGTTTTAGTCTTCCCATTCTTTCTGATCCTCTTCGCGCAGCGCTTTTGCTCTAGCGATTATCGTGTCAGGGCCCGCCTTTGCGGTATCAAAGTCTGGGAACGGGCCGATTCGGTCTAGCGAAAGTGATTGTGGTCCGCTTTCGACCTGTTGGGTTTTTAGGTTGAACCAATATTGGGCCTTATCGGACAATGTGCCTCCTGACGCACTTAATCGAAAACTAGACTGCTCTTATGCCAAAAGCTATTGATTCATCCCTGATACCCGGAAAAATTTCAGCCCTCAGAGCCGTACCTTCAACGATAGTGCGACCGGAGTATGTTGGGAAACCGGGGCCCGCCGATCACGTGGGCGGTGACAAGTACGACGAGGAGACTATTCAGCGGATCAGAATCGCCAGTAAGCTCGCGGCCCAGGCTCTGAACTTAGTGCTATCTGCCGTGAAACCCGGAGTGACAACCGATCGATTAGATCAAATTGGGCATGATTTCCTGATTGCAAACGGCGCCTATCCTTCTACCTTGGGTTACCGAGGGTTCCCGAAATCGCTGTGCAGCTCATTGAACGAAGTGATCTGCCATGGAATCCCCGATGACACAGTTATTAGCGAGGGAGATCTCGTGAACATAGACATCACCGCTTTCATTGACGGCGTACACGGCGACAACAACGGAACCGTGATAGCAGGATCAGCACCAGAAGAAGTCAGATTGCTGGTAGAGCGAACTCACGAAGCGATGATGCGAGGGATTAAAGCCGCTAAACCTGGAAGAGAAGTCAACATCATTGGCCGCGCTATAGAAAGCTATGCCAAGCGATTCAATTACGGAGTTGTTCGTGATTTCACGGGCCATGGCGTTGGCACAAGCTTCCACACTGGGCTAATAATTCCTCACTACGATGAGCCTGACTACAAAAACATTATCGAGCCTGGGATGGTCTTTACAATCGAGCCAATGCTTACTCTGGGGTCCCAAGATTGGGACATGTGGAAAGACGGCTGGACAATCACGACCAAAGATAAAAAGTATTCCGCCCAGTTTGAGCACACGATTTTAATAACAGAATCTGGGGCAGAAATACTAACGGAACTATAAATGACCAACATCGCGGTGGGCATTGATGTTGGTGGAACCGGAATCAAGGCCGCCCTTGTTGACACCGTAACCGGGGAGCTAGTGTCCAAAAGATTGAGGCTTGCAACCCCCACCGGTGGCGAACCGGCAGCCGTTGCTGCAACCTGCAGGCAATTACTTGTTGAACTGGGCGCACCAGACGAAGCGCCGGTTGGTGTTTGCCTCCCCGCAGTTGTCAGAAACGGTATAACCAAGACGGCAGCGAACATCAGTGACAACTGGATCGATCTAAACGCGAAGGAACTGCTTACGGCGGTACTCAATCGAGACATCCACGTCCTGAATGACGCTGATGCGGCGGGTGTGGCAGAGATGAAGTATGGCGCAGGAAAACAAGCCTCAGGGGTCACCATTTTGATAACCCTTGGCACCGGTATTGGCTCGGCACTTTTTATTGACAAGACCCTTGTACCAAACACCGAGTTTGGACATTTGGACATCGGCCCATTCACCAACTTTGAGGCGCATGCTTCCTACGGCTCTTTCGAACGAGACCAGCTCTCGGTTCAGGAGTGGGGAAAGCGACTGGAGCTTTTATTCTCGCACTTAGAAAAAATATTCAATCCGGATCTATTCATAGTAGGAGGTGGAGTCAGCAAGTCTCACGAGGAATTTTTTCCGTTTATCAACCTAAATACTCCTATTGTGCCCGCGAGCTCAAAGAATGCGGCGGGAGTCATCGGTGCGGCTGCGATGGCAAATCAACATTTATAAAAGTGAGATGGGCCGGCCGATACGCCGGGTTCTGTAGTGCGCAAGCACTGACGGCCATCTATCTCGGCCACAAATTGCTAAGTGGCTCTAGCGACCTACCCGAAGACTGAACGAGCAGCTCTTAGCGTCTTCTTACTTGGTCTTGCTCCCGGTGAGGTTTACATAGCCGAACTAGTCTCCTAATTCGCTGGTGGTCTCTTACACCACCGTTTCACCCTTACCCCCTAGGGGGCGGTTTACTTTCTGTTGCACTGTCTCTTGGGTTACCCCAGGTGGGCGTTACCCACCACCGTGCTCTTTGGAGCCCGGACGTTCCTCGGCAATGCCGCGACCGTCCAGCCGACCCATCTCGACACCAAGACTAGCCCTGAATCAGATGGGCACAAGAGTTGATGGCGAATGTTTCCACCGGTCCAGTACCAAAAAAGCGATAAATGCTAATTCCACACGGTGCAAAATTTATGTTCCAGTATGTTGACTCCGCCGATTGCTGAGCCAACTTAGCAATTGCCCTAGAGGGCATCATGTGTGTTACCAAAGCAACGGTCTTGCCTTGATTTTCAGACACCACTTGAGTAATCAGCGCTAAAACCCGCCCTTGAAGCTCCAAAACGGACTCTCCACCGGAAGGTTTCTGAGTTGTGGAAGAGCGCCACTTTGCAACCTCTGCTGTTGACTCAAGCTCCATGTCAGTCATCGACTTACCGTCCCAGTCCCCAAAGGCGATTTCTCTTAGTCGCTCATCGGAAGCACTCTCCACGCCCACAGCCTCGAGCAGTGCATCGGCGGTTTGGGTAGTTCTTCGCATAGGAGAGTGAATGATGGATGATACCGGGGGAAGATTGAAAAATGCCAACAGGGGTGTAACAGCTTTTGCTGCTCGAATAGCCTCATCTACTCCTGTTTCATTGAGCTCCGGGTCTTCCCCATCTCCGCCGGAAATCAAATTGGCCGTTGTGCTGGCGGTACTGCCGTGCCGAATAACGACGATTGTTGTTGGCTCTAGATGCTGCCTCGGGGCCCTGATGCTTCTTGGTTGAACGGCCGATAGCGGAAGGGCGTCATCCTCGGTGTGAAAAGCACCATCGTCCAAAGCACTGTTGGCGTTGGCATCGGCGATCGAGTTTTGCTCCCGGGGTATCCACTCCAGAGAAGCGTCGAATGCCCCTAGCAACTGGCTCGCTTCAAACACCAGTTCGCGAATTTCTGGGCTTTTGACTTTCCAGCGACCGCTTAGTTGCTCAACTACCAGTTTTGAATCAAGCCTTATAGTCACCACCCGGTGCTCTGAAGCCGTCAAGAATCTAAGGGCAGCGATCACGCCCTGGTATTCTGCATAATTATTGGTCCGATTACCTAACACTTCACCGAAATCGGCGATTGTGCCTCCCGCCGCATCCTCTATGTGCACTCCATACGAGGCTGGACCTGGGTTTCCCCTTGATGCTCCATCACAGTAAACGTAAATCATGACTGCATCAAGTCACTCTCGCACAAGTATGGCACTGCACTCCGGGCAGGTGGCTAACTCATCGTTAGCTACTGCGCGAATCACGCCCAGGGCCGTAGAGGTTAGGTTCATATTGCAGGCACCACAGGTCGAACTGCGCAATTTTCCAATTGCGGAGCCGCGCTTGCTCAATCTTTCAAACAGCTCGACGAGTGAAGGGTCAATTGAGGATCGAGCTTGGTCGACAAGGGACCTCAGTTTGGTTAGTTCGAGAGTCACACTTGCCAAAGACTTGCTTGCCTCATCGGTTGCCCGATTGAGCTCTTCTTGAAGTGCCTCGCGCTTTGCTTGAGTTTCCTGCTGTGTGTCATTCGACTGCTCCACACGTTCCATTTGAATTAGTTGAGCTTCTTCTAGTTCGCCCTTGCGCTTTCCAAGCGTCACTAGTTCGTGCTGGATCCCGGAGATAGTCTTGGTGTCATTGGACTGAGTCAACCGCTGTTCATCTTTTGCGATCCGATTTTCGACCAGCTCCAGATCAGACTCTGAGCGGCGAAGGTCGCGCACTATTTCTTCGTGATCGCTTAGTAATTGACTTGCCTCGGCGCTAACGCGTAAGAGTGAATCACGAATTGCCTCGGACTCAAGCCCAGATGATATGTAAGCCGATTGCGTCTCAAACTTTCGAATCTCAATGAGTTGGGCATTCAATTCCATCAGTACGGGAAGTTGGTTCGGGTCGATTTTCATTGCATCACCACAAAATCCCAGGGGTCGGTAGATAAGTCACTGACAATAAAGCTAACAGCACCAAACTTATCACTGAGCTGACCTTGGGCAGTCTCCAGCCATAACCACTCAGCGGCCCAGTGAGATATATCCATTAGAGCAGCGCCGCCAATTAGTCGACTCTGTTCAATGAAGTCTTGCGATGGGTGGTGCCTAAGGTCGGAAGTAATGAACAGATCTAGGTTTGCACCTTGCGCGAGATCCAGATAGCTGTCTCCGGCTCCAGCTACCAATCCAACCCGAGAGATCATGCGATTTGGATCCCCGGCAACCTTTATGCCTTGGGCAACCGAAGGAATCGCTTTGGCCACAGCTCTAGAAAACTCCAATAGCGTGATTGGCTCGCTCAGCAGACCGAAGAAACCCTGCTTGGTAGGCGGATCCAAGTAATCAAGAGAACCCAACCCAAGCGCTCTGGCTAGAGTGCTTGAGACTCCGTCGATTGCGAAATCAGCATTGGTGTGGGCGGCAAACACGGCGATTTCGTTTTTGATGGCAAAGGCAGTTGTCGCACCCTTTGTGGCGGACTCACTCAGCGAGTAAACGCCCCGCAAGAACATTGGGTGGTGTGACAACACAAGATTGGCACCAATACTCTTTGCCTGCTGAAGAACCTCCATTGTCACATCGACGGTGAGCAGCACAGTCTTAACATCGGACGTCAATTCGCCCAGCATGAGACCTGGCCTATCCCAGTCCGCAATGCCTGACTCGGGCCAAAGCACATTGAAATGTTCAACCAACGAAGATAGTTTTTCCACAGCGACGTCCCAACAGATTATTGGCGCCAGTTTATTGCCACTGGGGCGCCAAATGGTTACCTAGCCCTGGACTCGGACCACGCGTACTCACCCAAATGAAATTTACGCTGTGACTGTCACGAATTCCCGGCAAAAAACTGCGGTGCCAAAAGTACATCCAGCCCGATACCGAATTAGTTCTAGCCGGTTTTGAAAAAGCATGCCCGATTTTGGCTTGATTTCACAGATTTGAAAAGCCAGACCAAGGCGAACAAGCCCGCTCAAAAGACCTTCCTAGGCTGCAAACGATTCAGATGTTCAACCTGCCCACAGCATCACTAATTTAGCTTCGTGCACCTCACAAGCTGCGCCATAAATCCATATAGATTCTTTCGAATTTTCTTGTGTTGCTCACTATATAAAGAAAGTAAGAACGATGTTTTTTTTTGCTGGTAACCCGCGTGGACTGGCCGTAAGCGACCACTACTTCTATGTCCATCACATCCGGAGACTCGCTGGATCCCCTAGGAAACGCTTTATGGTCTAGGGTCTTTTATATGGAAATCAAACTGAGAAACACAGAAAGACAACCAAACTGGGAGATTGCGAACGAGCTATCTGAATGCACATCTTCACCTGAATCCAGAATAAAATTCACCTCCCAAAGGCCTTCGAGCCAGGTTCACCACGGGGCTCAAATGATACTTGTTCAGCTTTGTCGGGAGGTTGCACATGTCTAACCAGGACAACTCAACCGTGCCGAACTCTTCCTCAGAACAGGCCTCGCGCGGAGGATATGATTTGATCGTCATCGGCGCCGGCGTTGCCGGCATGGCGTCAGCAAACAAGGCTTCAGCCCACGGCTGGAGAGTCGCAATCGTCGACTCCCTTCCATATGGAGGGACCTGCGCGTTGCGAGGGTGCGATCCTAAAAAAATCCTTCGACGCGGAGCCGAAATTATCGATAGCGCTCGGCTCATGAGGGGTAAAGGAATCGATGACACTGGGCTTGCTATCAACTGGCCAGATCTTATGAAGCATAAACACGGCTTTACCGATCCCATGTCTCAGCTTATTGAGGATGGCCTCTCAAGCAGCGGGGTCGAGACTCTTCACGGTTACGCAAGCTTCACCGGAGCCAACCAGATCAGCATCGATGGCACCACCTACGACTCAGACCGATTCCTGATCGCGACTGGCGCGAAACCGAGACCACTTGCCTTCCCCGGAGCAGAGCACACCATAGACAGCAGCGAGTTCCTGAATCTTGAAACACTGCCAACCGACATTCTCTTTGTCGGCGGAGGCTTCGTCTCCTTTGAATTTGCTAACATCGTCGCTCTGGCAGGAAGCACAGCGACAATCGTCGACCACGGAGCACGTCCGCTGACGAATTTCGATCCAGATCTAGTGGGTCTTATTGTTAAGCGCGGAAGTGAAATCGGTGTGCATCTGAGAAGCAACACCGGCGTCGAGTCCATCGAGCGAGTCGGTAACCGGTACCAAGTCACCATCGAGAGCGACGGATCCAGCGAGACAATCGAGACCGACCTCGTGGTCCATGGCGCTGGACGAATCGCGGACCTTTCAGGTCTAGGCCTTGATGCCGCTGGTGTGGAATGGAGTGAGAAAGGCGTGAGCGTGAGCGGTCACCTGCAAAGCAAGACAAACCCAGCTGTCTGGGCCGCTGGTGACTCTGCTGACACGGAAGGCGTACCTATAACACCGGTCGCGGTCTCCGAAGCAACGGTCGCCACGTCAAATATGATTAAGGGCACCTCTTCCGTTCCTGATTACACCGGAATCCCCACTGCGGTCTTCACTATTCCCGAATTAGCCCGCGTTGGCATGCTCGAATCAGAGGCCACGGAGCTAGGAATTGACTTGGACATCCGTTACTCCGATACCAGTACTTGGTATTCCAATTACCGGATCGGCGAGACAACGGCTGCGGCTAAAATCCTCATTGACAAATCGAAGGACGTCATAGTGGGTGCTCACCTGCTGGGACCAGAGTATGGCGAACTGATCAATACTTTCGGACTAGCTATCAAGCTCGGGCTCACGACTCGCCAGCTCAAATCTGTCACGGCAGCGTACCCCACCGTGGGATCAGACCTAGGCTCCATGCTCTAAAGTGCAATGGAGCTTTTATTAGTCTCGCTATTTCGTCACTAATGAGAATCTGTTGGCTCTTCTTGGTGAGAGCAAGAGCTCCGGAGGGGAATGTGACATCCAGTCACCGACGCGATTATGTCGGAAGCGGCCGAAAAAAATCGAAACAATGGCGAATGTCTGTTGTTTCAGAGGAGTACTCGCCGTGGCCGACTGGACCGTTTTAGGCGGACTATAAACCTGACAGAAACGAAAAAAACCCCAGCGAATAACTAGGGTTTTTATCGTAGTGGGCCCTACCGGGCTCGAACCGATGACATCCACGGTGTAAACGTGGCGCTCTACCAACTGAGCTAAAGGCCCTCCGCGCAAAATCTTACTACCAAACTGCTCCTTAGAGCAGTTCCAGTGCTTTTTTGTAGGAATCAAGGTCTCTCGGCTCCCCCGGTGAAGTTATGAATTTGGCCACTATTTCACCAGACTTGTCAATGACAAAGGTTCCGCGAGTTCCATGTCCGCGGTCTTCAAGGAAAACCTCGTAGCTCTTGGCAACCTCGCCGTGGGGCCAAAAATCAGCTAGCAGCTGGAATTTGTAGCCCTGATCTTCAGCGAATTTCGCCTGAGTGAATTTGCTGTCAACTGAAATTGCTAACAGTTCAACCTCAGCCGATTCAAAGGTGGCAATGTTGTCTCTAAGCTCGCATAATTCTTCGGTGCAAGTGCCAGAAAAAGAAAGCGGATAAAAAACCAGCACCACCGGTTTTTTACCTTGAAAGCTACTCAGTGTCACCGATTCGCCGAACTGATTGGTGAGAGTGAAATCCGGTGCTTTGTCCCCGACAGATATTGACAATTTTTACTCCTTTACTTACGGATACTTACTGGAACCGACTGGACAGAATAAAACAACAACGGCGTCGGAAAGATTTCTAAGTCCTAGATAGACTTTAGGTGCTTACACAAGAGCATAAAGAAACCAAGCCACGAAAAGAGGCTTCAGTGTCACACAATAACCAAGACGCATTCGTCCCACCTTCACCGGACCGTGATCCACAAGAGACAGCGGAGTGGCTGGAGTCACTGGACGCACTAGCCAATGTGCAAGGTCGTGGACGTGCAAGAGAAATCATGCAATCTCTGCTACGAAGGTCTCACGATCTTCAGCTAAATGTCCCGCTGATCCCGACAACTGACTACATCAACACCATCTCCCCTGAAGATGAACCCGAATTCCCGGGAGATGAGCAAATTGAACGCACTTACCGCGCTTGGATGCGTTGGAATTCAGCAATCATGGTCCACCGGGCTCAGCGCCCCGGCATAGCCGTTGGCGGACACATTTCATCGTTCGCATCGAGCGCCTCACTTTATGAGGTTGGCTTTAACCACTTCTTTAAAGGCCACGACCACCCAGCTGGAGCGGATCAGATTTTCATCCAAGGCCATGCCTCGCCTGGTCCATATGCTCGGGCATACCTCGAGGACAGATTGAGCGCAGAGAAGTTAGATGCGTTTCGACAGGAAAAGTCACAACCCAATGGCGGACTACCCTCCTATCCTCACCCAAGACTTCTCCCAGACTTTTGGGAATTCCCAACAGTTTCTATGGGCCTGGGCCCCATTAATGCTATTTACCAGGCGCAGTTCAACCGTTATCTTCACGACCGTGGATTCAAGGACACAAGCCAGCAGCACGTCTGGGCGTTTCTAGGGGACGGCGAGCTGGACGAAGTCGAATCTAGAGGAGCACTGCAGCTGGCCGCAAATGACAGCCTCGACAATTTAACCTTCGTAGTGAACGCCAACCTGCAGCGTCTAGACGGACCGGTAAGAGGCAATGGCAAAATCATCCAGGAGCTCGAGAGTTTCTTCCGAGGTGCCGGATGGAATGTGATCAAGGTTATTTGGGGCAGAGAATGGGATCCGTTACTGCAGCAAGACCTTGAGGGTGCGCTGGTGAACCTAATGAACCAGACCCCCGATGGTGACTACCAAACTTATAAAGCAGAATCTGGAGCTTTCGTAAGAGAAAACTTCTTTGGTAGGGATCCGAAAACCGCGAGCATGGTGGCCGACATGACCAACGAGAAGATTTGGGGACTCAAGCGCGGTGGCCACGACTATAAGAAAATCTATGCAGCATACAAAGCCGCAATGGAGCACAAGGGTCAGCCCACGGTAATTATCACCAAAACCGTCAAGGGCTACGGGCTTGGCAAGAGCTTCGAGGGTCGAAATGCGACCCACCAAATGAAAAAGCTCACGCTCCAAAACCTAAAGGATTTCCGAGACGAGATGCGAGTCCCGATAACGGATGCGCAATTGGAATCGGACCCCTACCAGCCGCCCTATTACCACCCGGGTAGGGACGCGCCTGAAATCCAATACATGCATGAACGTCGTCGAGAACTCGGCGGTTACCTACCGGAGCGTCGAAGCAAATTTGTGAGCTTCGAGCTGCCAACCGACAAGGCCTATGCGTCGCCTCGAAAGGGTTCTGGTAGCCAGGAGATAGCAACAACGATGTCCTTCGTCAGACTGCTGAAGGATCTTCTCAAATCAGATGGCATGGGCGAGCGAATATCCATGATCATCCCAGACGAAGCGCGAACCTTCGGCATGGATGCCTTTTTCCCAACCGCAAAGATCTACAATCCGAACGGCCAGAACTATCTTTCGGTGGACCGTGAGCAACTGCTTAGCTACAAAGAAGCAACCAACGGCCAGATTCTCCACACCGGCATAAATGAGGCGGGCTCGGTTGCTGCCTTCACTGCCGCCGGCTCTAGCTACTCGACCCATGGGCAACCGATAATCCCGTTTTATGTCTTCTACTCCATGTTCGGATTTCAGAGAACTGGGGATGCCCTGTGGCTTGCGGGAGATCAGATGGTCAGAGGCTTCCTGATTGCAGCTACCGCTGGCAGAACAACACTTACGGGTGAGGGTCTGCAACACGCGGATGGCCACTCCCCTGTGTTAGCAAGCACCAACCCTGCCGTTATTAGCTACGATCCGGCATACGGATACGAACTGGGCCACATCGTTCGAACTGGAATAGAGCGGATGTATGGTGGCGAGCATCCGGACCCGAACGTCATGTACTACATCACCGTCTACAACGAGCCTGCCTTGCAGCCGGCGGAACCTGAGGTCGTTGATGTCGATGGCATTGTTCGAGGAATACACCTTGTGAACAAGAATTCCGCTGCCGGGCACAAGGCTCAGATCCTTGCCTCCGGAGTAGCAATACCCTGGGCACTAGAGGCTCAGCAGCTATTGAACGAGTGGGGTGTGTCAGCCGATGTTTGGTCGGTAACCAGCTGGACTGAGCTAAGAAGAGACGGGCTCAAGTCGGACGAGCAGAAATTCCTCTACCCGAACCAAGATCCCACAATGCCCTATCTGACTCAGAAATTAGCCGACTCTGCGGGGCCAACCCTTGGAGTGAGCGACTTCATGCACTCGGTTCCCGACATGATCAGGCCTTGGGTCTCCGGCCAGTACGCAACCCTTGGTGCCGATGGCTTTGGCTTCTCCGACACTAGGGCGGCTGCCCGCCGATACTTCAAAATCGATGGCCCTTCAATTGCCGTGAGAATTTTGGAACAGCTCGTCAAAGAGCAGCAGGTAGACGCCACAATTCCTCAACAAGCCATTGATAAGTACCGGCTGCACGATGTGGCCTCAGGAACAAGTGGAACGGCCGGTGGAGACTCCTAAGCACCTAGCGTGGTTGAACTCCATAGCCGGAGAGTTGGCCTCTGCGACGCTGATTCGGCTCGACGAAACGCTGCCCTGGTATAGACAGATGCCAGCAGCTCGACGAGCGGCCATAGGTGGTGTTGCCCAAACTGGAATTACAAGTTTCATTAGTTGGTATGAGGACCCAAAGGCGCAGCCTTGGGTCGCAGCCGACGTCTTTGGCAGTGCACCAAGAGAACTACTGAGGTCAATCTCACTTCAAGAAACCCTTCAGGTTATTCAGGTAGTGGTCGAGATGGTCGAAGAAACGGTCCTGAAGGAACACCCGGATCTACACACCGCTGTTCTGAGATACTCGAGAGATCTGGCATTTAGTGCCGCCGATGTATACGCACGTGCTGCCGAAGCGCGCGGCCTCTGGGATGCCAGATTAGAAGCGCTGGTTGTCGATTCGATAATAAGTGGCGAGACATCTCAGGAAATCAGCTCCCGGGTTGCAGCTCTGGGCTGGCAGGCAGACGGTGCGGTTGCAGTGCTTCTTGGCTCGACGCCCTCAAATGAAGACCCGGACGGTATTCGCAAAACCGCCAGAAAGCTCGCGGCCGATGTCCTGATTGGAATTCAGGGCCGACGACAAGTGGTCGTGGTCGGACTCATGAAACCCATGCCAGAAGCTGAGACGAAAATATATGAAACGGCCACTGCTCTCGAGGGCTACTTTGGCCTCGGGCCCGTAGTTTTGGGACCCACAGTGCTGAGCGTTTCTGATGCCTCGAAATCCGCCAAGGCAGCTCTTTCCGCACTGGCTGTAGCGGCAACAGTTAATTCCAGCACTCGTCCGACAGCCGCCGACAACCTATTACCCGAGCGAGCACTCGCTGGAGACCCACTCGCAAAGCAGTCGATGCTAGAAAAGTACTACGCCCCGCTTGCAGACTCACAATCTGACTTACTACCGACTCTTCGTGCTTATCTTGAATGCGGACGTTCACTCGAGGCCACCTCTAAGCAGCTTTTCGTGCACGCCAACACCGTCAGATATCGACTCAAGCGGATACAAGAAATTATTATTGAGAACCCCACAGACCCAAGAACCGCGTTTATGCTCCAAATTGCGATTGCAGTTGGCGCGATAAACGACATTGAATCAGGAGTTAGACGATAACGATGCTCATCACCGCGTGCCCCGGACAGGGATCACAAGCCCCAGGATTTCTAGGCCAATGGCTAGAAGAAGTCGATGGCTTTCAGTCTCAACTTGAAAAACTCTCCGCAGTTTGCGGCTTGGACCTAGTGAACCTCGGAACTACTGCCGACGAAGCCCAAATCAAAGACACTGCTATCGCGCAACCCCTTATAGTTGCAGCGTCAATAGCGGCTTATCGCGCACTGTTTCAGTCAGTGGAAATCGACGGTGTGCTTGGCCACTCCGTTGGAGAATTTGCGGCGGCTGCAATCGCCGGAGTGATAACAGACGAACTGGCGCTTAAACTCGTGACCATTCGAGGTCAAGCGATGGCAAAAGCTGCTGCCGAAGAATCAACCGGCATGGCCGCTATTCTTGGCGGAGAAATCGATGAGGTTATTTCGGCGGCTAATGATTTAGGGCTAGAGGTAGCGAACTTCAATGGCGCAGGGCAGCTAGTTGCCGCCGGCACAAAAAAACAAATCGCTGCACTGATGGCTCTGCCACCAGCTAAAACCCGAGTAATTGAGCTCAAAGTGGCGGGTGCCTTTCACACGCAGTACATGGAATCTGCTAGGTCAGAGTTAGCACGTGCCGTCGAGGGCGTAGCAGTGTCCGACCCTGAAATAATGCTCTGGAGCAATGTAAGCGGTCAAATCTGCACCAGTGGTAAACAGTTTGTTGATTCGTTGGTCAATCAGATCTCGGCCCCGGTTCGCTGGGATCTCTGCATGGAAAACCTACCGACTGAGAAATTTGATTTCGTGGAGCTACCACCGGCCGGTGCTCTAACTGGTCTTGTCAGGAGAGCAGTTCCGACTGCCAACCCGATAGCCTTGAAGATTCCAACTGATTTTGAGAAGGTCACTAAATGAAGCGACTCCTAGAATCCACCCCGGTAGCACACAGTCGTATTTATGCTCTGGGTGCTGCAAGGGGAAATCAGGTTGTAACCAATGAAGAGATTGCCGGACCTATCGACTCAACAGACGAGTGGATTAGACAGCGGACCGGTGTAGCAACAAGAAGGAGAGCATCCGAGGACCAGTCAATGATGGACCTGGCCGTGGAAGCTGCCAAAGAGGCGATAACTAAATCAGGTATCGACCCGAATGACATCGGTGCCGTTATCTTGGCGACAATCTCTTTTCCCTACCAAACCCCCTCCGGGGCCTCGCTGTTGTCCGAGCTAGTGGGCGCTCACGATGCAGCTGCCTATGACATTTCCGCTGCCTGTGCGGGCTACTGCTACGGCATAGCCCAGGCTGATTCACTTGTACGTTCTGGGCTTTGCAAGTACGTTCTAGTTGTCGGTGCCGAGAAGTTATCTGATTTTATTTCCCCAACCGACCGAACCATCAGCTTCTTGTTGGGCGATGGGGCTGGCGCGGCCATAGTTGGAGCGAGCGACCACGCTGGAATTTCAAATACAGTTTGGGGGGCTGACGGTTCTAGCTGGGACAAAGTTGGAATGACCGACTCCATTTTGGATTTCCGAGACGGCAAAGCTCCTTGGCCGACGCTCACTCAGGAAGGACAGCCGGTATTTCGCTGGGCTGTGTGGGAGATGTCAAAGGTGGCTAAGCAGGCGCTAGAAGCCGCTGGAATCGAAGCCAGCGATCTAAGCGCCTTGGTTATGCACCAAGCAAACCTCCGCATCATCGACGAGTTTGCCAAGCAGCTCAAACTCCCAGAATCCGTCGTGATTGCCAAGGATATTGTCGACACCGGAAACACCTCTGCGGCATCCATTCCGCTTGCTATGCACCGAATTCTTGAAGAAAAAGCAGTTGTAAGTGGGGGGTACGCACTTCAAATTGGTTTCGGCGCGGGGCTTACCTTCGCCGCCCAAGTTGTAGAACTCCCCTAAAATAATCCGGTTACTAACAAAACAATTAGGAGAAACCCAAATGGCACATTCACAGCAAGAAGTACTAGCTGGATTGGCTGAACTCGTGAACGACGAGACTGGCATTGCGGCAGAAGCTGTCCAAATGGAAAAGTCATTCACGGATGATTTAGACATTGACTCAATTTCAATGATGACGATTGTCGTTAACGCTGAGGACAAGTTCAGCGTGAAGATTCCCGATGAAGAAGTAAAGAACCTAATCACTGTCGGAGACGCAGTGAACTTCATCACGGCGAACCAGGACTAACGTGCGTCGCGTAGTTGTTACTGGCATTGGGGCTACTACTCCCCTTGCCGGTGACGCCATGGCGAGCTGGGAAGCTCTATTGCAAGGAAAGAGTGGGATAACCACCCTGGAGCAAGAGTGGGTTTTAAGATACGAACTTCCAGTGACATTCGCGGGGCAGGCAAAAATAGCCGCTACCGAAATACTGACGCCCCAAGAAGCTAAACGGCTGGACCCATCTAGCCAGTTTGCCCTTATCTCTGCCAGAGAAGCCTGGGCAGATGCCGGTGAACCCTCGGTTGACCCAGAACGACTAGCCGTCGACTTTGCCACCGGTATTGGCGGGGTTTGGACACTCCTGGATGCTTTTGAAACCCTAAAAGAACGAGGCCCTAGGCGAGTTCTCCCGATGACCGTGCCGATGCTGATGCCAAACGGTCCAGCCGCGGCCGTCGGCATGGCATTGGGTGCCAAAGCCGGTGCCAGAACTGCTGTGAGCGCCTGCGCATCCGGCAATGAGGCGATTGCAAATGCCTTCCATAGAATTCAGCGCGGCGAGGCCGATGTGGTTGTTGCCGGTGGTGCCGAAGCTGCCATCCACCCGCTTCCCATCGCAGCCTTTGCTGCCATGCACGCCCTTAGTAGGCGAAACGATTCGCCAGCGGAAGCATCGAGACCTTACGACACAAATCGGGATGGGTTCGTAATGGGAGAAGGAGCCGGTGCACTGGTGCTCGAGTCCCTTGAAAGCGCGAATGCTCGGGGTGCAAAGATTTACTGCGAGATTGTTGGCGGCTCAGTAACAAGCGACTCATACCACATCACAGCGCCAGACCCCGAGGGTGAAGGAGCAGCCAGAGCCATGATTGATGCGTTAGGTCAGGCTGACTCTTCGATAGCAGACGTCGAGCACGTTAACGCCCACGCTACATCGACTCCGGTTGGAGACATCGCCGAGTACACGGCAATCAAGAGAGTCTTTGGCTTGCGGACAGAAAATCTTGTGATAGCGGCGACAAAAGCATCAACTGGACACCTACTGGGTGGAGCTGGTGCCATCGAAGCCATATTTACAATCCTGGCTTTGCAGCAACAACAAGTTCCTCCGACGATAAACCTTGACGATCAAGATCCTGCAATACCGCTGAACGTACCCAAGACCATCGCTAAACTGCAAAGACCCGGAGCAATTGCGATCTCTAACAGCTTCGGTTTCGGTGGTCACAACGCAGTTCTTGCTTTCCGAAATCTCTAAACAGCTCTCGGCAATATGCGGACATCCTCTGGAATTACCCTCAACGGTTCAAATACGTCGAGCCAAGCTTGACCTTCTGCCATTCTGATAAGTCTTCCAAATTCAGATAAATTACCCTGCGATCGAAGAAGAAAACTGTTGATCTGGCCGAATCGCAGAACTGGTTCTCCTGATGCATCAATGTTTTGACGATGAATACCAAGCCTGGGGTGAATCAAATATCGCGCTGGCTCAACTCCTAGAACCTCCAGCTCGCAGATAACACCCTCCGAAGATAACTCGGAGGCGAGATCTGAGCTAAGGCCCACCGGCACTTGCAGCTCTAGTCGTAGTTGGTAGGTCAAGGGCGATGCTGGTTGCGCAAGCCAGTTATTGGCCGCGCCAAACCTTGCAAGGAGTCGATCTACGTCCTTGCACTTATCTCTTGGGCAAGAAAGAACCCAAATTAGACAGCTTTCCAGCTTGAACCTCCGATTCAGAGAAACATCTTCCCCAATGTCCTGAATCGTTGACTTGAGGATAAACCTGCAGGTCACGATAAGTCAAAAAAATCCCAGCAAGTCAACAGGATTTCAACGTCACATGGCATTGAGCCGCTACTCTTTAGGCATTCCCATGAGCAAACTTTATTTTCGCTACGGCGCCATGAATTCAGGCAAATCAACTGCCTTACTGCAGGCTGCCTATAATTACGAAGAACGAGCACAACATGTGCTCATTGCCAAACCATCGGTGGACTCCAAGGGCGACAAAGCAATCATTAGCCGGCTTGGTGTATCTAGGGACGTGGACTTCCTGATTCCTCCCGACCAGAACCTTCGTGAACGGTTTGCAGCTGAATCCGCCTTGCTAAAACAAACGCAGAACAAAGAAATTGCGTGTCTACTGCTCGATGAGGCTCAGTTTTTGACTCCGGAACAAGTGAACCAGTGTCTTGAGATCGCAGTCCTTGATAGCGTGCCGGTTTTGACCTACGGCATCCGCACCGACTTCAAGACGCTGAGCTTTCCTGGCAGCAGAAGGCTTCTCGAAATTGCACACAGCCTCGAAGAGCTAAAGACAATATGCCGCTGCGGTAGAAAAGCAATGTTTAACGGAAGACTGCTAAATGGTGTTTTCGTCTTTGACGGTGAGCAGGTCGCAATCGACGGGGACCAAGTCACCTACGAGTCGCTTTGCGCGAATTGCTACCTAGAAAAGACTCTCTAGGTCCGTCACGCTTAGGTAACAATTCGACTCACTCAACCAGAAGTCACCCAGTCTTGGGCCTATGTTGAGAGCACGCTTCCATTTAGGTTGCGCATTCAACGTTTGGTTGAGTGCAATGTTTCTCCACGAAAGGGGACACGTGAAAATCAAATCATTATCAATCGTTGCGGTTGTTTCAGCTGCAGCACTATTTTTAGCAGGTTGTGCCAGCACCGACGCTGAGCCAACCACTTCAGCAACAACGGAAGCAACAACTAACAGCGATACCAGCACCGACAATGCAGGATCTCTGCTAGACAGTGTTATCGCAGCAGGATCGCTTCGTTGTGGAACTCGCGACGCCTTGCCTGGCTTTGCGGTTCTAAACGGCGCCGGTGAGCACGTTGGATTCGACTCAGACTTCTGTCGTGTAATTGCAGCAGCAGTCTTGGGAGACGCAACTGCTGTAGAGATGATTGATCTGGAAACAGCAGACCGATTCACAGCTCTACAGAGCGGCTCAATCGACGTTCTTGTTCGCAACACCACTTGGACCGCCACAAGAGATGGTAGCGAGGGTGCAACCTTCCTTCAGCCAACCTTCTACGACGGTCAGGGAATGATGGTCACCGCAAATAGCGGCTATGCAAGCATCAGCGACATGGATAACGCAATAGTCTGCGTGGCAAAGGGAACAACGACCGAGGGCAACGCTGCTCTTGAGTCGTCTCGCATGGGTCTAGATTGGGAAATTCGTTCATTCGACGAGACCGATCTAATTCTTGAAGCGTTCCTTGCCGGTCAGTGTGACGGATGGTCTTCAGACGTCAGCCAGCTAACTGGTCTTCGCTCTGCTTACCCAGACGGATCTAACGCTCTAATGATTCTTCCAGAGGTTTTCTCAAAGGAACCCCTAGCGCCAGCCGTCCTTGACGGTGACACCGCTTGGGCACAGGCAGTGAACTGGGCAATACTAGCCACAATCCAAGCTGAAGAGTTCGGAATCACCAGTTCGAACGTTGACAGTATTCGCTCTTCAACCGAGGATGTCGGAATACTTCGTTTCCTTGGAGCTGAAGTTCCAGGCAGCGAAGGGGCAGCCGTCCTGGATCCAAACCTTTCATTGCCTACCGACTTTGCTTACCAGGTAGTCAAGCAGGTTGGAAACTACGGTGAGATATTCGCTCGTCACCTAACCCCACTTGGTCTAGAGCGTGGTCTGAACTCGTTGTGGAACGATGGCGGAATTCTCTACGCTCCTCCTTACCGTTAAACATCACCATTAGAACCATAGGTAACTCAATTGAGGGCTCAGCAAAATGAGCCCTCAATTGAGTACACCCCCGAAGGTTCCATTTTTTCGAGACATCCGAACTCTTAAGTGGGTCTTTCAAATAGCCGCTCTGCTGGCTGTTTTTGCCTTGCTTTACTGGCTCTACGGCAACTACCAGGAGAACGTCGCCAAAAGTAGCATTCAGACCGACCTTCGCTTTTTAGACAACCCGGCATACTTTACGATTCCAGGTAGTGACCTGGACCAATCGCAACCGGTAAGAGACGCATTCGTTGTTGGTTTTCTGAATACCCTTCGAGTCGCCGTCATAGGCGTCGTACTTGCTACTGTTCTTGGAACTTTGGTGGGTATCGCACGACTCTCAAAGAATTTCATGGTCCGGACACTCGGCACTGTCTATGTAGAGCTGATTCGCAACCTGCCGCTCCTACTTCTTTTGACATTCATGAACCTGGCCGTTGTTCTCCAGACTTTCCCGCGCATTGAAGATGCGTGGCTGCCGCTTGATTTATTTGTTATTTCAAACCGTGGAATAGCCATTCCTTGGTTCATAGGCTCTTCAGCACAACTGGCAATAGGCATCCTTACTGCAGCACTCCTTGCATACGTAGTTGCCAAGGTTCGCATCAAACGATCGGACAAAACCGGCAAGCATGACCGGGCCTGGCTTTACGGAATCTTGACGTTTCTGGTCCTGGTTGTTCTAATCTGGCTGCTCTTTGGCTATGACTGGGAGCTTCCCTATGTGGATGGCAGAGGGACCACCGGAGGGCTTAGGCTCGATCCTTCGTTCTTCGCACTTCTAGCCTCCTTGGTCCTCTACACCAGTAGCCACATTGCTGAAATAGTACGTGGCTCAATTTTGGCGGTGCCCAGAGGCCAGGGCGAGGCGGCAGATGCGATTGCCCTAAACGGTTCTCAAAAGATGAGGCTGGTCATTCTGCCGCAGGCCTTTCGCATCGCAATGCCGGCCCTAGGAAATCAGTACCTGAACCTTATAAAGAATTCATCTCTTGGCGCCACGATCAGCTATTTTGAACTGACGCAGATTGCCCAAATCACAGTGGGTAATGGCTCACCTGCGGTTCCGGCATTCTCGCTGACCCTATTGGTGTACCTTGCAATCTCGCTGGTCACGAGTCTGGTGGTCAATTACTTTAACCGTAAATTGGCACTGGTGGAACGATGATCACTTGGATGCGAAGGAACCTATTTAGGTCAGTGACCGATTCTCTACTGACGGTGGTTTCGGCCACCATTCTCGGTGCCGTACTTATTCAAGTGTTTCAGTTTGTTTTTCTCAATGGCCGCTGGGAAATCATCCAGGTAAACCTAAAGATCTTGCTGGTTGGGCGCTTCCCCGAAGAATTGATGTATTTGGTCGGGCTTTCAATTTTGGCCCTTTGCTTCTCGATCGCAAGCCTTGCAGGCGGCGTAGAGCGGGCATCGAGCAACAACCAAACCCTTCCTGCCAAGCTGTGGGGTTCGTTCCAGCGATTCGGCCTGCTGGCGGCAACCGCCGTTCTACTGATTGTGCTGGCGGCCGATTTCGATGCAGTGGCCTTTGGTGGATATGTCCTGGTGTCGATTGTTGCCGGAACACTCTTCGGCCGGCTGAGACGCACCACAGCTCTCAAAAAGCTGCCGGGTCTGATTTGGGTGTTTTTTAACGCATCGATACCAATGGCACTGATCTTCATCACAATTGGACAGGCGGCGCTAGAAGAGTGGGGCGGATTCCTCATTAACTTCTACCTCGCGATTGTCAGCATCACTCTGAGCTTCCCACTGGGCGTGCTACTTGCCCTTGGTAGAAGATCATCCCTTCCGCTTCTACGCTGGTTATCCACGACCTACATTGAGCTCATTCGTGGAGCTCCACTTTTTGTTCTCTTACTCTTGGCGGGCGTGGCATTGGAGTTCTTTATCCCCGCCAACATTGCGCCGGACGCGATCATTAGGGCGATAACCGTGTTCACTTTGTTCACGGCCGCTTATCTAGCTGAAATTATTAGGGGTGGCCTGCAGTCGATTCCAAAGGGTCAGGAAGAGGCAGGAAAAGCGCTTGGGCTGTCAACATTCAAAATTACGTTCTTGATCACGCTCCCCCAGGCCCTAAGAAACGTAATCCCTGCACAAATAGGTCAATTCATCTCGCTATTCAAGGACACCACGCTAGCCGGTGTTGCCCTTAGCATCTTCGAACTGTTGAATGTCGGTGCGGCCATAACCAAGCAGGATGACTATCTCGGTCTGGGTCTGATTTATGAAACATTGGCATTTGTGGGACTTCTATTCTGGGTAGGGTCCTACGTAATGAGCAGGGAAAGCCAAAGGATCGAAAAGAAGCTAGGAGTCGGTGTTCGATGAACAATGAGGTATTCAAAGACGCGTCCAAGATGTCGGGAGATCGTGGATCTGACGACGCCATAATCGTCATCGACGGCGTTTATAAGCGATTCAAAGACTTTGAGGCCCTCAAGAACATCGATATGCAGGTGGGTCGCAAAGAAGTAGTGGTGGTTATAGGCCCTTCCGGTTCCGGAAAGTCCACCCTGATTCGGTGTATAAACAGACTTGAAGTCCACGATCAAGGTCACATCTTTGTCGATGGAACTGCCTTGACCACAGACATCCGAAACATTCAGGAAATTAGACGCGAAACAGGCATGGTTTTCCAGAACTTCAATTTGTTTCCCCACCTCACGGTCCTAACAAACGTCGCCATGGGCCCGCGCCGAGTTCGTGGTTTATCAAAATCCGCCGCCGAAGCGCTTGCGATGGAATTGCTCACGCGCGTGAAGATTCCTGAGCAGGCAGATAAGTTCCCAGCGCAACTTTCAGGAGGGCAGCAGCAACGGGTTGCCTTAGCCCGAGCACTTGCGATGACACCTAAGGTAATGCTGTTTGACGAGCCCACTAGCGCACTTGACCCGGAAATGATCAACGAGGTACTAGATGCCATGAAGGAACTTGCTCAAGAAGGCATGACCATGATTGTTGTAACCCATGAAATGGGCTTCGCTCGCGAGGTCGCCGATCGAGTGATCTTTATGGACAATGGTGAAATCGTCGAGGTTGGAACGCCAACTGAGATTTTTGACAATCCGAAGGAAGAACGCACTAAGAAGTTCTTGTCTCAAATTCTCTAACTCGAAAAGCACGCTATGTTTCACTCGATTTGCAGTCAGCTGGCTCCGATGTAGCATTTAGCTTCGGAGGTTTACGATGAACAAGCTCACTTTTTTAGAACGGTTGCAGGCACCTGACCCAATTATTTTAGCAGGCGGCTACCTTTTTGAGGTTGAAAGAAGGGGCTACCTAACTGCCGGTGAATTCGTCCCCAAAGTAGCGCTTGACCACCCGGAAGTTCTAAAGCAGGTAACCATTGATTTCCTGAGAGCCGGCAGCGATGTGGCCCTAGCCTTCACTTATAACGGTCACAGAGAAAAACTTAAGCTGATAGATCAAGAGCACCTTCTCGAACCACTAAACAGAGCGGCCATGAGCATCGCTCGCCAAGCAGCTGATGAGCAGCAGGTGGCACAAGGTCGCGACATTTACGTTGCTGGTAACATTTCAAATTCCAATATTTTTGATCCAACAGATGAAGCCTCAAAGATTGCGGTTAGGCAGATGTATCGAGAGATGATCGGCTGGGCAAAACAAGAAGGTGCCGATCTAATTGTCGCCGAGACCATGTATTACTTCGAGGAAGCCAAAATCGCACTCGAGGAAATCCAAGCTGCCGGCCTGCCATCGCTGATCAACGTCGCCGTGTTCGCAACCGGTGTTCTTAGAGATGGTGTTTTACCAGCAGAGGCTTGCCAACGTCTAGCCGAAGCCGGAGCCGACGTCGTTGGCACGAACTGTTTCCATGGGCCTTGGACCATAAGGCCAATTGTTGAATCAATACTGGAAAAAACACCAGGTTCCAAGGTCTGCGCGATGCCGGCGACCTATCGCACTACGGCCGAAAACCCAACGATGTTTAACCTTCCTGACTCCCAAAACACCGCAATACTTCCTCATGATCGAACCTTTCCGGACGCACTGGAAGCCCAGAATTCAAATCGATACGAAACTGCTGAGTTCGCGGAATTTGCTCTGCAATCGGGGGTGAAAGTGATTGGCCTTTGCTGTGGTGCAAGTGTCATCCATCACAGAGAGCTGGCCGAAAGGTTGGGCCGGAGCACCTACTTATCTCGGTACTCCCCCGACATGAGTAAGCATTTTCTCTATGGAGACAAGAAAGTGATACCCACGAACTCGTCTCAATTTGGATCACGCGCTTAAATGTTGTCTTTTTTTAGGCGACTAGCGATCCAACCCCAAGCATCAACAGCACTACGTTTACAAAAGAAGCCATAATAAGCAGCGGAAAAATCACCCTGGGTGGAGATGGTTTGAGTGCAAGTAATGAAGCAAGCCCGGCTAACAAGATAGTTATTAGCAGTCCTAAGAGGCCAATAACTGGCGCGAGGTTTACGCTCCCGTACACCGCGATGCTGGACGCCGAAACGGCAGTTCCAGCAATAATAAATGCCGACACTTTTTGACCCAGAATGTGAGGAAGTGCTCTAACGCCAGTGGCTCTATCATCTAAGAGATCCGGCAGAGTGTTAGCGAAGTGGGCGGAAACACCGAGTAACGCGGCCACAAGAATGACCCAGAATGGCGGAATGACACTTTGCTCCATGGCCAGAGTTACAAAAATAGGCAAAATTCCAAAGCCGACAGCGTACGGTGCGATCGAGAAACCGTTGAATTTCAGGCCGACGTTGTAGGCCCAGCCAACGACAAGCATGAGGACCATCCAAACTAGGGTCTCCCAGCCAAACAAGGTCGATATTGACAACGCTAACGCTCCGGCAATAAGAGAAGCATTCCTAACCGATGTTCCGCTCACCGACCCTTGAGCGGCCGGCTTGTCAATCCGCCCCGAGGACCTATCTCGATTTAGGTCAAGCCAGTCGTTAGACAATCCAACAGAAAACTGTTGAAACAGAACTGCTAAACCCACTAACACGACACGATCAGCACTGAGGCCCACACCAACACCAAAAAGAGCTGCGAATATGGCAACAGCAAATGAAGGCAATGGGTGAGTTGATCCGAGTAATGACAGCGCCTTTCGGCCGAACATTATCACCGCGCCAGTCGATTAACAACCAGACCAAAAACCCATGGTAACTTGCTTGCCAGCGGGACAATTGCCATTCTGATCGGGGAATTAGCAGCCGAAATAAGGCCTTGAGTCAAAACTCTAAAATCTCTACTTACTCTGCGCCATGCGCGTTCGTAGGCTGCTGGCTTATTCGCCAAAATGCACTCTATGGCTACCTTCGCCTGAGCAAAGCCAAGCCTCAGGCCTTCACCGGTGATGGCATCTACGTATCCCGATGCATCTCCAACCAGCAAAATGCGACCCTTCGTGCGCGCTACAGTCAGCTGCGGAAAGGAACCGGCGCCGCTTCGTTGAGAGCTCGGCTCAGCACCCATCAGTCTGTTCGAGAGCTCGGGGATACTGCCTATTGTTTGGTCAAAATCAGTTGACCTTGGACCTAATACAGCAACTCCCACCTGCGTGTCCGAAACCGGAGTGATGTAGACCTCGGCGGTCTTAGTGTAAAAAACCTCAATGAACTCAGACCACGGTGCGACTTGAAAATGCTGTCTAATGCCGAAGCGCTTTGCACGCCTCGCCGGAACATTCTTCACTAGACCGGCTGCCTTGGCAATGTTTGAATGGAGGCCATCCGCTGCGATTAGATAGCGACCAAGAACGGTGACCCCGTTGGAACTAGAAGCAACTATTCCTTTGGAATCTTCAGTTACCGAGTTGACCATGGCCTCGACAAAGACAACCCCAAGTTCATCCGATCTAGAACGCAGCAAGCCGTGAAGTTCGGTGCGCCTCACTCCCTTACCTACGCCGCTTGAAAATCGATGGGACACCGAATATTTACCACTTCGATAGGTAACTCCAAGTAGGTCACGGCCTTCTGGATACACGCCCAATCGATTTAAAAGCGGAATTGCCCCTGGCATTAGGCCTTCGCCACAGGCCTTGTCTATGACACCGGACCGAGGTTCAACAACAACGGCCGAGAGACCGCTTAGACGTGCTTCAATGGCTGCTGACATGCCCACGGGGCCCCCGCCGACAACGATCACATCGTAGATTGTCATTTCAAACCCTCCAATGCTTTGTTCTCGGTAGGAATTCTAAAACCCAAAAGCAAAACAGCATTCAGAACAGTAAATACTGCTGCCGTTATCCACGCAGAGTGAACCATCGGCAATGCAACACCCTCAATGGCCACAACCCAATAGTTCGGATGCCGGAGCCACACTTGAGAATATGGCCCTCTTTTCACGCGCTTGGCCCCTGGAATAACTATGACCCGAGTGTTCCACTGGTTGCCGAGCGCCCAAATGAACCAATATCTCGTGGCTTGGCATCCAATAGCGATGACCAAGAAAATCCAGCCCAGCGTCCCGAGAAATGAGCGCTCAAGGAAGACAACCTCGATCATTGCGCCTAGCAGCATCCCGGTGTGGAGTGCGATCATTGCCGGAAGATGCCCTCGACCAAATTCCGCACCGCCTTGCGCAAAGGCCCGCTTGGCATTCCTGGTTGAAACAATAAGTTCGTAAATGCGCTCTGCGCCCGTTGCCAGGATCAAGCCGATAAACAGCAACATGCTGATTGAGAAACTCATTTCCACTCCAACAACACGAGCTCCAAAGACACTCCCGGTCCAACCGCAAATAACAACCCATAAGTGGACTCGGGCTGGTGGAATACATCATTCAGCACATGCAATACCGCTGCCGAAGACATATTTCCCGCCCTCGCCATTACTTCCCAACTGGGAACAAGATCGGAGTCCGCTAAGTTCAAAGCTGTGGAAAAGGCCTCGAGTATCTTTGGGCCACCGGGATGGGCAATCCAAACATCAATATCTGCTCTCTTAAGCCCCTGCTGACTAAGAAGAGCATCGACGTCTGCTGCAAAATGCTTTTCAATCATCTCTGGCACTCCGGCCTCAAGCATGAGCGATAACCCACCGGTGCCGATTTTCCAACCAATCAAAGATTCCGTGTCGGAGTATAAAGTGCTCCTGCTTGCTTTGACTGAAATGCCCTTCTTGGCCTTAGGGTGCTTATCCCCAATCATCACCACGGCAGCTGCACCATCACCAAAGACTCCGGTGCCAACGTAGTTGGCCATGGATCGGTCCTCCCATTGGATCGTAAGTGAACAAAGTTCTACCGATACAACCAATGCCACGCCCATTGGGTCACCGGCCAAGTAATCAGCAACTCTTGCAATACCAGCAGCCCCTCCAGCGCAACCGAGGCCAAAGCTTGGTATCCGCTTTAGATCAGGCCTGAAACCCATGCTGGAGGCGAGCATCACATCTAGCGAAGGGGCTCCGACACCAGTGACGGTTGTAAAAAAGAGATGATCCACTTCGGTGGCGTCAAGACCAGAATTTTCGAGCGCATTCCTCGTGGCTGTTTCAACAAGAACTAGAGCGTGTTCAGCGAATAGCGAGTTTGCCTTCGTGAACGAATCGATATCGGTGTACTCAGAAATCGGCAGTACAAAGTGGCGCTGCCTAATTTTGGTATTGCTATGGATTCTCTCCAACACTGCTCGGCTGCCATCCGTAGGTGCAAGTCTCGGTGCTAGCGCCTCGGTCACTTCCGACTGAGAATGTGCGTTACCAGGAAGAGCGGCTTCAACCTGAATGATGACTGCCGCCATGCCTTTTCTCCCAACGCTGACTCTAAGTGTAACTAGTTGAAAACATCTTAAGACCTCTTAGAACAGCCTCATGGTTGAAAGTGGGGCGTGCGGGACTTGAACCCGCGACCGAACGATTATGAGTCGTTTGCTCTAACCAGCTGAGCTAACGCCCCCGACCCACTAAAGCTTAGTCAACCAACTGCAATGAAGCAGGCAAAGTGCGCCAATAAGCCTGAAATGCTATAGCAGGTTCGGGATCTTCTGCTCGGCAGCGAGATTGGCCCTTCTAAACACGAAGGTAACCCCGGTTGAAATCAACACGATGAACAAAGAGTAGAGCGCGGGAACAAGCAGAATTTGGTCTACTCCTGGATTGTCGATGTATACGGCGACGATTACAGCGATTGCTAGCGGCCCGTTGTTGATTCCAGTCTCCAGAGAAATGGTTCTCGCGTTCATAGGATGCACTCGAATCAGCTTTGCCAAATAGTACGCCACTGTGATCCCGACAAGACCCATTCCAATCGCCACTACGTAGGTTGGCCACTCGGTTGTCATGAGCAGTTCCCAGTTGCGTGGAACCCAGATGATGATAAGGAACGGGATGAAGATAAGCCCAAACACTCCACCTATCAGCTCCAGAACAGCGCCAACGTTGGCACTCAAGCGGCGCACTAACATCCCCAGGCCAACCGGGACGATGAGTCCGAAGATTACTAATGCAAGCTCGCCGAACTCAACGCTTAGAGACTCGTCAAGACCCAAGAAGTTTGAGTAAATGAAAAGCATCGCAGGTGTCATCACGAACGCCCAGAGAGTGGAATTCACCGTCATAGTCACGCTCAAAGCAAGATTACCCTTGGAAAAGTAGGTGAAGAGGTTAGAGGTAGTGCCGGCAGGGACGCTTCCCATGATTAGCGCTCCCAGAGCTACCAAGAGTATGCCCTCAGTTGAAGAGAAGGGAAGCAGCACGGTCACGATAAGAACATAGGCAGTAAGCGGCATGATGCCAAACTGGGTGATCCAGCCGATTACTAGGCCCCAGGGGCGTCTAAGTGCCAGTGCGAAGTCCTTGGGAGTAAGGCCAGCACCGAGCCCGAACATAATAATGAGAACAAACACTCGGAGCAGAGTCTGTTCCGTCTCATTCACGACTGTTGCCTCATTTGCCGCTTCCGCTGCCAAGATCATCAGATTTCTCATGGCTATGCTCCCTTGCTGTCGTTAGATGAAGATGCGGAAGCGAGTGCTCCGTCTCTAAGTTCTCTGCGCAAAATCTTTCCGATTGGACTCTTAGGAAGCTCGTCTACGAAGATAATGTGCTGCGGAATCTTATATGCCGCCATGTGCTCCCGGCAATGAGAGATGATATCTTCAGTGGAAGGTGCGGGCTGTGAGACTACGACATAGGCCCAAACCTTCTCACCGCTCTTCTGGTCTGGAATTCCTATAACTCCCACCTCACGAACGCCGCTAACATTTGCAATCCGCTCTTCAACTTCGTTCGGGTAGACATTGAAGCCGCTCACCAGAATCATGTCTTTCTTGCGATCAACTATGGTGAAATAACCATCGCTATCGACTTGGGCTATGTCGCCAGTTTGGAGCCAACCATCTCGCAGTGCTAAGGAGCTTTCGTCAGCTTGTTGCCAGTAACCTTGCATTACCTGTGGGCCCTTTGCAATAAGTTCGCCGGGCTGCCCAATTTGAACATCATTGCCCTCTTCGTCCACACAGCGGATCTCTGTCGAGGGAACCGGAATCCCAATGGTGCCGTCTTTCTGCAGTCCACCGAGTGGATTAAAAGTCAAGACGGGAGAAGATTCAGTAAGGCCATAGCCTTCGACGATCGGTGTTCCAGTTACCTCTCTCCAGCGCTTAGCAACTGACTCGTGCAGAGCCATTCCACCTGCCGCAGACGCCCTCAAATACTTTGGCGGGCTGTCCGTAAACCAGCGCTCATTCAATAGCGCGCTAAAAAGTGTGTTTACACCTGATAGCCAAGTCACGCGATAGTTCTGAAATGCACGGTTTAGGTTGCTAGGTGGTCGTGGCGATGGCACCAGAATGTTTCTAGCTCCAAGGTGGTAAAAGCCCAACAGGTTCACTGTGAAAGCAAAGATATGATAGAGCGGAAGAGCGGTGAGCACTATTTCAACGCCGGGTCTCATGTATGAACCACACATCGAGACCATTTGCAAGGTGTTGTTTACTAAGTTTCCATGAGTAAGGACTGCTCCCTTTGAGACACCGGTGGTTCCTCCGGTGTACTGAAGCGCCGCAATACTCTCCAAGTCAACGCCGACGAGGTAATCTTCGGACCGCTGACTAGTTGAGACTTTTTTACCCAGATTCAAGGCCTCACGAAAACTGGTGTGCTCAGTCGTGATTTTTGGAAGAGTGTTGCTCCAGTACTTCTGAGTCAGTTTTATGATTCCGGCTATCGGCCCAGGGAAGAACTCGGAGATACTGACGGTCACAACTTTCTTGATTTCGGTCTTATTCAAAATTCCAGGTAACCGATCAGCAAACATGTCAATCACTACCAGCGCACTGGCTCCTGAGTCCGAGAACTGGTGGAGCATTTCGGTTTGAGTGTAAAGAGGGTTGGTATTTACCAAAATGCAACCGGCCTTCATGATCCCGAATGCAACAATTGGATAACTGAGACAATTGGGCATTTGGACAGCCACGCGGTCCCCCGCTACGAGTCCAGCTTCCTCACGAAGGTAAGCGGCAAAGTGATCACTCAACCTATCAACCTGCTCGTAGCTCAAAGATCCATTCATGCCATTTGGCATGCATTGAGTAAAGGCTGTGGTCTTTGCATATTTTTCAGAAGAGACGCCCAGAAGATCTGGAAGATGCCGGTAAGAATGGGCCTCAAGCTCGTGCGGAACATCAGAAGGATAATGATTGAGCCATGGGAACTTTGACATGTGAGCCCTTCGCCTAAATTGCCGGCGGTGAAGTCAGGACCCCAACGCCGGAGAGTTGGACTAATACTAGTTAGATATTGGCAACATTTATCAAACCGCGGTTCATGTGAAAAACAATAAATCTTGGAAAGACGAAACCACTGAATTTATGGATTATGTCCACTTATTCGTCGCGTTTACGACGCAGCCTCTTAGCTGCATCACTGACATCGCTCCGGAACTCAGATAGTTGCTCTCGCACTTCCTCGCGGACTTCGTGAAGTCGTTCACGCGCCTCTTCGGCTGCCCCGGAAAACCTGCCGCGAGCATTCTCTGACGCATCCTCCGCCCTTCGTCGCAGATTCAGGGCGTCGTTCCTGAACTCTTCAACACGCTTTCGCAACGATGCAGAGAGTCGACCAATTGGTTGGTGATATCCAGGCTCGTTGTCTGCCGTGGTCGGAACGTCCGCGCCTGTGCCTCTGTAGAGATCCTCGAAAATTGTGATGGTTCTCGCGATGTCGTGGGCTTGGATCAGGTGAAGCGAATTCTCGCTGAGCCTTGCCAGCTCCTTCTCGTCGGCCGAAAGGATCAGCTCCAAGCGGTCTCTCAGGGCATCGGAGTCATTCGAAGGAAACAAATATCCATTGTCTCCGTCGTGCACCAAGTGCGGAAGAGCCATGGCATCTGCCGCTATGATCGGACGTCCCGAGGCCATCGCCTCCATGGTTGCAATCGACTGCAACTCTGCGATAGAGGGCATCACAAAAACTGTGCAGTCTTCATACACTGCAGGAAGCTCCTGATCGGTAATGTGACCCAAGAACTCAACTCGATCAGCTATGCCAAGAGTGACTGCTTGACGCTCTAAGCGTTCGCGCTCCCCGCCATCTCCAACCAAACGCAGCTTCAAGTTGGGAAACTTATCTAACTTGCTCATTGCATCCAGCAGAATATCAATTCGCTTTTCATTATCTAAGCGACCCAAAAACAAAGCCACTGGCTCCTTATTTTGAGTAGGAGTTTGATTCGCAAACTTGGTTGCATCAATCCCGCAGCTAATTGCCAAGACACCTTTTACGTGGGCCGCACTTTCCAAAAGATCGGCGGCACGTCTGGTGGGAGTTGTGAGGGAGTCCATCTTCCGCAAAATTCTCCCGGCGTCATCCCACAAGACGTTCATGGCAAGGGGGTGCAGCCACTCCGGCAAAAATGAGTACTTCAAAACATTTTCGGGCACGGTGTGATTGGTGGCAATCTTTCGAACAGACATACCGCGGGTTGCTCTCATTGCAAAACGACCCATAATAAAGTGCGACTGGATGTGCAGGGCGTCAGGTTGCTGCTCTAAAACAATTTTCCTAATCGCTCTTGTTAAACCGAAGGGGGAGGTGAATCGAGCTGTCTTGTGGTTTGGCATCCTGTAGCTCTTAAGCCTATGAACAGTCAAATCGGCACCGTCATGAGTTTCAATTCTGGTCCCTGACCAGTCGTCATGGCTTGAGATAACAATCGCTACTTCATGACCGTTGCGGAAAAGTCCGCCAGCAAGTCTTTCAGCGAACTTGGCCGCTCCGTTTATGTCAGGCGCGAAGGTGTCGCAGACTATGAGAACCTTAATTGGTCGACTCACTATTACCCTTCTCGGTCAACTGTGGGTGAGACTTATTCAAGGCAAGAACTCCGGATACTGCAATAATACCTGCTGCTACGTAACCAAACACCTGACCTAGGCTCGCTGCTTGCGCTTCGCCAAGAATTGCAATACCAATCATTACCGCTACAGCTGGATCAATAACTGTGAGCCCCGCAATAACCAAGTCTGGCGGACCCGAAGCATAGGCGTTTTGAACAAACCAACCGCCCAGGACAGTTGCCCCAATCAGAGATATCAGCGCCAAAAGGGTTAGCAGATCGTAGTCCTGCTGAAAAATTCTCTGCATCACGACCTTCGCAAGCGAGGCCACAAAACCGTAAAGCACGCCAGCGCCAAAAATATATTGCAGCGCACCCACCTTGCCCTTGGAGCGCCAAAACAAGAGTCCGAATATCAACAACAAAACAAACAATATGCCAACGACCTGCAAAAGTGTCTCGTCGCTTAGCTCTACCGCCACAGCGCTCGTTGCTGCTACCGCCACAAAACCACCAACGCCAACCGTCGTGAGCGCAATTGCAAAAAAAGTACTTGGATTGAGACGTACTTTATAGATCCTTGCGTTAAGTAAAGAAGTCATTATCAGCGCGATGGCACCAATCGGCTGGACAACAATCAATGGAGCTAGTGCCAGCGCTGAAAGTTGAAACAAGACCGCCACAACCAGAAAACTAGTTCCGGTTAGCCACCTTGGTCTTTTCAGAAGATCAGCAATCTGACGAAGGCTCAGAAATCCTAGTTTTAAACGCTTGGGTGCGTGATGCTTGGTGACAGCATCGTTTTGAAATTGTGCCCCAAGGGAAAGAAAAATAGCTCCGATAACGGCGAGGCCGATAGCGACTGCCCTGATAATTTCGGGTGAAAACAACGCTTTTCTCCTGCCGACTTCTAAGCCCTAAAAGCCTAGACCACCAACCCGTAAATTCTCTTCACACATTCGGTAAAGTGGGGTCGTGACTTTGCGAAAAATACAAATAACTGGCGAACCAGTGCTCCATGAACGAGCCGCTGAGGTTCAGGTAATAGACGATTATGTTCGAGACCTGGTAACAGACATGTTTGAAACCATGGATGCGGCTCCGGGCGTGGGGCTAGCGGCAACCCAGATTGGGGTTGGGCTTCGAATTTTTGTATTCTCAAATAACTTCGAAGACCAAACAATTCGGGGCGTTGCAATCAATCCAAAGCTCTCACTCTCAGAACTCTCCGACGAAGAGCTCGACGAAGATGCCGACGCCGAGGGATGCCTGTCCATTCCCGGAGAAAGATTCCCCCTGAAGCGAGCCGACCGAACAACATTGATTGCCACCGATATAGACGGCGCGGAATACCAGATTAAAGCCGAAGGCTGGTTGGCAAGAATTTTCCAACACGAGTTTGACCACCTGGAAGGCATGCTCTATGCCGACAGGCTCGTAAAGCCACACAAAAGACTTATGAAAAAGGCAATAAAAGAAAATGGTTGGGGCAAGCCTGGCTCCTCTTGGCTGCCAGGCAAATATCTAGAACCCTAGAAACCTAGAAACCTTACCCCGCCAGCAACAATTGCTCCGGCCAGAACAACAAAAATATACGGAACCCGCAGGGCCAAGAGTGCTGCCGCCACAACCAAGGCGGCAGCCCGGGCATCCAAAACCAAAACGCTCTGGGAAGAAAAACCCTGAAGCATAACCAATGCTGCAAGCAACGACACGGTCATGCGCTCGGCGATCAATTTTCCTCGTTCACCAATGAACCGATCAGGAATCAAGTAACCAAGGATTTTCCAGCTAAAGACCGCCAACGATGCAAATATTACGGTGCTGATCATTTTCTGCGCCCGATAGGAAGCAATGCGACAGCGGCGGCCAGCAATACTGGAACTCCGGCCGGCGTGAGTGGAATTGCGATCAAAGCAACCAGCGCCCCAACGCCAGCAAGCAGTAAGTTGTTTTTGAGTCTTGGCCACAACAACCCCAGGAACGCTGCTGCTGCCGCTCCATCAAGCCCCCAGGTCTCCACGGAACCTATTAGGTTGCCAGCCAAAGCCCCCAGCAGAGTCGCCGCGTTCCAAAAGGCAAAAACTGCACCACCCGTGAGCCAAAAACCAAGTTTTTGGTTGCGAAGCCCATCTTGAGCTGCAGAAACCGCATTGGATTCATCGATTGTCAGCTGAGCCGCCAATAGTCGCCAGAGCCCCCTGGGGCCAATTATGGGGCTTAGACGAAGTGCGTAGAAAGAGTTCCGGACTCCCATGAGCCATGCGGAAGAAATCGCGGTAATCGGCGCACCACCGGCCGCAATTATCCCGACGAACGCGAATTGACTTGCCCCTGAAAACATCAGAATGCTCAGCAGTAACACAGCGGGAACGCTCAACCCGGCAGCCGAACCGATTGCCCCAAATGACACGCCATAAAGACCAGTGGCTAAGCCCACTGAAAGTGAAGTGGAGATTACTTGCCTACTCATGCACTCTCCCGGAAAGAGTGGCTCCTCGGCTTGGACTCGAACCAAGAACCTATCGATTAACAGTCGATTGCTCTGCCAATTGAGCTACCGAGGAATGCATCCCTGGGGACACGCGACAACATTAGCAGATAGGCGGACTATTTCATCAACTCTCGCCGTTCCGATTCCAGCGCCACCAACTCCTGCTGCACTTGTGCAAGTTGTTCCGGGCTCGCGGTGGAGTCAATTCGCCTCGACGCAGCCATCAGATCTGCTTTTTCTCGGGCAAGAGTATTGAGCATTGCCGCCTTTACGACTCCGGCCGCGTACTTGGTCAGAGCCTGCTCGTCGGCAACCGGAAGGTTTGCAAGTGCCAGTGCTCTAATGACCTCTACGTCTACTGGCAAGACTTGAGTAGCAAGGAGGTTTACGAAGCTGTCATCGCAAAGATGCGCTGAATTCGAACTCGCGACTTCAAGAATGCGATGGTACTGGGAGACAGAGAAACCGGAAGCAAGCATGCGTCGCAGCTGATCGGAACTAAACGCTCCTGGGGCTTGAACCAAAACCTCGAGAATCTGCCGCTCCATGCGTGACTGCGGAGTAACAACCTCGGGCGCCATGCCACCGGTCTGCCGCATAGGCTCCACGCGTTGCTGAACCTGTCTGTTAACTCCGGCTCGGACCATTTGCTCGACCTCTAAGGAATCCAAGGAGACCCAGTCGGCCAGAGCCTTTATGTAACCAGTCTTCAGGGCCGTGTCGGTGATTTCTGCAAGCACTGGCGCAGCGGCCCTGGCGGCAGCCACCCGAGAGTCAAGATCCCCAAGCGAGAACTGGCTTATCCGATGCCGAATTACAAACTCAAACAGTGGCTTTTTCGATCCCAGCATCTTGGAGATAGCACCGTCACCCATTTTTTGACGAAGGTCCGCCGGGTCAAGACCATCCGATCCGCTAGCCACAAAAGTCAGAGCATTAAACTTAGAGCTATCGCCATAAACTCGAAGCGCCGCTTTCTCGCCAGCGGCATCCGGGTCGAACGTAAAAATAACTTCTGCGGGGTCACTTGACTGACCTAATAACCGATTAATGATTCGAATATGCTCTTCCCCAAACGCAGTGCCGCAGGTTGCAACGGCAGTTTCCACTCCGGCAAGGTGGCAGGCCATCACATCGGTGTATCCCTCCACTACAACAATCTGCCTGGATTTCACTATCGCCTTACGGGCTAGATCAAGTCCATAAAGAACACTTGACTTGTGATAAACCGGCGTCTCCGGAGTGTTTAGATACTTCGGGCCCTGGTCGTCCTCATAAAGCTTTCTGGCGCCAAACCCAAGCACCTGCGAGTTCGCGTCGCGGATTGGCCAGAGAACTCGTCCACGAAAGCGGTCATATCCGCCCTTCTCGCTCTCCATGGCTAAACCTGCGGCGACAAGTTCCTGCATTTGATATCCTGCGGATGTCGCGGCATCTATGAGGTTTTGCCAGCCCTTGAGCGCATAGCCGATGCCGAAAGCGGCGAAGCTTGACAAGGCAAATCCGCGTGAAACTAAGAAATCCTGCGCAGTTTGACCCTCGGCAGATTGAAGCTGCTCTTGATAGTAATCAGCAGCAAATTTATTTAGAGCAAGGAGCCTAGATCTGGTCGACCCCTCGTCGCTCCCCTCCTCAAACTTAAGTTGATAGCCGACCTTATCTGCCAAACGCTGCACCGCATCCGAGAAACTAACCGACTCAATTTCCTGGATGAACTTATAGACATCGCCGCCGACTCCGCACCCAAAACAGTGATAAAAGGCAGGATTCGCTCTTACGTTAAAACTGGGAGACTTTTCATCGTGGAATGGGCATAGACCTTTGAAAGACCCTGAACTAGCTGGCTTTAGCGAAACATAGCCACCAACTATCTCAACGATATCGGCCCGCTCTTTTAGCTCTTCAATGTCCCCTTGAGATACCCGACCAGCCATAACAGAATCCTATGCTCTTGAGCTTCGGTGTAGAGCGACAGCAGCCGGGTCAGTCAATGAAGCCACGTAGTCAACAATGACACGCTTTTCTGCCTGATCATCAGCTGCCGATTTCCATGCCTCAGTGGCGGTTGAATCCAAACCATTTCCATTTTGCGATAGCAAGGTTTCTGAAAGCTCGACAATCAATGAGCGCTGATCCTCGTAATAGGGCTGCCTCGAATTGTGAGTCATTACCGAAGAAGCAACAATGCCCTTCAAGACGGCAATCTCACTCTTCACTCGAATAGGGACCTTCACTCCGGCACTAAACCGACTAAGTACTGACCCGTCTGATTCCTCTAAAACAGCACTAGTGGTCCTAGATACAAAAGAGCCAATCAGGTCACTTGCCAAATTTTTTAGGTCCGCCAAGTGCCTTGGTGATCCGTCAAATTCTTCAAGCCAATGGCTCGATGCCTGCAAAGACGAAAGAGCTTGTTCAAGCTCAGGTTTTGATTCCAGGCCCTCAGACCATTTTCCAATTTCGTCAATAAGTTCGTCGTTTGAACGGACCTTGGAGATCAATCCGGGGTGCACGAATGCTTCCACGATTGAGTCCTCGAAGTCGTGCACTGAGTAGGCAACATCATCGGCAAAGTCCATGATCTGTGCCTCTACGCATTTTAATCCATCGGGCGCCTGCAGCCTCATCCAGTCAAACACCTCGACATCATCGTCATAAACGCCAAATTTAGTAACGTTGTCAAACTCAGACGCTCTGGACAACGGCCATGGGTACTTGGTTGCCGCATCTAGGGAAGCCCTAGTCAGATTCAGTCCGCGGGAGATACCTCGATCATCGTAAATCTTCGGCTCAAGCTTGGTCAGGATTCTAAATGTTTGAGCATTTCCTTCGAACCCACCTATGTCGGCAGCCCAGAAATTTAGAGCCGACTCGCCATTATGACCAAACGGTGGGTGACCGAGGTCGTGCGCCAAACAACCCATATCTACTAGATCCGGGTTGACTCCAAGAGCCGTTGCTAGCTCTCTGCCAACCTGAGCGACCTCCAAAGAATGAGTAAGTCTTGTCCTGGCAAAATCCCCCGAGGTTGGAGAGAGCACTTGTGTCTTGGCACTGAGTTTGCGAAAAGCCGCGGAGTGTAAAACCCTCGCCCTGTCTCTTGCAAACTCACCACGACCTTCCATTTGCGAACCGGGTTGATTTACAAACCGTTCAAGATCGCGAGTTTCGTAACCGGGTTCCGGTCTGGTAACCATACCTAGCCCCCTGAAATTGATAGTTCAGCAAACTCCAACTGAGCTCGATGAGAGTCACTGAGATCTCTCGAGGAAAGCCAGCCTTCTGGCAAGGAACAAGATTTTAGAGATCCGACCCTGCCTCTTGGCCCCTCGGCTTCGGCGCCCGGATATGGTGCATCAGGCTCCAAGGTTCCAAGCAAATCCGAGGCTTGCTGGAGCGACTCTACTCTTGCGAGTGCAGCTCTAAAATCGCCCCCGACTGGATAACCCTTGAAGTACCAAGCTACGTGCTTTCTAATGTCTCGGCATGCCCTGCCTTCTTCATCGAAAAATTCTGTGAGTAGTTGGGCATGGCGATAAAAAGCAGTGGCGACTTTACCAAGCGATGGCATCACCTCTTCGATTTGGGGTGTTTTATCTCCTGCCAAGTAGCCCGCGATTGCCGTTTCGAGATCTTGGAATAACCAAGGTCTCCCTAGACAGCCTCGACCAACGACTATGCCGTCCACCCCAGTCTTATCCATCATTGCAACAGCATCTTGAGCCGACCAAATATCGCCATTGCCAAGCACCTGCACATCAGGCAATGCTTCTCGGAGTTCGGCGATGGCGTCCCAGTCGGCTTTTCCAGAATAAAAATCCTGGGCTGTCCTTCCATGAAGTGCTACGGCAGTCACTCCGGCATCCCTGGCAGCCTTTCCCGCGTCCACGAACGTCAGATGATCCTGGTCTATGCCTTTACGCATCTTCACGGTCACGGGTATGTTTCCTGCCGCCTTGACAGCAGACTGGACAATCGCCTCGAATAATTCCGATTTCCAAGGCAGAGCCGCTCCACCACCTTTGCGAGTAACCTTCGCAACCGGGCAACCAAAATTAAGGTCAATGTGGTCCGCACGGTCTTCCTGAACCAGCATCTGAACTGCCTTAGAAATAGTCGCGGGGTCAACACCGTAGAGCTGAACCGATCGGAACTCTTCTGACTCGTGGTGACCAATCAACCGCATTGACTCTTCGGTTCTTTCAACCAGCGCCCTTGAGGTAACCATCTCAGAGACAAAAAGTCCATTTCCGTATTCGCGGCAAAGCCTTCTATAGGCAGTGTTTGTGATGCCAGCCATCGGTGCCAGCACCACTGGCACCTTGAAGGTCTTGGTTCCGTAGGTTAATCCCAATGAACTAACTGAGTCTTTCAAATAGGTAGCTGGCAACCTTGTCTAAGGACACTCTGACCTGCGCCATAGAATCGCGCTCACGAATGGTTACGGACTGGTCATCAGCGGTCTCAAAATCGATGGTGATACAAAAGGGCGTGCCTATTTCATCTTGCCTGCGATATCTGCGGCCGATAGCACCGGAGTCATCAAAGTCGATGTTCCAGTGCTTGCGAAGTTCGCTTGCCAAGGACTTGGCAATCGGATTCAGGGCTTCGTTTCTACTCAGTGGCAAGACCGCGGCCTTGACCGGAGAAAGTCGATAATCAAGTCGAAGAACGGTTCGAATGTCAACACCGCCCTTTGCATTTGGTGCCTTGTCCTCGGAATAAGCGTCTACCAGGAACGCCATTAGCGATCTGGTTAGACCCGCTGCCGGTTCAATCACGTATGGAGTCCAGCGCTTTTCTTCGGTTTGATCGAAGTAGCTCAGGTCCACGCCGGAAGATGCCGAGTGAGTCTTCAAGTCGAAATCGGTTCGATTTGCAATGCCCTCAAGTTCGCCAAACTCTCCACCCTGGAATCCAAAACGGTACTCGATGTCGACGGTTCGCTTTGAGTAGTGAGATAGCTTCTCCTTCGGGTGATCGAACAACCGAAGGTTTTCTGGGTTGATACCTAGGTCTAGATACCAGTTATGGCGCTGTTCAATCCAGTACTCGTGCCACTTTTCGTCTTCACCCGGCTTTACGAAAAACTCCATTTCCATTTGCTCGAATTCGCGAGTGCGGAAGATGAAGTTACCCGGAGTAATTTCGTTGCGGAAGCTCTTGCCCATTTGACCAATTCCAAACGGAGGCTTCATCCTCGAAACATTCAAAACGTTGTTGAAGTTGACAAAAATACCCTGCGCAGTCTCGGGACGAAGGTAATGCATCCCAGTGTCGTCATCCACTGGACCAAGCGAAGTCTTTAGTAGTCCATTAAAGCTCTTTGGTTCGGTCCAAGCGTCTTTAGCGCCGCAATTTGGACAAGCGATTTCCGCCATCGATTTTGGGGCTCTCGATTTCTTTTCTTCAAAGGCCTCCTCAAGGTGATCCTGGCGAAAACGCTTGTGGCAACTGGTGCATTCGATCAACGGATCAACAAAAGCCTCAACGTGACCGGAGGACTCCCAAACCTTAGTGGGCAGAATAATCGAACTGTCGAGCCCGACCACATCATCTCTTCCAGAAACCACAGATTGCCACCACTGGCGCTTTATGTTTTCCTTTAGCTCCACTCCAAGTGGGCCGTAGTCCCATGCCGATCTCGAGCCGCCGTAGATTTCGCCGGCCTGGAATACAAAACCCCTGCGCTTTGCGAGCGAAATTACTTGGTCGAGCTTCTGATTGGCCATTATTCTCCGGGGATTTAGTCTTGGGTGTCTGGTTATTTCCTAGTTTAGTGGCGCATCAGAGGCGCCACCAAAGCGGCGCTGTCTTCTGCCAAACTCAGTGATCGCCTCCCACATCGACTCCCTAGTGAAATCCGGCCAAAGCACATCCATGAATATCATTTCCGCGTAGCTCGATTGCCAGAGCATAAAGTTAGAAATCCGCATTTCGCCGCTGGAGCGCAAGAACATATCAACATCCGGTAGCTCCGGGACGTAAAGCTTTTTTTGGATAGTTTTCTCGGTTATTGCTTTTGGTGCCAAGTGTCCCCTCTGAGACTCTTGAACAATCTGATTTACCGCGGCAACTATCTCCTGCCTACCCCCGTAGTTCACCGCCATCGTTAACACCAAACCAGTGTTTTTTTTGGTCAACTCTTCGGCAGCGCGAAGCTCACGAACCACACTGGGCCATAGTTTGCGTTCGGAACCAGACCATAGAATGCGAACATTCCATTCCATTAGAAGATCCCTGCGGCGTCTCAAGACTTCCTTGTTATACCCCATTAGGAACTTGACCTCTTCGGGGGATCGCTTCCAGTTCTCGGTTGAGAATGCATAGGCCGTTAGGTTCTCTACGCCGGCGTTGGCCGCTCCAGCAACGGCTTCAAGCAGGGCTGCCTCCCCCGCTCTGTGACCCTCGGTTCGGGTAAGACCACGCTCATTGGCCCACCTACCGTTGCCATCCATTACCATCGCAATGTGCTTTGGCACAACGTCGAGATTGGGCATGATTCGGCTGGAATCGTGAAGTTTGATCAATTTCGTTCCACGTGCTCCAGTGATCTGAGCCCTCTTTCCAACTGCCACTGCAGGTAGCCCGCAACTACACCGCTTACCGCAGCGCGGGTAGCTAAAGTGGCACCGCGAACACTTGGCCAATCACCAATGAGTAGCGCACCAATGTGCGAAATTCCTTCGACGCCGAGACGCACCGACCCGGGCAGCGTGCAAGATTGGCAGCTGACAGATCCGGAATGAACTGAGAACGAAACAGTTTCGGTAGAAGCGCAACCTTGGCACTGATCAATATTTGTGATCCAACCTGAGATTGCCAAAGCCCTCAGAAGATATGAGTCCAAAATTTGGTCGGAAGAATGTTCCTTTAGCGACAGTGCTCTCAGAGCCCCAATTACAAGCATGTAGTGCTGAGAAGAAGAATCTTCACGGGTGAATCGCTCTGCCGCCTCAACTACTGCACTTGCGGCGGTGTATCTGGCATAGTCCGCAACAATAACCGCACCGTAGTTGGCAAGCTGCTCAACCTGTGAAACGGTATCCAGATTTTTGCCCTCGTAAAGCTGCAGATCCACCACGTTAAAGGGCTCCAAACGAGCACCAATTCGGCTGCTGGTTTTTCGAACACCCTTTGCTACCGCCCGAACTTGACCATGATTTTTCGTCAGAAGTGTGACGATGCGATCAACTTCCCCGAGTTTGTGGGTTCTGATAACGACGGCTTCATCGCGGTAATAAGGCATCTAATAAGTATCGCAAAAATTACTGGATTAGCTGGTAACTGCGGTCCTTAGTGCTCGATTCGTTGAGCTAATTAGGGCCTTCAGCGACGCAGTAGCGATGTCCCCGTCAATACCAACACCCCAAAGAACATTGCCATCGACCTCAAGCTCGATATACGCGGCAGCCAAAGCGTCACCACCGGCACTAAGCGTGTGCTCTACATAGTCCAGAAGCCTTATCTGCGCTCCTTTGTCCTGCAAGATTGCAATGAAAGCAGAAATTGGTCCATTTCCAGAAGAAGCAGCCGAAAACTGGGAATCACCATCGCGCATGACCACATCGATTTGAACAACGCCATCCATGTCAGACTCAGTCCGCATTCTGGTTAACTCGAAGCGTCCCCACTTGGGTTGATTGAGGCCAGCCGGAAGATATTCATCTTGGAAAATTTGCCAGATTTTTTCCGAGCTAATTTCACCACCGACACTGTCAGTGTGACCCTGAATCACTCTCGAGAACTCAATCTGCAACTTTCGCGGCAAGTCCAAACTGTGGTCGGTTTTCAGTAGGTATGCCACCCCACCCTTGCCAGACTGGGAGTTCACTCGAATGACCGCTTCATAGTTCCGACCGACATCCTTTGGATCAATCGGAAGATAAGGAACTGCCCAGGTGTGCTGATCAATTTTATTGCCGGCAGCAAGCGCGTCTTTTGCCAGGTGATCAAAGCCTTTTTTGATTGCATCCTGGTGGGAGCCGGAAAAAGCGGTGTAAACGAGGTCGCCACCGTAGGGACTGCGCTCTGGTACTGGCAACTGATTACAGTATTCAACGGTCCGTTTGATCTGGTCAATATCGCTGAAATTAATCATTGGATCGATTCCCTGACTAAATAAATTAAGCCCAAGGGTTATCAGATCTACGTTTCCGGTGCGCTCGCCGTTGCCGAACAAGCAGCCTTCTATTCGATCTGCACCTGCCATATATCCCAGTTCGGCTGCAGCGACTGCGGTGCCTCGGTCATTATGAGGGTGCAGGGAGATCAAAATGGCTTCGCGAGGAACGAGATGTCTTGACATCCACTCAATTGAATCCGCGTAAACATTGGGAGTTGCCATTTCGACAGTTGCCGGCAAGTTGAGAATTAACTTCCGATCGTTTGTCGGCTTAATAATCTCGGCAACCGCGTTACAAACCTCAACCGCAAACTCAAGCTCGGTTCCGGTATAAGACTCTGGTGAGTACTCATAAAAAACTCTTGTTCCAGCGATACTTGCCTCCAGCTCCAAGCACTTGAGGGCAGCATCGGTGGCAATTTTTTTGATTCCAGCCTTATCCTGCCCAAAAACAACTCTGCGCTGAAGTACCGAAGTGGAATTGTAGAAGTGGACGATGGCCTGCTTGGCTCCCGCTATCGATTCGTAAGTTCGCTCGATCAGATGATCTCTGGACTGAGTCAAAACCTGAATGGTCACATCATCGGGTATCAAGTCCTGCTCTATAAGCAGTCGAACAAAGTCAAAATCGGTTTGAGAAGCCGATGGGAATCCAACTTCGATTTCCTTGTAACCCATTGAGACCAAGAGCTTGAACATCTCAAGCTTTCGCTCGGCATTCATTGGGTCAATTAGCGCCTGGTTACCGTCCCTCAGGTCCACCGCACACCATTGGGGAGCTTTGCTGATTGTCTTAGTGGGCCAGGTTCGATCTGGAAGCTCTACCGAAATCTGCTTGTGAAATGGTTCATAACGACCGAAGGGCATGTTCGATGGTTTTTGCTGGTTTTTCATTTCTCTCCGCCTAAATCTAGATTGACCGCAGGTTCGCACCGCGACGAGAGTGGGCCGTGGCTAGGCCTCGTCGCGGCTAATAAGCAGGAGGTTGAAACGCATGGTAGTAGGTTAGCACTTGGATTCCGGTTCCGCTAGAAACCGAGCTTTCCCAGTTGCTTGGAATTTCGTTGCCAGTTTGGGGCAATCCTGACCTGAATAGCCAAGTGAACAGGCTCTTCCATCAAGGCTTCAATCTCCCGCCTGGCTTTCTGGCCGATGGTTTTCAACATCGAACCGCCCTTGCCAACAATGATCCCCTTCTGGGAATCTCGTTCAACCCAAACCGACACGTGGATAGTTGGTTTTACCGAGTCATAGAGGATTTCATCCAAGGTCACAGCCAGCGAGTGGGGAAGTTCGTCATTAACAAGCTCCAACGCCGCTTCGCGAATAAGCTCGCATATTCGATCCTCAAGCGGCTCTTCGCTGACAACGTCTTTCTCATAGAACAATGGCCCAACCGGCAAATAACCGATGAGAAGCCTCTCTAGAAGATCAACCTGTTCCATCGTCGCGGCCGATACTGGAACAATTTCTTTCCAGTCGTGAAGATCTGAAACAGCCATTAAGTGTTGGGCAAGCTTTTGCTTCGAGACGGTTTCTGACTTGGTGACAATGGCGATTTTTTTTGCGCGGCCGTACTGGGCTATGTCCGAAACAATTTTTCTGTCACCGGGTCCTATCGGCTCGTTGGCTGGGGTGCAGAACACAATCACGTCAACCTCGTGAAGCGTTGAACTAACTAAGTCGTTTAATCGCTGACCCAGCAGAGTTCTTGGCCTATGAAGACCGGGGGTATCAACCATGATTAGCTGACCCGCCTCGGTGGTCTTTATTGCCCGAATGGCTCGCCTAGTGGTCTGAGGCTTAGAGCTAGTGATGGCCACTTTTTCGCCCGCTATAGCGTTTGTCAGCGTCGACTTACCCACGTTCGGACGTCCAACAAAGCTTACAAATCCGGATCTAAATTCACTCATCTATCGCGAGCTTACGAACTAAAACGCTAAGTAGTTGGCCTTTCTTAGCCACCACGCGCTCCGCAGTCAACATAAGCCCCTGAACCTCAACTGTTTCACCACCCACCGGAAGTGCCCCGATGGTCTTCACAAGCAGACCACCAATGGTGTCGACATCATCGTCTTCGAGTTCAATTTCGCAAAGCTCGGCTATTTCGTCGAGCGGGGTTCTGGGTTGACATCTAAAGGTTGTGTCGTTCAGTCTTTCGATTCCGATGACTTCTCGGTCATACTCATCACCAATTTCACCAACCAACTCCTCGATCAGATCTTCAACGGTCACAATTCCGGCGACTCCGCCGTATTCGTCTACGACAATTGCAATCTGAGTCTTCACGCGCTGCATTTCCTGCAGAAGCTCTGCAACCGACTTAGATTCCGGGATGAATAACGCAGGGCGGGATGCTTCAATCGCTTTCTTAATGGAAAGCAAGCCTGGATCTTGATGAACGACTCTGGCGAGGTCCTTTAGATAAAGCACTCCAACGACGTCGTCCACACTTTCGCCGACCACCGGGAGTCTTGAGAACCCGGTTGCCATAAATGTGCCTAAGGCATCTTCGAGCAGCGCGTCGCTGTCAACAACCTCAACATCCACCCGTGGCACCATTACCTCGCGAACCACGGTCTCGGCGAACTCCTCCACCGAGTCAAGGAGCTCTTGCTCATATTTCTCGGCGATCTCTGGAGTCACAAGCCGGATCGGTGCGACCAGCTTGCTCCACCATGTGACAAAGCCATCTGCATTATCGGACAGACTCTCCGCTATTCGGGCTCTACCCAGTAATCGACCAAGACGCTGCTGCAAAAACCAAAGTAGCAACAGACAAATTGCCAAAATGTATCCAAGGTTGCCTGCTTGGGCCGCAAAAATAAGCCAAACGCCACTCAGCACGCTTATCAGGAGAACTCTGGCTACTGATAGCGCACCCGCACGATCATCCTCAGCAATTTCAAGTCTGGCTTGAATCGCGGCCAAGATAACAAGCATCGGCGCCAGCACTAGACCGGTGAGAATGAATATCAAGATTTTTCCATTTCGTAAAAGTCGGCAAGCAGGCTCTTCTGAAGGTCAAACATCTCTTTTTCTTCAGCTGCCTCGTCGTGATCAAAACCAACTAAATGCAACATGCCGTGGGTAACCAGCAGCAAGACCTCGTTGATGGGTTCGTGGCCCGCCTGTTTCGCCTGGCTGGTAGCGACCTGCGGGCAAACAACGATGTCACCAAGTATTCCCTCGGGTGAAACATCGCGATCCGTTCCAGGCCGCAACTCGTCCATCGGAAAACTAAGAACATCGGTTGGTCCCGGCTCATCCATCCACTTAATGTGGAGATCGGTCATTGGTCCCTCATCAACAAAAGTTATTCCCAGGTCTACTAATTCGTGCAGCTTTAGAGCTCCTCGAACAAAATAGGCAAGCTCCAGAACCCTTTCGGTGTCGATTTCAATTTCAGATTCGTTGGCTATTTCGACGCTCATTTAAGTTCCGCTCGTTCGTAAGCTTCCACGATTCGCGTGACAAGTTCGTGCCGAACCACATCTCTACTGGATAGTTTTTGCACGTGAAGTCCTTCAACGTCGGCAAGCACTTTTTGAGCAATTCCGAGTCCAGACTTGCCACCAGGCAAATCGATTTGAGTTATGTCACCCGTGATGACCATTTTTGAGTTGAATCCCAATCTTGTCAGGAACATTTTCATCTGCTCACCGGTAGTGTTTTGGGCCTCGTCAAGAATGATAAAACTATCATTGAGGGTTCTTCCTCGCATGTAGGCAAGTGGCGCAACCTCGATAACGCCAGCCTCCATGAGCTTCGCCGTCACTTCGGGCTCAAGCATCTCCTGAAGTGAGTCAAAAAGTGGCCGCAAATAGGGGTCAATCTTTTCGCTCAGAGTCCCGGGCAAAAAACCTAGTCTCTCCCCGGCTTCGACTGCCGGGCGAGTAAGAATAATTCGGCTGACTTCTTTTTTATACAGAGCCTCAACTGCTTTTGCCACCGCCAAATAAGTCTTCCCGGTGCCTGCTGGTCCTATTCCAAAGGTAATTGTGTTTTCGTCGATGGCATCCAGGTAATTCTTTTGGCCAGCGGTTTTGGCCCGAACCGTCTTAGATGGGGTATTAATCGTGTTGGCAGTAAGAATTTCAAAAGCCGGCTTCGCCTTCTGGTCTTGAATAATGCGAATGGTCTCAGCTACCGCTTGTGGATCTGGACTTAGCCCCTGCTTAATCATCTCGGCGAGCTGATTAAAAACCTCGACGGCGAGTTCCAACTGGTTGTCATCACCGGTCAGATTGAATATATTTCCCCGATTCTGGATAACTAAGCCTGGAATTTCGGCTTCAATTCTTTTTCGATTTCTGTCCTCTTGGCCCAAGAGGTCCAGGAGCGCGACACCTGTTATTTCAAAGCTAGTACTAGTCACTATTTGACAGTCTCACTGTTGGATTGCACGCTAAGAATGTGTGCGTGGGTATGGAAAACCGATTGCCCCTCACGGCTGCCAGTGTTGAACTGAAGTTTGAACTGCCCATCGGTTGAAGCTGCCGCAGTCTGTCGAATCAGGTCGAATAGCCCCGCCAGGATGGCTGGATCGTCTAGCTCGTTGATGTTCTTGCTGTGTGCTTTTGGAACCACCAGAATGTGGACTGGAGCCTTTGGGTGGAGATCTTGAAAAGCGATGGCGTGTTCGTTTTCTCCGATTCGCTCGGTAGGGATTTCCCCATTGACGATCTTGCAAAAAATACAATCCAAGTTTGCCTCCGTAATCATTTTAGCCACTAGCTCCAGTGTCCAGAAAGCGCCATCAACGGTGAAACGGCAGCGGGCCCCGCCATTGAATTAGGAAGTACCGAACTTCCAAGTCGAACTCCCAAAAAGCCCTGTGCCTCAAGATTGTCAAGCTCTCCTTGAGAAAAATAACGCAATGGCCCTGCCGCTACAGTCACTTCCTTCAGCACTTCAACCCCAACAAGGCTTACCGATGATCGAGGATTGAGCGCTAAACCGGTTTCGATTGGAATCAGTTGCATCGGGGCCAGAAGTGCACTTACATTGGTCTTAAAGTTCTGCTTGGATTGCTTCACTGCAGAAATAGCGATTTGGTTCCTGCATTCTCGATTCCTGGAAGGCTTTGCTCCCCACTCGACAACGGATCTGGAAGCCTGAAGCGGAGTGATGCTCGCTACCCCGAGCTCGACCGTATTCTGAAGGACGGCATCGTCCTTACCACTTTTGGCAAATAGTGCCAGGTTTATCGCTCGGGTCCACTTAGACAACACATGAAAAGCCTTTGGAAGCGACTGGCCGATAGCGGCATTGAAAACTAATGCCTTTAGAACGGCGGCCACTCCTTTTGTAATTGAGAGCTCTTCGCGGTCTCTGATTCGAAGGCTCTTGAAATCTTCGAGCACAGTTGCCGAGATTACTGAAGAATTCTCAGAAATGCTTGGGTGGCAGAACCGGTGCACTAGAACCTGCCCCTAGCTCGGCGACTGCCGAGCCTCGGAGAATCGTCCTTGTGAAGCGCTTTAATTTTTTTGAAAAGATCTCTTTGCTTGCCGTCTATCCGATTTGGGGTGAGCACTTTTATTTGCAGCAAAAGGTCACCACGGCCGCGGCCACGAAGTTTATTTGAGCCAAAGCCCTTGATGGTTATTACCTCGCCGTGTTGAGCCCCAGCTTTTACGGCCACCTGTGTGGGCCCGTCCAAAGTCTCAATTTGAGTTTCAAAACCAAGAGCGGCATCCGCGACAGGAACCTCCAGAACCGCAACTAAGTTGTCCCCGTCTCTTCCAAAGATTGGGTCGGCTCGAACCGAAACCTCAAGGTAGATATCTCCACTCGGGCCTCCCCCGAAACCGACTTCGCCTTGGCCAGGCAAGTGCAAACGCAACCCGTCAGACACCCCGGCTGGAATATCGAGATCCAGATCTCTTGATGCCCTAACTCTTCCCTGAGCTCGACATTTCAAGCACGGATCGAGGATTACTTGACCGGTTCCACGACAGGTTCCACATGGTGCCGTGGTAATCATTGCCCCCATAAATGACTGCACCTGACGTTGAATCTGCCCTGAGCCTCGGCAAATATCGCAGGTTTGTGGACTTGTTCCCGGCCGACAACAGCTGCCTTGGCATTCGTCGCAAACTATCGCGGTGTCAATGGTCAGCACCTTATTGGCGCCGAAAACTGCCTCTTTCAGGTCTAGATCTACCCTCAGCAGGGCATCTTGACCCCTCTGGGACCTCGACTGGGGACGACGCTGCCCTCCGCCGCCGAAGAAACTATCGAATATATCTCCGATGCCAAGTCCCTCGGCTCCGCCGCCGTCATAGCTTGCTCTGCTGCTGGAATCAATCAGCACCTCATAAGCGTGTGTAACTAGCTTAAAACGCTCCTGGGCCTCTTTAGCAGGATTTATGTCCGGGTGTAGTTCTCTTGCCAATTTGCGATATGCCTTCTTGATTTGATCCTCGGTCGCATCTCGTGCCACTCCGAGGACTTCGTAATGATCGCTCAAGAATTTGCCTCCAGTACTTTGCTTAGATATCTTGCAACGGCTCTAACCGATGCTATGTTCCCGGAGTAGTTCATTCTTGTTGGTCCCAGGACACCAATCTTTGCTAACTCGACCCCGGATTTTTCATAACCGGCGGCTAACAGGGTCGCGTGCTGAACCCCAACCACCCCAAGCTCCGAGCCAATCTTGAGCCCAACTCCGTACTGATCAGTCTCCATTTCTTGCATCAATCGAAGCATCACAACTTGCTCCTCAATTGCCTCAAGAACTTTGGAAAGCTCTCCCCCAAAATCCTCATCGTGCTTGGCAAGATTCGAAGTACCTGCTAACACCAACCGCTCTTCTCTGTTGGCTTCAACAAGCGCCTGCAGTTGCGCAACAACTTTGCTGACAAAATCTCTTCGAGCTGGAGCAAACTCGGCAGGAAGCCGGTCCAAGATCAGCTTGACATCAGTGAAGTTTGACCCCACTAACATTCCGTTCAAACGCCCTCGAACCTCGGTGACTAAATCCAAGTCCGCCGGCGCGGTTAGCTCAACCTGTATCTGTTGAACTCTGCCCTTATCGGAGATCAGCATTACTAATAATCTGAGCTCGGCAACGGGAATCAATTCCACGTGCCTTACCTTTGCTTTTCCAAGAGTCGGATACTGAACCAAAGCCAAAGTGTTCGTGAGCTGGGATAGCGATCTGGCGGTTTTCTCGACTATTTCGTCTAGGTCAGTTGCCCCGTCAAGAAAAGTTTCAATTGCGCTTCGCTCGGAGTGAGAAAGTGGCTTAATTTCTCCCAACTTGTCTACAAAAAGTCGATAGCCTTTTTCGGTTGGGATTCTCCCGCTCGAGGTGTGGGGAGCCGTAATCAGGTCTTCTTCTTCTAGTAAGGCCATGTCGTTTCGAATGGTGGCGGCAGAAACACCCAGCGGGTGCCTGTCAAGCAAGGATTTAGAGCCAACCGGCTGATTCGAGGCGATGTAATCCTCAACAATGGCTCGCAAGACCTCTAGGGATCTGTTGGGAATCATTGGCACTGTCCTATCATGAGTGCCAAGTCTAGACACAACACACTAATTAGTCAGCAGCTGAAGCACTATGCGATCAACAAACAGCCTGCCCGAGGCCGTCACCACAAGATTTTCGCTCTCGATCTTTAGGCTGCCGTCCAAAGTGAATGGGCTTATGGTTTCCGGGCCAATCCCCAGCTGATCTAAAACGCTCATTGGAATCCCAGTGCTAGTTCTAAGCTCCAACATCAGACGCTCTTCGAGGTTAGTTCTTTTATCTATGTACTCAATACCGGCCACTGGCGACTTGGCAGCAAGCTGCTGCTGATAGCTCAACGGGTGCTTAGTGTTCCAGAAGCGATTTCCGCTCAAGTGTGAATGCGCTCCCGGGCCAAACCCCCACCAATCGGCGCTGGTCCAGTAGGCATGATTATGTTTTGAAGGTTTACCCCAGTTGGCGATTTCATACCAAGGCAGACCGCTTGCCTGAAACAGCTGATCCGCAATCTCGAATTTCTCAGCATCTAGATCATCATCGGTTTCAGGAAGTTCGCCGATCTTGATCTGCCTTGCAAGCTTTGTTCCCGGCTCAACAATCAAGGAATAAGCCGAAATATGACCGGTGCCCATTGAAACCGCGGTCTCAACAGTTCTCCTCCAGGAGTCAATGGACTCGTTTGGAGCCCCGTAGATCAGATCAAGGCTGCTCTCCAATCCAAGGTCGCTTGCGGCTTTCAGAATTGGAGCCACTTTTTCGGGATCATGAACTCGTTCAAGAGTGGCCAGCACTTTGGGGTCGAAACTCTGAACACCGAGACTGATTCTCGTGACACCTTTGGCAGCCAACTGTTCTAAATACTCCGGAGTTGTCGACTCAGGATTGGCCTCAAGGGTTATTTCAATGTCTGGCTGGAAGCCATAGTTTGATTTCAGACTGGCGATAATTTGACCAATTTGATTACCAGTAAACAACGATGGTGTCCCACCGCCAAAAAACAAGGTCGAAAGAGGCCTCTTTGGGTAACCGGAGTTTTTCAGAATATCCGCACTTGCGTTTATCTCGGTTATCAAAGACTCGTGAAAACTAGATTGCGACAAGCCTCCTATTTCTTTAGCCGTATAGGTATTGAAGTCACAATAGCCGCAACGAAATTCACAAAATGGTATGTGAACGTAGGCGTGAAAGGATTTCACTTCGTCAAACCTTGGAGGTATCAGGTTTGACTCTGGCCAGGGAAGGCCCAACGGCAGGGCAGCCGACACTACTTTTTCTTTTCCGTGCTGGAAGCCTCATCCGAAGATAGCGCCTTGATGAATGCGTCTTGGGGAACCTCTACTCGTCCCACCATCTTCATGCGCTTCTTTCCCTCTTTTTGCTTTTCCAAAAGCTTTCGCTTGCGACTAATGTCGCCACCGTAGCACTTTGCCAAGACATCTTTTCTAACAGCTCGAACGCTTTCGCGAGCAATGATTTTAGAACCAATAGCTGCCTGTATTGGGACCTCAAACTGCTGTCTTGGTATTAGCTCGAGGAGCTTGGCCGTGATTTTGGTACCGTGGCCGTAAGCCTTGTCCCTGTGAACAATCGAACTAAAGGCATCAACCTTCTCGCCTTGAAGCAACAGGTCCACTTTCACCAGGTCGCCAGGAAGGTAGCCATCTTCTTCATAGTCCAACGAGCCGTAGCCTTGCGTTTTGCTCTTTAGCTGATCAAAAAAATCAAAAACAATTTCCGCTAGCGGCAGCTGATACCGCAACTGGACTCGATCTTCGCCTAGATACTGCATGTCAATCATGGTCCCACGACGGTTTTGGCAAAGCTCCATGATTGTGCCCACGTAATCTTTTGGGCTCAGGATTGTCGCCCTCACAATTGGCTCTTTGACGACTTTGATTTTGCCCTCGGGAAACTCAGAGGGGTTGGTCACAATGAACTCGGTGTTATCTTCACGAGTCACCTGATAAACAACCGAAGGCGCAGTTGCTATCAGGGAAAGGTTGAACTCGCGCTCAAGTCGCTCGGTGATGATCTCGAGGTGCAGCAGCCCCAAAAAACCACAGCGAAAACCAAAGCCAAGTGCCGCCGAAGTTTCAGGCTCGTAGACCAACGACGCATCAGAAAGCCTGAGCTTGTCCAATGCCTCACGCAAATTTGGGTAATCGCTGCCGTCTATTGGATAGATGCCGGAAAAAACCATCGGCTTGGGTTCGGAATAACCCTTCAAGGAAACGGTAGCCGGCTTATTTTTGGTGGTGACGGTATCTCCAACTTTTGAAAGCCTGACGTCCTTAACCCCGGTAATCAAATACCCAACCTCGCCTGCCGCTAGGCCTTTTGTGACAACCGGTTCTGGACTAATAACGCCAATTTCAAGAAGCTCATGCACCGCTCTGGTGGACATCATCTGGATTTGCTCTCTAGAAGACAAGCGTCCGTCAATCATTCTGATGTAGGTAACAACCCCGCGGTAGCTGTCATAAACCGAGTCAAAAATCATCGCACGGGCAGGAGCATCGACATCGCCCTTTGGAGCCGGCACTCGCTGAACGATGCGGTCCAGCAACTCTGCTACCCCGGCCCCAGTTTTTCCAGAAACCCGTAGGCAATCCTCGGGAGATCCTCCGATTAAGTTTGCCAATTCTTCGGCGTATTTTTCCGGTTGAGCAGCCGGAAGGTCAATCTTGTTTAGAACCGGGATGATTTCTAAGTCGTTCTCCATAGCCAGATACAAGTTGGCCAATGTTTGCGCTTCGATTCCCTGAGCCGCATCCACAAGCAAAACAGCTCCCTCGCAGGCGGCCAATGACCTTGAAACCTCGTAGGTAAAGTCGACGTGGCCCGGTGTGTCGATCATGTTTAGGGCAAAAGTCTCATCATCTAGTTCCCATGGCAGTCGAACGGCTTGAGACTTGATCGTGATGCCACGCTCTCGTTCAATGTCCATGCGGTCCAAATACTGAGCGCGCATTTGCCGGTCGTCGACAATTCCAGTCAGCTGAAGCATCCGATCTGCAAGCGTTGACTTACCATGATCAATGTGAGCAATTATGCAGAAATTGCGTAATTGCTCTTGATTGGTAACGGACGGCTCAAGAGCGGACCGTGCGCGTGGCGACAAAGAGACCTCATTTAGGGTAGACAGAACTTGCCTATTCTCCCATGCTGCTTGCTCGACAGGTGCCAAACTGATAGAGTTTTGCCCTGTTCGCGGAGATTCACTTCGCAAAATTTTTTGGCCAGAGAAAGTAGAACATGGCAAACATCAAGTCCAAGATCAAGCGCATCGGAACCAACCAGAAGTCCGAGGAACGCAACAAGGCAGTCAAGACTGAAGTCAAGTCAGCGATCCGTGCAGTGCGCGAAGCCAGCACGGCTGGAGACAAGGTTGCCGCCGCTGCTGCACTTGTTGGAGCCAATAAGAAGATTGATAAGGCTGTAAGCAAGGGTGTCATTCACAAGAACCAAGGAGCCAACCGAAAGTCAGCTATTGCCAAAAAGGTAAATAGCATCTAATTAGCTTTTTTTAAGAAACCGGGCTAACTGCCCGGTTTTTTATTGCCCAGATTTTGCCATAGCTAGCAATAACTTCTCAATTGAGTACTCCGGATCGCGGCTCGCACCCTTGACATCAAAATCAGTTTGTGCCGCAAGCTGCACGAGGTGAATGAGTTCGGGCTCACTCCAACCAGCCAATTCTTTCCTTGCTCGATCAAGCTGCCAAGGTTGCATTCCAATTGCCGCGGCCGAAGCATTTCTATCATTGAATAATCTGGCTAACTGTCGAATCTTCATCGATAACGCTGCCGTGAGAGCAACGCTATCGATACCGGTAGCGAAACCATGCCTGAATAGCCTTATAGCCTCACTAGCATTGCCAGCCAAGGCCGCATCGGCAATTTTGAAAGCGTTCGTCTCGACTCGGCCCTGAAAAGTCCGCTCTACTTCCATGAGTGAAATCGTTTGAGCACCGGAGTTTGCCAATTGATCGCAGGCAGCACCAAGTTCGCCCATGTCTGACCCGAATGCAGCTACCAACGCGCGAATAGCAGGCTGGTCTATGGCGGGGCCAAGTCTTTGAAATTCGCGCTTTATAAAATCAATCCGGTCGGCATCTTTTTTGACTTCTTCGCAGGAAATGTTCAAGGCCGAAGCCGAGAGCTGCTTTTTTAGCTTGCCATTGTGTCCAACGAGGTTAGGAATGCGGACCACAATCGTGCAGCTGTCTGCGGGTTCCGCGAGCAATTGCTCAAGATCATCGGCTAAACCTTCGGAGCCGGCGCTAATAATGACGAGTCGTGGCTCGTCGAATAAGGAAGGTGAAGCTAGGTTAAAAATCAAACCCGGTGAATATTCACCATCAGCCACCTCATTTATTTCCAGATGTTCGTGGCTGGCTCGCAACTTATCCTTGATGAGCCTGATTGCTCTCGATGCAAAGTATGACTCTGGGCCCGATACCAACACCAGGTTGGCAGGCTCAGCCTGATGCCAGCTAACTGTTCGTCCATTAGTCACACCGTCAGTTTACCTGCGCCCGAAATGCTCCAGGCTTGCTCTTGAAATCTCAACGCGATTGAGCCAAGCTGATCGGTTCTAACTATTCTCGAACCACTAAGTGCCGCCTGATCCAGTGCTTTCTTGGTGGGATGGCCGTAGGGGTTTTGGCCAACTGAAAAGATTGCAATATCGGCAGATAACAATCGAAATAGCTCGGTTGACTGATCGGCTGAACCATGGTGAGCAACCTTTAGTAGTAGCGGCATTCCAGATAACTCATTCAACACCCCGCCGGCATTTCTCATCAATCTGGTCTGGCCAACGCCTCCTAGGTCGCCAAGAGCTAGCAACCCATAGCCTGCGCCAGTGAAAGACACGATAACAGAGGCATCATTGCTATCTTTGGCCTCGGTAGCCTTTGCTGTTGGTGCAAGCACTCTCCATTTGAGCTCCCCAAGTTTTCCGCCCATCCCAGCGAATCCGGTGAGCACTTCCACCTTTGATTGGGCGAGTGCTGTTTCAACCAGTGAAACCAATGGTCGATCATCTGCAAACCCAGAAATGATTGCGGTTTCTACGTATCGATTGTTCAACGCTCCATAAATACCACCCGCGTGATCGGCATCAAAGTGGGTTATGACTAAAAGATCGATTTTGGTAACTTGCAAATTATCCAAACACTTATCGATTGGCTCGGGTTCCCTACCCACGTCGATCAACGCAACAACACCTTGGCTTCGAACCACGAGAGCGTCGCCCTGACCCACATCGCAGTTCACAACATCCCACTCGCCATCAAAAACCTGAAATCGGATCTGATCGGCCGATGACCAAGAGGCCGAAAACAGCATTATCCCTACAAGAGAAGCCGCAATCCCGGTTCGATATTTCGAAAGTCTTTTCTGATAAAGCCCCAGGCTCAAAAGCACTATCAACGAGGCGAGTGCGACTCCAACTGGGCCCGCAACAAAGTGAACCCTCGCCGCCGGCCATCCTGATACTTCGGTGGCAACAAGTGTTATCCACCAGGTTCCCAGCGAAGCCACGTAGCTCAGGGCTGAACTCAAAACCGGAAGCGGATAAGCAAGAATCAAAGCCAGAATTCCGAGAACAGTCACGGGAGCAACCACCGGCTCAACGATCAGATTGGCAAGTACTGAATAGATTGGAATTGATGGCTGGAGCATCAAAAGAACTGGAGTTGTGGCAAGTTGTGCGGAGAAGCTCGCTGCAATTCCAATCGCGATAAGACGCGGCATGTAGCGTGAGAGCCAATTGTAGATCGGCAACGCCATAGTCAGAAGCCCAACCGTGGCAAGAGCTGAAAGAGAGAAGCCAAAATCAGTTGCTAGACCAGGATCTATTGCCAGTAAGAAGATTACCGCCCAGGCCAACGAGATTATTGGCTTCGTTCCGCGTCCAAGCCAAAGACCAACCACGACGAAAGTAGCCATGGTTGCCGACCTGAGCACACTTGACTCAGGACCCACCACTAGAACGTAGGCAACCATCACCAGCAAGGCGGTTACGAAACGGGTGTTTCTGGAGAGCGCACATGCAGCGGTCAGCAAATAGACAACGCCCATAACTATTGCCAGATTGGCACCGGACACCGCAACCAAGTGAGTCAGCGAGAGTGTCTTCATGTTCTCTGCCATCTCGGGCGACAGAAGGTCGCGTTCTCCGATTGCCAAGCCACCGACTAACGCTTTAGCGTCTGGGCTCACTCCCTGTGCTCGAAACAAAAACACAGCCCTTAGGCCCTCAATGAATTCGATTCTTGGGTAGGAAAGCTTTATTTGAGAGCTCGAGCCAGGCAAAGCGGTAACCCAAAGAATGAGCCAGTAAACAGCCGCAACAAAGATAATCACAAAGTTATTGAGCTCTTTATGTTTTCAAACAACTTGCTACCAATGCCGGTAACTTCTAGAAGCTGTTCAATGCTTGCAAAGGACCCAATCTCGTCGCGATATGCCAAAATCCGGCCCGCCAGTGCTGGACCAACACCTGGCAAAGACTCTAACTGTGAACTATTTGCCCGGTTGAGAGAAATGAAACCGTCCGTTGAGTCAGTGGCCATTTGTGACTCTGCAAGAATCACGACCTGCTCACCGTCGGAAACCAGTCGAGCTAGGTTGACGCTGGACTGAACAGCCAAAGCCGTGAAGCCGCCGGCCGCATCAATAACGTCCCGGACTCTTGCTCCGTAGGAAAGTTCGTAAAGACCGGGATCCAACACCTCGCCCACCACGTGGATATAGATTTCACCAGAAACGGTAAAGTTTTCGCTTTGCTGAACCAAGGCTTGTTCCACCTTGGGAGCACTGGAATTTGAAAGTAAAACACCAAACAAGATCGCAACCAGGCCGCCGGCAAGATAAAGCTGTTTGCGCTTTTTAGGGTCTAGAGCCTTTAGCCACTGAAATAGTTTTTGCATCTGAACAAGATGCACTAACCGAGTAGTCAGCTGGTCAAAGCCGTAAAACTCTGTAGAGAATCGCCTACTTGGTGGCTATGTTTACAAGCTTCGGGGCCCGGACAATCACGTTGGCAATTTCCTTACCCTGAAGCGTCCTTTTCACCGGTTCCGAATTCAACGCAAGTTCCCGCAACTCGTCCTCAGAAATCGCTACATCGACCTCGAACTTATCCCGGAGCTTGCCGTCAATCTGAACGATTGCAATTCCCTTTTGCTCAACAAGCAAGTCGTTTTCAACATCTGCGAATTGAGCGAGTGCGACGGATGGTTCGTGACCCAAAAGCTGCCACATGTCTTCAGCTGTATAGGGGGCGAACAGACTTAGGGCTTTAGCAAGCTCTTCAGCACCCTCTCTGACCGCCGGGTCAGCTGGGCCAACACCCTGGTCGATGGCCTTGCGAAGGTGGTTGGTGAGCTCCATGGCCTTGGCCACGCCCACATTGAATTTATGACTTTCTATTGCCTCTTTGAATCCAGCAAGAAATTGATGGGTCGCCTTTCGGACTGCTCTGTCTCCTGAGGCAAGGTTCGCCTTCGGCTCGCTCGTGACATCTTGCGCAATGCGCCAAGCGCGGGCCAAAAACTTGGCCGATGCGGCAGGAGAAACATCAGACCAGTCAATGTCATCTTCCGGCGGTCCAGCAAAGGCCATTGTGAGTCGGATAGCATCCACGCCATGAATGTCTAGCTGCTCGCTGAGACGCACCAGATTGCCGCGAGACTTGCTCATTGCAGAGCCGTTCATCAGCACCATGCCTTGATTGAGCAGCCTGGTGAAAGGCTCTTCGAAATCGACCATCCCGATGTCATGAAGCACCTTGGTAAAAAACCTTGCATAGAGCAGATGCAGAATTGCGTGGGTCACTCCACCTACGTACTGGTCAACCGGGGCCCATTTTTCCGCTTGCTCTTTCTCGAACGGAACTTCGTCGGAATTTGGATTCAAAAACCGTAGGAAATACCAGGAGCTGTCGACAAAAGTGTCCATGGTGTCAGAGTCTCGCTTGGCTTTACCGCCACACTTTGGACAATCGACGTTCAGCCAGTCCGTTGCCGCTCCAAGCGGCGAAGTTCCTTTTGGTGAGAGGTCCAAACCTTCGCTAGCTGGCAGTTCGACTGGAAGTTGATCGGCAGGCACTGGCACTTCCCCACAAATCTCGCAGTGAATAATTGGAATTGGCGTTCCCCAGTAGCGCTGCCTGGAAATTAACCAGTCTCGAAGCCTGAAGTTCTTCGCACCCTTGCCGGTGCCCTTGGCTTCAACTAGTTCGATGGCTTTGGAAATGGCCTCTTTCTTACCCAAGCCGTTTAGCTCCCCAGAATTTACAATCACACCATCGCCGCTGGTTGCAACCCCCGACAAAGCAGGGTCTTCCTCGCCGGTGTCGACAACCATATAAATTGGAAGATCGAAGGTCTTCGCGAACTCAATGTCCCGATCATCATGGGCAGGAACAGCCATGATTGCTCCGGTTCCATAGTCAGCCAAAACATAATCGGAAACCCAAACTTGGATTCGCTCATCGTTGATTGGGTTGAGTGCATAGTGACCCAAGAAAATGCCGGTCTTCTTTCGATCACTTGCCAAGCGCTCAATGTCGTTTGCTTTTTTGACTTCCTCTAGGTACTCATTAAATTGATCTAGAATCTCTGGCGACGCAGCATTGGCAAGCTCTTGAGCAAGTTCACTATCAGCGGCCAACACCATAAAAGTTGCCCCATACAGCGTGTCCGGACGGGTGGTGTAAACCGAAATCTTTTGATCCATGCCCTCGATTGCAAAATCGATATTTGCGCCCTGGGATCTTCCGATCCAGTTCCGCTGCATCGATAGCACCTTGGAGGGCCATTTACCCTCTAGTTGGTTTAGGTCATCCAATAACCGATCTGCATAGTCAGTGACCTTGAAATACCACTGGGTTAGCGACTTCTTAGTAACAACCGAATCACAGCGCTCACAAAGCCCCTGAACTACCTGCTCATTGGCAAGCACCGTTTGGCAACTTGGGCACCAGTTCACATTGGAGTTCTTCCGATATGCAAGTCCTCGACTGTAGAGCTCTAGAAATAGCCACTGGTTCCACTGGTAATAACTCGGGTCGCAAGTTTGCAACACTCTGTCCCAGTCAAAACTGCAGGCATACCTGCGCATCGAAGCCTTTTGTTGAGCAATGTTTTCGTAGGTCCAGGCTCTAGGGTCAAGTCCACGCTTGATGGCAGCATTCTCGGCTGGCAACCCAAACGCGTCCCAACCAATTGGATGCATAACGTTGTAGCCCTTTTGTCCCCAATAGCGTGCGATAACATCACCAAGCGCGTAGGCCTCAGCGTGACCCATGTGGAGGTCACCCGATGGGTATGGGAACATGTCCAAAACGTACTTAGTAGGTCTCGTGTCATCTTTTCTAGAAGAGTCAAAAGGTTTTAGTTCGTCCCAAACGGGCAACCACTTATCTTGAATGGCTGTGACGTTGTAATCTTCTTGCAATTAGTGACCTTTTGCTTCGCGAACTTATAGGTTACCAATTCACCGAGGCGCCCATGGCCTGAACTAGGGCTAGCGCTTTTAATTGCATTTCTGCATGCTCCGTTTCGGGATCCGAACCCGACGTGATGCCGCCACCAACCGAGATTCTGGCTGCTTGATTCTCGAAAATTGCGGTTCTGATAACCATTCCCAGATCCATGTCTCCAGATGCACTGATCCAACCAATAGCACCCGAATAAGCACCCCGGGGTCGATTCTCCAGTTCCGCGATTAAGTCGCAGGCTCTTATTTTTGGAGCTCCGGTCATTGAGCCCCCTGGAAACATTGCACTCAAAGCGTCAAAACCAGTTTTGGAGCCAGCAAGCTCTCCCGCCACATCGGACTCAAGTTGATGGACAGTCGAATACGAGCGCAGCGCTAACAGTGACTCGACGGTAATCGAAGCCGCATTGCAGACCGCGGACAAATCATTTCTGATCAAATCAACAATCATCAGGTTCTCAGCTCGCTCTTTTTCGTCGGCTCCAAGCGAGGCCTGCAAAGCAGAATCGATCTCCGGATCACTCGACCTGGCACGGGTGCCTTTTATTGGCGAGCTGGTAACCCTGACGCCGGAAACAGTCAAGAATCTTTCCGGCGAGATGCTTAGGTAGCTGACAGAACCAACTTTTAGGTAAGTGCAATAGGGTGAGCCATGATCTTTTCTGAGCCGGAGGAAAAGTGCGAGTGGATCGCCCGAATAATCTCCCACCAACTCCGTCGTTAGACAGAGCTGGTAGATCTCGCCCTTGGCAATTTGCGCTTTGGCTTTTTCGATATTGGCTAGATAGTTACTCTTACTGTCCCTTACTTGAAAACTGGCTGCAGTCGCGGCATCGTGACTAAACGCATAGTTAGCCGCATCTCCGCCGGCAAGCGCCAAGCGCAAGAGAGCGGCGTGAAACCATTCTGTGAAGGATTCTTTGTCATCAAAGTCTCCGACAAAAAACATGGCCCGATTGTCGTGATCGTAAACAAAGGCCCTGTCAACTTCAATGCCCGAAACAACTAATGGCCCAGTTTCTGGAAGCGCGTATTCAATAACGCCCACGAAACCCGGACGAAAACCAAACGGCAAGTTGTGATTGTGCTGCTCTTGCGCATACTTCGGAAGCTCGCTGGTCTCGGGTCCAGAACCAATTATCGAGAATCGAGAATCGTGGTGCTGCTCGCGGTCAAGCCAAAAAGAGTTCGGCTTACTGCCGAAAAAGGACACAAAAGTATCAGCCACAGGGCTCCAGCCGGCTATGCGTTCATAATAAAGTGGCATTTAATCCCTTTCCAGCCGCGTATTCTAGACAAGATGAGCGTAACTGGAGATTTCTTTCAATTCACCGGCGGTGAGCTGAATCCGATCGACCACGCCATACCAAACACTCTAAGCGTGGCTGACAGCTGGCTAGTTTCCAACGGTTCAACCCGAGTGATAGAGCGACATTTGGCAAGGTTTGCCGATTCGGTTACTAAAATACAGCAGCAACACCTGACTAGCTTTTTTGACGCCGTCGTGTCCGCAATTCCCACGGAAGGTGATTGGTTCCCAAGGATCGAATTTCGCAAGGAACAAAATCCTGGAGAACAACTGTTCTTTAGGCTTCGACCGGCTCCGCCGCGAACTCTTAGCTGCAGCCTTTGGTCTCTGGATGAACCGGACCCTCGAGTTGACGCCCAAGTGAAAGGCCCAGACCTTTCGGTTTGTCAGAAGCTCAGAAGAAAAGCCAACCTTCACGGAGCGGACGAAGCGGTCATTTTGGATGCTCACGGAAACGTGGCAGACGGTGCCTTATCGGCCATTGTTTGGTGGCGTAACGATGTGCTGTGCGCGCCCGACGACTCGACCGATTGGCTACCATCAATCACTAGAGAACTCGTCTTCGAGATGGCAAATCAGGCGGGCTTTGAAACAGCAGCAGTGAACTCAACGCCCCAGGACCTAGCGGGGTGCGAAGTCTGGAGCCTCTCGGCACTTCAGGGAATTCGAGGGGTAAACCATTGGCAAGACATTCCGCTTGCAGAACTTAAAAGACTCAGCTCATTTCGTAAGCGCTTGGCACTTCTGACTAACTCGTCCCTAGACGACGACCTCTCAATCGCGTAGTAAAAACAGAGCCGCTTTTTGATTTTGCTATGGGAAGATTATTAGCATGCCGGACCTCCTGACTGCCTTCATAGACCTCATCAGCTCCGTGCCGCCTGTTTGGCGAAATGTGATTGCCGGATTTGCAATCATGCTGGAAACTGCAGTTTTTGTTGGGCTAATTATGCCGGGCGACACCGTCGTCCTAATTGCATCAACCGGAGTTACCGACTGGGGTAACTTTGGCTTTTTATTGATGGCGGTTCTGATCGGCTCTTTGATCGGTGAAACCATTGGCTTTTCGATTGGCCGCCTTTTTGGCCCAAGGCTCCGTGCCAGCAAGCTCGGCCAGCGTATTGGGGAAAAGAATTGGCGTGCTGCCGACCAGCTGGTTGCAAAGCGGGGTGGGGTTGCCATTTTTATATCTAGATTCTTACCCGTGCTGCACTCGGTTGTTCCTGCAGCAGCAGGTATGACCAAGATGCCGTATAAGACTTTTATATTTTGGACATTTTTAGCCTGCACGTTATGGACATCGATGTATGTCGGAGTTGGATTCGCGGCCCGTGCTAGCTACGAGCAGCTAGAAGCAAACCTAAAAGTAGCTGCCTTTGTTGGGATCGGCATCTTGCTGGTGTTTATGCTTGCTATTTCGCTTGTGAAAAAGCTACTTGCAAAGATGCACTAAGAGGATTAGGTGGCTTTCTAAAGTTTTGGAAGCTGAAGTTAGTAAAAAAATAAAAACCTGAGTCATATCCGCCAAACAATTTTGTAAATGTCTGAGCTAAGACTTACACTTCTAACTATTCGAACAAGTGTTCGAATAGTTAGAAGGGGCGCTGGCTTTGGAAACAGAATTAGTTACCGGTGTCGTGCTTGATGCTGACGGCGCCCCGGCTTGCTTTACCTGGCGAAATGAAGTGTTTTTGACCGCATCGCGGCCAGTTCGCTGGTACTCCAGATCACTGTGGTGGCAACATGCTGATCAAGCTTCGCTTGGTCAAGGACAGAACTTAGTTGAGACTGAAATGTGGCGCTTGTGGGCGGCAAGCCGTGACAGTAGGTACTTTTTCCAGCTAAAACACCAAATGCCCGGTGACAACTGGGAAATTGAGCAAGCCAAACCCTAAATGAGCTTTACTCATCTAAATATCAGCTCCGCCTTCTCTGCCCACTATGGCGTAAACAGACCTGAGCAGCTTTGTGCAGCCGCAAGCTCCATGGGTGCTGAATCTCTTGCCATAACCGATCGAGATGGTCTCTACGGAGCAATAAAACACATAGGGGCCTGCATATCCAATGGCATCGCTCCAATTGTGGGCGTAAGCCTAGAGGTGACCGGAGATAAGCCTCTGGGTCGGGTTCTGATTCTGGCTCACGGAAATAATTCTGGAAGAGGCTGGGCAACACTTTGTCGCATCATCTCCCAGGCTCAAGAGCGAAAAGGTAAGAAAAAAGATGTCTCGATAGCAATCACTGACCTTGCTCACTTTTTCAAAGAAGAAACCTCCTGCACGATACTGATTGGTCTAGAAAGCTCGCTTGCCGATGTTGTGCTGACATCCAAGAGCAGTGCACGTGAATTAGCCGAAAAGTGGCGAGAGTATTTTCCGGCACCGGCAGCCCTTGCTATCGAAGTGGTAAACCATATGACCGAGCCCGGCAAGCTAGGTTCCGCGAAGCACGCAAGAGCAATGTTTGACCTAGCAAAAACTGTCGGTATTCCCCCGGTGATAACCAACGCGGTTCGCTACATAGAACCCGATGGTGCTTTGACCGCAGACATTCTTGATTCCGCAAGACACCTTGAGCCACTTGGGTTATTTACCCCGCAACCAAATGCTCAGGCATGGCTAAAGCCGTCACACCAGATGGCAACGCTGGCACTGGAAATAACCGAGGACACCAAGGAGTCCGTAGCGCTACTAAAAGCAACGGAGCTTTTAGCCCAAAAATGCTTTCTCGATCCGACTAGCGATTGCGGCTGGAACCAACCGAAAACTCCAGAGCAATCTTCACTTGGAGTGACAGAGAATCCCTTCGAGGTTCTCTGGCAAAAGAGTCACGCTGCAATCAACCTGCGCTACCCGGGGATAAAGGCAGCCGAGCTGGCAACTGTTCAGCATCGACTCTCAAAGGAGTTGATAGCTGTGAACAAGCTTGGGTTTGCAACTTATTTCCTAACGGTTGCCGACGTGGCACAAATGATTAGAGACATGCGCATAAGAATCGCAGCCAGAGGATCAGGAGCTGGCTCCTTGATCAACTACCTGCTTGGCATAAGCAGCGTTGACCCGATCGAAGAAGGCCTACTGTTTGAAAGGTTCCTCTCGACCGAGCGAAGCACCTTGCCGGACATAGACATAGATGTTGAATCCGCCAGAAGACACGAAATTTATCGCGCGATTTTTCGGCGCTACGGTGGCAACCGGGTAACCCTGCTTTCAATGCAGTCCACCTATCGAGGCAGGGGTGCCGTCAGAGACGGCGGAATGGCACTTGGCTTAGACGATCAGCAGGTTGATGAGATTGCTAAAAACATGTGGCGCTTTTCAGCGAAAAACTTCCGGTCAGAAATGTCGAATAAACCCGAGCTTGCAGAATTTTCCAAACTCACCGAATCTGACCGCAAGCTAAATCTGCTGGTTGATATCACTCAAAGACTAGACCGCCTGCCTAGGCATATTTCCATGCACCCCTGCGGTGTGATTCTCGGAAACTCGAGATTACTTGACCTAACCCCCACTGAGCCAAGTGGCATGGGCTTGCCGATGAGTCAGTTTGACAAAGACGATATGGATCCGATGGGCTTTCTGAAGCTCGATGTGCTGGGGGTGCGGATGCAAAGTGCAATGGCCTACACAATAAAAGAGATCAAGCGCGTAAAAAAAGTTGACCTAGATTTAGACAAAGTCCCGAGAGATGACCCGGCCGTCTACAAGATGATCAGGACCACCAACACTCTTGGACTATTCCAAATTGAAAGCCCTGGTCAAAGAGAACTAACCGGCAAACATCAACCCACCAAGTTCAATGACCTCACAATGCAAATTTCACTGTTTAGGCCGGGGCCAATGAAGGGCAACATGATTAAGCCCTACCTAGATGGCCGTCACGGTTTTATCCAGCCTGACTACATGCATCCAGACCTGCGTGAGATCCTCAAGGAAAGCTATGGAATCGTGGTCTTCCACGAACAGCTGATGCGCATAATGCAAGTCATGACCGGTTGCACTCTGGCCAGGGCCGATGAGATGCGTCGACAGCTAGGAAAACCAGACAAGACCCGTCTGGTTCAACGCTATTTCAAAAAAGCAGCCGCTGCCAGAGATTACACTCCAGCTGTAATTGACAGAGTGTGGTCGATCCTCGAAGGGTTTGGAAGCTTTGGCTTCTGCAAGGCACACGGGGCTGCATTCGCAGTCCCCACCTATCATTCAGCCTGGCTAAAAACTCACTACCCCACCGAGTTCATAGCTGGCCTCCTAACCCACGATCCAGGCATGTATCCGAAACGCCTGTTGCTCGCAGAAGCCAGAAGATTGAAAGTTCAGCTCCTGGGGATTGACGTTAATCACTCAACTAATCAGTACGTTGTCCAGCAAACCAGACAAGAGCTGGGAGTAAGAGTGTCCCTGGGTGAAATTTCAGGTATCTCAAAGCCCGAAATGGACCGAATCATTTGCGAACAACCCTACAAAGATGTGACTGACTTCTATCTGAGAGCCAGACCTTCAAGGCGCACCTTGGAGCGGCTTGCTCTAGTGGGCGCCCTTGACTCAATAGCCGGAGTCTCAAAAGAAGAATCAATCCACAACCGAAGTGACCTTTTAGTCAAGGTTAGACAACTCAGCTCCAAAGCTGGGCCGAGGGTTGATAAAAATCAGCTGACATTCGACCTGAAAAATCTTGATCAACTCCCGGTTGGCAATCCACCACCCTCGAGGAAACAAGAACTTGAAGCTGAAATGGCTGTTACTGGAATGGACATCTCTGAACACCAGATTCATAAGTTCCAGGAGATGTTAGATGAAATGGGAGTTGTTCGAGCAAGTGAGGTCGGCTCGCTAAGAAGCAACACCGAGGTTCTAGTTGCCGGAGTTAGGATCGCCACTCAAACTCCGCCAATGCGCAGCGGCAAGAGAGTTGTGTTCATAAGCCTTGACGATGGTTCCGGTATTGCAGATGCCACATTCTTTGACGAGGCACAGCGCCGTTGCAGTCAGCTGCTATTTCAAAATAAGTTGCTTCTGATATCGGGCAAGACCCGACGCACCGGAGTGCGAGGAGTTTCGATACTTGCCGAAAACGCTTGGGACCTGCGCCAATTGTGGCGGCAGTGGGAAAAGCGAGCTTCTTAGTTTTGGTTGAAAATAGATAGCAGTCGAAGAATTTCGACGTAAAGCCAAATCAGAGTCGCGGTCAAACCAAATGCTGCTCGCCACTCCATCTCCTTAGGCCAACCCTGACTAACGCCCTGGCTAATAACCTCAAAATCAAGATTCAGAGTGAAAGCGGCTAGCCCGACTCCAACCAAAGCAATAAGCCAGCCAAATGGCGAGCTATAGATGCTAATTCCAGCAAACATTGCAAAGCCCAGGTTTACAAGCGCGAAGACAAGGTATCCCGTCACCGCGAAAGACATGAAGCGCGTGAAGCGCTTATCAACTTTCACCCAGCCAAAACGATAAGCAGCAAACATCGCCCCTGCAGTTGCAAAGGTTCCGATCACAGCAGTCTGAACGATTCCTGGGTAGAAAGACTCCAACAGGCCGCTAATGCCGCCGATGAAAACGCCCTGCACCAACGCATAGGCCATGTAGAGACCTGGGCGGACCTTCTTGCTGAAGGCGGCCCAGAGGCCAAGTCCTAGTCCAACAAACATCGCAGGAAAAAATAGTGAATAAAGCTCTAGGTACCAAGTAACACTGGCACCAACAAGTACCGCCGCAAACATTCCTATGACCTTGGAGGCAGTGCCCTCCATGGTCATAGGGTTCGATGTCATACGATCAAATTCAACGTCAACTTGGTTCTGGTTCACAGACTGCAGCCCTGAACGCATGCTGCGATTAAAAGCGGGGTTATGAGAAGCCACTTTTATCCTTTCCTAGAGGTATACAACTTCGAGGAAGTCTAGGTCAGAATACTGAAAATTTGCTGGAAATTAGCCCGATTAATTACGACTTTATGTTCATAAATCTCTTGACAAAAACCAGACAAAATTGGGATAAAAACTCACAGACGCACACTCAGTCTGAGAAAAACCACCGTGGTTATAAATAACTCTGATGCCCACAACAGTGTTCCACCTGGGGCCAACTCACGAAACGGGCAAAATTGCACGTTAGCGGGAGTGTCGTACGGCATACCGCGCCTAGCATAAAGGGGTGAGTTCCCCATTGCCTGTGCCCCTGCACTTCCTTTCGAACGCCCCTCTCGGTATGCGGGTGGTGGTCAGATACCGCATCGACGGCGGCCTGACGGATGCGCTCGGCGAGCTCGTGGGAAAGTCAGACGGCAAGTGCACAGTACGCACCCAGCGCTCCGACGTTGTGATTGCCCTATCGCTCGTGATGGCCGCCAAGGAAGTACCTCCCGACCCGCCGCCACGATCCCCGCGGGCGACAGTGTCCTGAGCGGGCCGAAGTAGCGAAAGACCTCGGCATCTCCAACCCCACGCTGTATCGGTCAGCACCAGCCAACAACCCCTGGCCATAGCCCCCAAACGTGCAATTTTGTCCGTTTCGTGAGCCGGCCCCTACTCGGGGAACTAAATGTCTTACTGCAAGATCTTCATGGTTATCCGCTTCGCCTTGTTGAAAAGCTCGGAGTGAAACCAATATCAAGAGTGTGAACGAGGCATCTAATACTTCTACCGTTTGTTTGAATCATGAGGCATAGAAAATAGACGATAAAGGTGATGTGATAACGTAAGGAAAAGCTTTTCGCGTTATGAAAAAGTCTCAATTACCAGCATTAATTGGAAATTATGAATACCAACCCAGACGCCGCCGGCGACAATCCAATCTCTTTTCAGCACTATAGAGATTTGCCAAGAGAAATGTTTGCTGAATCCATACCTGCTCCGACGGCCTCACCGTCATTAATTGAGCTCAATGAGAACCTTCTGGTGCAGTTAGGCATCGATGCCAGTTGGTTTGACAGTCAACAGGCTTTGTCGCTGCTATCGGGCAACAGTATCAATGAAGACAACCGCCCAATTGCGTTGGCTTACTCGGGTCATCAGTTTGGTCATTGGTCACCTTCCCTGGGTGACGGTCGCGCGCATATGTTGGGGCAGGTAAAGACTGCGGAGGGAAAATATCTCGATTTGCAACTAAAAGGGTCGGGTCGAACTCAGTTTTCTCGAGGTGGCGATGGTCGAGCAACATTGAGTTCTGTGATGCGAGAATATTTGCTAAGTGAAGCTATGGCGGGTTTAGGTATTTCAACCACCCGGTCGATTGCTATGTTGGCGACCGGAGATTCAGTCGCACGGGAGAAACTAAACCCTGGCGCTATCTTGGTGCGTTCGGCACAGAGCCACTTACGTGTGGGCAGTTTTCAGCTTGCCCACGCTCAAGATGCAAAGCTACAGTCTTCCCAGTCACAACCAGTAAGAAGTGGAGTAAAAGCCCTAGCTGATTTCATTATTGCAAAACACTTCCCCGAACTGGAGCAATCGACATCAAAGTATCTTGATCTATTGTCTACCGTCGGAAAAAGACAAGCTGATCTCATTGCTGAATGGATGCTTGTTGGCTTTATCCACGGTGTTATGAATACCGATAACGTGTCAATTATTGGTGAAACCATCGACTTTGGGCCCTGTGCTTTTATGGATGAATATGACCCTCACAAAGTGTTTAGTTCAATCGATGCTCAGGGCCGTTACGCCTGGGACCAACAGCCAAGAATTGCTCAATGGAACATAACTCGATTGGCCGAGACATTGTTACTGCTGTTTGATGAAAATGAAGAAAAATCAATTGAATTGGCGCAACAGCGGCTATTGGAATTCATGCCGCAGTTTCAAAAGTCTTATCAAGCAGGGCTAATTCGTAAGTTCGGCTTTTCTTACAGCAATGAACAGACCAAGCAACTCACCAGCGAGTTGCTAGCTGTGATGGAACGGGACGCCGTTGATTTCACGGTTTTCTTCAATAGCCTCACCCAGGTGGCTGAAGGTGGGTCGGATCAACTCGTCACTAATCTATTTGAGGATTCAGACGTCGTGAATGCGTTGATAAAACAGTGGCAGGAGCTGCGAGCAAAAGATAGCGAGACCTTATTGTCCATGCGCCAAGCTAACCCGGCAGTGATTGCGAGGAATCATCAAGTGCAGTTTGCTATCGACGCCGCGGTTGAAAATAATGACTTTCTACCCTTCAGGCGTTTATGTCGGGTATTAGCTAACCCCTATCAAATTGACCCAGTTGATGACGAATTAATGACACCACCAGAATTTGAAGAAAGAGTTACTCAAACATTTTGTGGCACTTAATTATCGTTATCTAGGTCAGGTACCCCATCGACGGCGGCCTAACGGATGCGCTGAGCGAGCTGGAGCATAACTCCGAACCGACGACACGAGCCTCCCCGAAAGGTGGCTCTTGTGCGATTACTTTGGAAGATTTACTCGCTCGCATCGAAATGGACTCCGATTGCCGTCTGCCTTACACGGTGGACCTGAGGGGACTCGAACCCCTGACCCCCTGCATGCCATGCAGGTGCGCTACCAGCTGCGCCACAGGCCCGTGAACTGCCTAAGTCTACACAAAAAACCTAGGCGGTTGGAACAACCGGGCAATCACTCCATAATCGCTCAAGGGAGTAAAACTCGCGCTCTTGTTCGTGCATCACGTGAACGATTAGATCGCCAAAATCAAGAAGAATCCAACGGCCGGTCTGTCTGCCCTCACGGAACCTGGCCTTGATCTTTTGTTTCAATAACTCATCCTCGATGGCATCGCCAATTGCCTGAGCTTGACGCTCGTTAGTAGCACTGATTATTAGGAAGACTTCTGCAAGAGCGAATGGCTCAGTCACATCAAGGGCAACTATGTTCTCTCCAAGCTTGTCAGAGGCTACTTTTGATGCTGTTTTAACTAGAGAAACAGTCTCTTTGCTTGCTGGCAAGTACTTAGCCTCCTATGGCCCCGAGAATGGTGATGGTGGCAAGTATGGCAGCAATTGCAAGAACTAGCGCGCAGGCAGTTAGGGCCCAAGGCTTCCACCATCCCCTGCGTAGCACGGACTGTGGAACGACTCCCATTGACGAGCGCTGGTCAATCAGTGCCATTGCACTTATTGGACTAACCGTCGACACAAAACCAAGGACACTATCCTGATCTTCAGTGATTCCGTCTAAGTCAAAACCAGCGGTCTGCGCTCCAGTGGCCGGGTCCGAAACAATGGAAATAGATCCGGTTGTAAAAATCTCACCGGTATCCATGGGTAAAGAAATGGCCTCGGTTGTCCACTCAAGAATTATTGACTGAGTGCTGGGTTCAGCCAACAAGTTAGTGCCGGTAAATAGCGGCTCTTCAGGTGCTTCTATCGAACTGAGCGCCGAGCTATCATCGACAGGCCCTGCCACGGCGGGTTCAACATGAGCCGCGATCGATTCTCTGAAGTCGCGCCTTGTAGGCCTTGTAGTCAAGTGAGCACTGTCTGTGCTTTCCGATTTCGGCGCGCTTACCGGCAGTTTGGCTTCGGGGTCAGATGCCCGCTGTGGAGAGCTTCCTTGCGCAGGAGAGCTCAGTAAACCTTTCTCACGCAGCTGCCGCCGTGAAAACTCAGATTGATCAACCTGTAGCGAAGCGTGCGAAGCCGTTGAGTGACTGTGATCTTTAGTCAAAACATGATTTTGCACCTGATGCATAATGGGGTTTGGAGTGCCCTCATCACTCGGAGCCTCAGCCCGTTCCAGCTGTCTTAGTTCGCGTCTTGTCATGGAGGTTGTCAAGACTCCCCCTCATAAAGCTTGTGCTTGGCGATGTACTGAACTACGCCATCGGGAACCAGGTACCAAATCGGCTTCCCAGCCCCGGCCCGTTGCCGAATATTTGTGGAAGAAATCGAAAGAGCCGGGACCTCGAGTACTGAGATGTTTCCATCTGGAGCTACTGGAAGCTCAAGGTTATGCCCTGGCCTACTGACCGCAATGAATTCGGCCAACGGCCAGATTTCGTCAATCTCTTTCCAAGCCAGGATTTGCGCAATGGCATCTGCGCCAGAGATAAAGAACAGTTCGGAATTTGGCATCAGTGCTGAGAGGTTTCTAAGGGTATCCACGGTGTAAGTAACACCCGGTCGATCTATGTCGATTCGACTGACCGTGAACTGAGGGTTGGCAGCGGTTGCGATAACGGTCATCAAATACCGGTGCTCAGCGGAACTAACTGGTTTTTTATGCCATGGCTGCCCGGTTGGCACAAAAACTACCTCGTCTAAACCAAGGGTCGCAGCGACCTCACTAGCCGCAACTAAGTGACCATGATGAACGGGGTCGAAGGTTCCACCCATCACACCAATGCGAGGTCGCTTGGAAGTCATCTTGGACTAGTGGCCGGCCTTGGAACCCGAAGTCTTATGCGAGTTCCTATTTGCAACATCACGATAAGACCAGGTGATTGCCCCAAGAACCAAAAATGACACAAGAGCGATGCCCCCAAATAAAAGTGCGGGCATTGGCAGGTCGTTGTAATAGACGATTACGCCTTCGGCAATGAGTATGGCTGTCATGTTCTCGCTCCTTCTTTGCCCTCTAGTTTAGCTTCGGACTTGTTCGCTGCCACGCACCAACCACTTGGTTGATGTTAATTCTTGAAGACCCATTGGGCCTCGTGCATGAAGTTTTTGAGTTGAAATACCGACCTCCGCACCAAAGCCAAACTCGCCTCCATCGGTGAATCTGGTTGATGAGTTGACCATAACCACCGAAGAATCCACTTCAGCTAGGAACCGCTCCGCATTCAAAATATTGGAGGTCAAAATTGACTCAGTATGTTTGGTTGAAAATTCTGAAATGTGCTTCAGGGCTTGATCTAAATCAGCCACAACCCTAACGGCCAAATCCAGACTCAAATACTCGGTGGCCCAATCTTCATCGGTTGCGGCCAACGCACCCGGCATGTGATTCAGGGTTATTTCACAACCGTGGACAACGACTCCATTGTCTTTTAGATCTTTGGCAAGCAATGGCAAGACCTTGTCAGCTATGTCGGCGTGGACAAGAAGGGTCTCAAGAGCGTTACATACCGATGGGCGCTGCACCTTGGAATTGATAATTATTGGAATTGCGGCCGATACATCTGCGGACGCATCAACAAAAATATGGACAACACCATCTCCAGTTTCAATGACCGGCACGGTGGATTCAGCTACAACGGTTCGAATCAAGTTCGCAGATCCTCTAGGGATCAAAACGTCGACCAGCCCTTGGGCTTTCATTAGCTCAACAGCACCATCACGCCCAAACGGATCAACCGTAGAGACGGCCGACTTAGGTAGCCCAGCCTCTTCTAATCCAGCCTGAATCAGAGCAATCAAGCTCTTGTTGGTGTTTTCGGCAGCGCTGCCACCGCGAAGAACAGAGCAATTACCGCTCTTGATAGCTAAGCCTGCAATGTCAATCGTCACGTTTGGCCGAGCCTCGTATATGCAACCTATTACGCCAAACGGCACCCTAACCTGCTGAACTAGCAAGCCATTCGATAGTTTCATGCCTCGAACTGATTCTCCGATTGGGTCATCTAGTTGCGCAATTTTTCTGAGAGCTACCGCCAACGCAGACACTCTTGCCTGGTCCAAACGTAATCGATCCTGGAGTGACTCACTAAGTCCATTTTCACGAGCCGCTGCCAGGTCAATTTCATTGGCTGAAATAACTAAATTGGACCTTTTTTCAAGCTCTAGAGCGATATTCTCAAGTGCTTGATTTTTAACGGAAGTGTTCGCCTGGCCCATCGCAGACGAGGCTGACCTGGCGTCTTGAAGAATTTGATGAATACTCATCCCTAAACCCTAACTCTTTGGTGCAGGCTCAAACCAAGTGTGCTTGCAGTCACTGGTCATCAAGAGACCAACACTTTCAGTGGACGTAAGAAGGACTCCGACCGAAGCTTCGGTTGCCAGTTTGGCGGCCGATAGCTTAGTTAGCGCTCCCCCGGTGCCATAACCTGTTGAGGTTCCCGATACCTCGATCTTAGACAAATCTGAACCGTATGCCACCACCGGAATGTGCTCTGAGCCGGCTTCCAGGGGTGGTTTAGTGTAAAGCCCGTCGACATCGCTAAGCAAAATCATGAGGTCAACATTGGCCAACCGGGAGACTCTCGCCGCAAGCTGATCGTTGTCACCAAATCGAATCTCGTTTGTTGCAACCGAATCGTTTTCGTTGATGATGGGCAAAACCCTGATTTCCAACAGTCTTTCCAGTGCGCGCATGGCGTTTAGAGAACTTACTTCTTGATCCAGATTCTCGACCGTTAGCAGAATTTGCCCGGGCATTAGATTGTGACGCTCAAGGGATTTCTCGTATCGGCTCATTAGCTTCGCCTGGCCAATACTGGCCAGTGCTTGCGAAGTTGGCAAGTCATCCGCCTTGACCGTCAGTCCAAGATAAGGCGCTGCCGTTGCAATTGCCCCGGAGCTAACGACGATAACGTCCTTGCCCATGGCAATAAGGGCTGCACTCAGGTCAACGATTTTGTCCAGATTTGGGGCGTTTTCACCGGTTATGGAGCTGGATCCAACTTTGATCACGATTCTGTTGGCTGTTGCAATGTGTTCAGAGGTTTTCACTCTTTGTCTTCTTCGACAAAGACGCTAGCTTCCCTCACAGCAGCACGCTCTTCACGACCTCGTGCACGCTGATCCATCATTGCGTAGTATTCGCCTCTTCGCTGCTCATTAGTTCTTCGCTTTTCGTCCTCGCCAAACCCTATGCCTTCGGCCAGTTCTGCAACTGAGTCAATCAATGGATCCCAGTCAAAAACGACTCCATTTTCCTCGCCGATAATCACCGTGGAGCCGCGCCTGGCACCGTTCCTTACGAGTTCGTCTTCGATACCAATTTTCTGCAATCGCTCCGCCAGAAAACCGACTGCCTCAGCATTGCCAAAGTGAGTCTGCGCAACCCATCGCTCTGGTTTTGAACCAATGATCCGGAAGACATCCTCTCCAGCAATTGATTCTTTCCGCACGATGTAGCTTGAATCTTCGGCCTTTGTGGGGATTAGAGAGAAACGCTTCTGCAGGCCGACAATCTTGCCCTCACGCTCTTTTTGAACGACCGCACTTAGTGCGAAATTGAGCTCCTTCAATCCTTCGTGAGTTGCAGTGGAGACTGCGAAAACTGGATAACCGAGTGCTTCTAGTTCTTCCGTTACAAAAGCTGCCAACTCTTTAGCATCCGGAACGTCGATCTTATTCAAAGCGATCAGCTGAGGTCTTTCATGAAGAGGCGTTTGCCCCTCAGGCACTTGATAGTTCCGAAGTTCATCGAGAATAATCCTCAGGTCGGTCAACGGATCTCTGCCCGGCTCCATGGTGGCACAGTCAATGACGTGCAGCAGAGCGCTGCATCTTTCGACGTGCCTCAAAAACTCCAGTCCTAAGCCTTTACCCTGACTTGCTCCCTCGATAAGACCTGGAACATCAGCAACTGTGTACCGCTGCTCTCCAGCCTGGACGACACCCAGGTTCGGGTGAAGAGTAGTAAACGGGTAATCTGCAATCTTTGGACGTGCCGAACTCATCGAGGCAATCAAAGAACTCTTTCCCGCACTTGGGAATCCAACGAAAGCAATGTCAGCAACGACCTTGAGTTCGAGGATTACCTCGCCCTTCCAACCGGGCACACCAAGAAGATGAAAACCAGGAGCAATTCTTTTCTGGTTCGACAGCGCATCGTTTCCGAGCCCGCCCTGACCACCCTGGGCAACAATGATTTCCATGCCGACCGAGTCCAAGTCAGCAAGCAATTTACCCTTGGCATCCTTTACAACGGTTCCTATCGGAACCTTGAGAAGGATGTCGCCGCCGTGAGCGCCGTTTCTATAATCGCCAGCCCCAGAAGTTCCATTAAGGCCGGTTCGATGTGGCCGATGGTGGTAATCGAGCAGTGTCGTGGTGTTTACATCGGAAATAAGGGAGATAGTGCCGCCATCACCGCCGTTGGCTCCATCGGGGCCAGCAAGGGGCTTGAACTTCTCGCGCTTCGTGCTTGTGCAGCCGTCGCCGCCATTGCCCGCAGATAGGTGCAGGGTTACTTGATCGACAAACGTGACCATCATTCCCTCCCTACAAAAAAAGGCGAACCTGGTCCAGGCTCGCCTTTTTTGCTAATCCTGTTACAGGGTGACGATGTTTACTACTCGCCGGCCTGCTTTTGCACCAAATTTAACTGCTCCGGCTGCAAGTGCGAACAAAGTGTCGTCCTTACCGCGGCCAACATTTACTCCCGGGTGGAAGTGAGTGCCGCGCTGGCGGACAATAATTTCGCCGGCATTTACTGCCTGGCCATCGTGACGCTTCACGCCTAAGCGTTGAGAGTTTGAGTCGCGGCCGTTACGTGTGGAGCTAACTCCCTTTTTGGATGCCATTGTCTAACTCCTAGTTACTTGATCTCTGTGACCTGGACGCGGGTCAGGTCTTGACGGTGACCCTGACGCTTCTTGTATCCGGTCTTGTTCTTGTATTTTTGAATCGAAATCTTTGGCCCGCGCAATTGATCCAAAACCTCTGCAACGACCTTGACTTTGGACAGAGACTGAGAGTCGGAGGTGACCTTGTCACCATCAACCAACAAAACAGCTGGTAACTCGATTGAGCCCGATGACGCTTTAATACGGTTCATAGTCACGATGGTGCCGACCTCAACCTTTTCCTGGCGTCCACCAGCTCGAACAATTGCGTAAAGCACTTTATGACCTAACTATTAGGGAAAACTTGTTGAACCACAGAACGTGAGCAACAGCCTCGAAGTTTAGCAAATAAACCACGACGGAGCAACACACTAACGAGTTTTACTCGCTTGTTTTTACCAACTTGCCGGCCGATGTTGCCCGTCGACGCTTTGGCTTCGGCGTGTCCTGAGCTTCTGGGAGCGAATCAAGGACGGCATTCAAGAGTTCTGTCTTTCCTTCCGCCTCCTTTTTACTCTCAAGAAGCGCCTCATCGCTTGAATGCCCCGCACTTGCAATTTGGTTCACTACGTTCTTAAAAGCATCAGCTTGTTCAGCGGTCACAATTTTCTTGACAACCGTTGGCTTTGGCTTCTCTTTTTTCTTGGATCGCTTATTCTCGGAGACTTCTGGCATTCTAAATCTAGGCTCGTCATGAACAACAACACCACGACCGGCACAGCTATCACAGGGCTCGGAGAAGGTTTCTAGTAGACCGAGGCCAATTTTTTTGCGGGTCATTTGGACAAGCCCAAGTGAAGTTATCTCGCCAACCTGATTCTTAGTTCTGTCCCTAGATAGGCATTCCAAAAGTCGCCTTCGGACCAATTCCTGGTTGGACTCTTGGATCATGTCGATAAAGTCAACGACGACGATGCCTCCAATGTCCCGAAGTCTTAGCTGGCGAACAAGCTCTTCTGCAGCCTCAAGGTTGTTCTTGGTGACTGTCTCTTCCAGGTTTCCACCGGATCCGATGAATTTTCCAGTGTTCACGTCTACCACCGTCATGGCTTCGGTGCGGTCGATTACCAGGGAGCCTCCAGAGGGAAGGAAGACCTTCCGGTCCAAAGCCTTTATGATTTGATCACCAAGTCGGTGACTATCAAATACGTCTTCTTCCGAGGCGTATTCAATCAAGCGCTCAATCAGCTCTGGCGCTACCGACTCAAGATACTGCCTGATTGTTGCAAGAGACTCTTCGCCAGACACCACAAGCTCAGTAAAGTCCTCGTTAAACACATCTCGAATAATTTTTACCAGCAGGTCAGGCTCGCTGTGGAGCAGCGTTGGCGACTTGCCCTTCGCTACCTCGCTGTTTATGTTCTCCCACTGCATCTTTAGTCTCTCGACATCTAGAGTGAGTTGGTCATCGGTAGCGCCTTCGGCAGCTGTCCTAACGATTACCCCGGCATCTTCTGGAAGAGCGTGCTTTAAGATTTGCTTTAGGCGCTGCCTTTCACCCTCCGGTAGCTTCCTCGAAATTCCGGACATGTTGCCGCCGGGTACGTAGACCAAAAAGCGTCCAGGAAGGGAAATTTGCGAGGTTAGCCTTGCTCCCTTTTGACCAACTGGATCCTTGGTTACTTGAACCAAAACCTGATCGCCTGACTTAAGTGCTAGCTCAATTCTTCTTGGTTGGTTGCCAGTTTCGGCAGCGTCCCAGTCGACCTCACCGGAATATAGAACGGCGTTTCGGCCACGTCCGATGTCAACAAATGCAGCCTCCATGGACGGAAGCACGTTCTGAACCTTGCCAAGGTAAACGTTTCCTATCAAGGATCCACCTTGACTTTCGGCTACGTAATGCTCAACTAAAAGGCCGTCTTCGAGAACACCAATTTGAACCCTGGCATCCTTTTCTCGGACAATCATTCGGCGATCGACAGATTCTCTTCTTGCTAAAAATTCAGACTCAGTTACGGCAGTTCTGCGTCTACCGGTGTCTCTAGAATCCTTGCGTCGCTGGCGCTTAGCGGCGACCCTAGTTGAACCAGAATCTTTTTCCTCGGCTGGCTCCTCGGTGTTCTTTTGGTTATTTGCAGTCTCAGGCTTAGTTCGTTGCCTGGTCCTGGTCGGAGCAGGTCTTTTGGGGGCTTCGGCGGTCTCCTCTTCAGCAAGCTTGCCGCTGCGGAGGTTTACCTTCGGAGTTGGAAGGTCTGGAGCCTGAAAAATAAGCTGAATGCTTACTGGTTTTTTTGTCTCTACTTTTGGGGTGACAACTTTTTTCGCAATTTCTTTTTTTACAGGCTCTTTTTTTGCAGGCTCTTTTTTCGCAGTCTCTTGTTTCTCTACTACTTTTTTGAGGGCCGCTTTTTTGACAGCAACTTTTTTTGGAGCATCTTTTTCTGAATTTTCATTCTTTTCAACCACTTATGCCTCTGTAGCCCTTAGGTTCACACCCACTAGGCCTGTTCTAATGATTCAAGCCTCAGCCGGAATCTAATTCTTATTCTTCGGGGCACATCGCTCTCCGAAAAAAATCTTTGATGTAAGTGTGAATACATCTCTTGAAAGTATGCCATGAGTTGTTAGCAAACTGGGATAATGAAACCATGCTATTTCCAATTGCCCTGATATCAATGGGCGTAATGGGCTGGATTGCAAGCTTCGGTTTGACTCTGGAACGTCTTCGCGTTGCCGAAAATCCAGCCGCGAGCACCGCGTGCGACATCTCTCCGATTCTGAGCTGTAAGTCAGTGATGCTGAGTGAGCAAGCGGCACTACTGGGATTTCCAAACCCACTAATCGGATTATCAGCGTTCTTCGCTCCGATTCTGGTCGGAATGGCAATTTTGGCGGGAGCAAAGTTTGCACCCTGGTTCTGGCGGCTATTTCTGCTGGGTCAAGTTTTTGGAATTGGGTTTGTGATTTGGCTATTTACCCAATCTGCCTATGTAATTGGCTCGTTGTGTATCTATTGCATGGTGGCGTGGGCCGCAACTATTCCTCTGTTTTGGATGGTTTTAGGAAGAACAATGAGAGACGGAAATCTGGGTAAGAGTGAAAAACTCGGAGAGTTCGTTTACTCCTGGAGCTGGGTATTTACCCTGATGAGCTATCTAGTCCTGGGGGTCTTGGCTCTAATTCAGTTCTGGGATTACTGGGTAACTCTTATCTAACATCAACAAAAACTGTTTTTTGAATACTAGCTAAACCAGAGGGCAAGCTCTCTTGCGGCACTTTCTTCTGAGTCTGACCCGTGAACAAGATTCTGAACCACCTTTGTCCCCCAGTCTCTGCCTAAATCGCCGCGGATTGTTCCCGGAGCTGCAAGTGTTGGTTCGGTCGAGCCGGCAAGAGATCTGAACCCCTCAATTACGCGCTCTCCTTCAAGAGCGATTGCCACTACCGGGCCCGAAAGCATGAACTCCATAAGTGGCTCATAAAAAACTTTGCCCTCGTGCTCAAGGTAGTGCTGGGCCAGCAGCTCTCTTGATGGTTCGAGCTTTGAAAGCTTTGCAACCACGTAGCCTTTTTGCTCGCAGCGACGAATTATCTCGCCGATTAGATGTCGACGAACTGCGTCTGGCTTACATAGAACTAGTGTCTGCATTTGGATCCTTTTCATTCAGCTTTTCATAATTTTCGCGCGCTTTGTCTATTGTGCCACCGGCAATCATTGCCCAAATCCACATTCCCGCAACCATCGAACCGATCACGAACATACCCCAGAGCCAAAAACCGGATGCCAGAACCGCAACCTGAATTGCCCAGCCCAAGTAGTAGCCCCAGGGTTTAGACAACAGTGCCGGAGTGAGAATGCAAAGCAGTGCAACCGTGAGTCCAATGGCCCAGATAACTTCAACCCGCGGCAAGTTGGGGCTGACATCAGAGGCTTTCAGGCCAAAGGCAGCCAAGGTTGCGAAGAAAACCACGAAGGCCTCGAAGCTAAGCGCGATTGACCCCAGTGCTCGTTTTGAAGACCTTTTACTCAACGTGACCCTCATCTTGTTTGCGGTTGTCCAAATTTTCTAGCTGAAGCTTTTCAAGAACCGCTCCGACTAGGTAGAGCGACCCGGTAATAAAAACCGGTCTTTCAGTGCTGGCACCAAGCCTAGTTGCCTGTTGGTAGGCGGACCAGAAATCTGGAATTATCTCATCAACGCTCAAGCCTTCATCGGAAAAACTCGTCGCCAGCTCAGCTGCCGCCATTCCTCGATCCCCCGGTGCTGAGGTGACTATTAAGTGATCAAATACTCCGATCAGCTCTTGTGCCGAAGACTGGATATCTTTTTCCCGAAGCATCCCAACCACTCCGATTGCCTTTGGTGCGCCAAAGTGCCACTGAATGGCGTCTCTAAGGCTCACCAGTCCAGCTGGGTTGTGAGCCCCGTCTATCACTATTAGGGGCTCCTTGCTTATGACCTGAAGCCTGCCGGGCGTTAAAGAGTCTGCCAAAGCGCTTCTGAGAACTTCATCCGCGATTGCTCTGCCGAGAAACGCCTCAGTGACAACAATCGCAGTAGCTGCGTTCTCAGCTTGGTGCTGGCCAATAATTGGAATCCAAAGCTCTGGGTACTCCGCCCAAATGCCCTTGACGCTGAACCTAGTTCCGAAGCCATCGGGACTAATTTCCGAGTAGCCAAACTCATCTCCCGCCATGTAAATCTCTTGGGCGGCCCGAGCACGCAAAATAGCTGACACTGACGGCTGCTGGAAGCTTGAAACAACGATGGAATTGGGTTTGGTGATGCCAGCCTTAGTTTGTGCAATCTCTTCTACGGTGTCGCCTAAGGTCACTCGGTGGTCAAGATCTATCGAAGTGAATACCGCAACGTCGGCATCCGCAACATTTGTGGCATCCCATTCGCCCCCGATGCCAACCTCTAAGACCAGAACGTCAATCGGGGCATCCGAGAACACGTGAAAAGCCAGAGCGGTGAATGCTTCGAAGAAAGTAAGCGGCCCTTCGCCCTTTTCGAGCAGCTCCTGATCAATAAGTTCGAAGAGGACCAAATTCTCCTGATAGGCCTCGATGACCAGCTGATCTTCAACTGGCTCGCCATCAAGGGCAATGCGCTCATTGAAGGACACTAAGTGCGGACTGGTTAGCCTACCGGTTCTAAGTCCGTGTTCTCTGAGCAGCCGCTCAATAATTCTTGCTGTGGAACTCTTGCCATTGGTTCCGGTGATGTGGATAATTTTGTAATTATTTTGTGGGTTGCCCATCATCTCAACCAAGCGCTGGGTTGGCTCTAGTCGCGGCCGGATCTGGTTTTCGGGCTTCCTCGCGTACAGGGCCGCGAGCACCTCATCGAGAGATTCCGGTTGGTTATCCGGCATCACTTTTTAGCCAAAGTTATCTCGATTGCACCGGTCTCCCCAACTGATAGCGGCGCAGCGGCTTGGCCCGCAAGAATCTCAATGTCGCTGGCCAAAGTTTCCGAAGCAATAAGCTCCGAATGAGTTTCCAGAGCAACTACCGAATCTTCGTCGGCAACAAGCTTCAGCGAAATGCGATCCGAAACATCCAGCCCGAAGTCTTTTCTTGCCTGCTGGACATGTCGAATTGTGTCCCTGGCAAGGCCTTCTGCCTTTAGGTCTTGGGTGAGTCGAGTATCAAGAAGAATGAATCCGGAGCCAGTAACTCCGACAACGTAATCGCTAGATTCATTGTCCGCTACCAGAGTCAGTTCGTACTCTGGCTCTAGAAGACGGGTTCCATCTACGAAAACACCGTCAACAAGCTGTTCCCAATTACCGGATTTGGCTTGACCAATGATGCGTTGCACGTCTTTACCAACCCTTGGTCCCAGTGCTCTGGCGTTGACCGACAGCGAGTGCTTTAGGCCAAAGCTTGCTGACGCTTCGGCTGTCGCCTCAACGATGTCCACGGCCTTTACGTTTAGCTCGTCAGCCAATAGCTCCGCATAGTCACGCAGGGTCTCAGAATCTTTCACAGCAACGGTGATTTTCGCAAGTGGTTGCCTCACTCGAAGTCCAGCTGATTTTCTCAAGGAAAGTCCTGTCGAAGCAGCATCACGGATTGCATCCATGTCCCTGACCAGCTGGGCATCTTGAACAAACTCTGCCGCCTCTGGCCAGCTTTCGAGGTGAACGGAGCGTCCATTCGTAAGACCCCGCCACATTTCCTCCGCTACCAATGGCAGCATTGGAGCTATCACCCTAAAGGCGGCTTCTAGAACTGTATAGAGCGTGTCAAAAGCGTCTTTATCGCCTTCCCAAAAGCGATCTCTTGAGCGCCTGATGTACCAGTTGGTCAAAACCTCGGCGAAGTCCCGCACCTTGGCAGAGGCTGCAAAGCTGTCGAATACATCAAGGTCCGCCGTCACCGAATCAATAAGCTCGCGAGTTTTTGCCAGAATATATCTATCCAGTAGCTGAGTTGAAGCCATCGATGGGCTAGCGGTGTAACTGGCGGCATTGGCATAAAGAGCGAAGAAGTAATAGCTGTTCCACAGTGGAAGCAGAGCTTGACGAACTCCCTCGCGAATGCCCTGCTCGGTAACTGAGATGTTTCCCCCGCGAAGAATCGGGCTTGACATCAAAAACCACCTCATCGCATCCGAGCCATCACGATCAAAGACTTCATTCACATCCGGATAGTTTCGAAGCGATTTGGACATCTTCTGCCCATCTTTACCCAAGACAATGCCGTGACTCACAGCATTCTCGAAAGCCGGACGGTCAAATAGTGCAGTGGATAACACGTGCAGCGTATAAAACCAACCCTTGGTTTGGCCCACATACTCCACGATGTAGTCCCCTGGAAAATGAGAGTCAAACCAATCCTGATTTTCAAACGGGTAGTGAACTTGAGCAAAAGGCATTGACCCAGATTCAAACCAGCAATCCAAGACCTCGGGCACTCGACGCATTGTCGACATGCCGGTTGGGTCATCAGGGTTTGGCCTGGTCAGTTCGTCAATTACGGGCCTGTGGAAATCGGTGGGGCGAATACCAAAATCGCGCTCCATTTCATCCAGCGAACCATAAACATCTAGCCTCGGGTAATTGGGGTCATCCGATTTCCAAACCGGAATCGGTGCTCCCCAGAACCGGTTTCTAGAAATAGCCCAGTCGCGAACGTTCTCAAGCCACTTGCCGAAGCTGCCATTTTTGGTGTGATTCGGTACCCAATTGATCTCCTGGTTAAGTTCCAGCATGCGGTCTTTAACCTTGGTGGTCTCGACAAACCAAGATGAAACTGCCTTATAGATCAGAGGGTTTTTGCAGCGGTAACAGTGCGGATAGCTGTGCTCGTAAGACGCTTGCCTGATGAGTCGGCCTTTAGTCTTCAAATCCTGAGTGATCGGCTTATTAGCCTCAAAAACATGCTGGCCCTCGTAGGGAGGAATCACAGAAGTGAATTCGCCCCTTTCGTTTACTGATACGTAAGTCGGTATCCCGGCAGCATTGCACAGTATCTGGTCATCCTCGCCGTAGGCGGGCGCCTGGTGAACAATTCCAGTACCGTCTTCGGCGGTGACATAGTCACCGACCAACACCTGCCAAGCGTTCTCGATGCTGAATTTGGCAGGGTCTGTGTAGAAATCAAATATTGGCTCATACCTCAGACCACTAAGTTCGGAACCAAAGTAGGTCTTCACGACGGCCTCGCTCGCACTGGCGGAATCTTCGAAGCCAAGTTCTTTCAGATAGTTGGGCAAGAGCGCTGACGCAATCAGAAATTTCTCGTCTCCGAAATCGCTGTTTTCAGCTCGAACCAAGGAATATTCGATTTCCGGCCCGACGGCTAGCGCGAAGTTAGTCGGCAGCGTCCACGGCGTTGTGGTCCAAGCAAGCAGCTTTACGCCCTTTAGCTCACCTTCGCTGGTCACCGGAAAAGTGACCGTCACAGACTGGTCCTGCCTGTCTCGATAAACCTCATCGTCCATCTTTAGTTCGTGATTTGAAAGAGGAGTCTCGCAACGCCAGCAATACGCCAGAACCTTGAACCCCTCGTAAATTAGTCCCTTGTTGTAAAGCTGCTGGAAGGCCCAGATCACACTCTCTGTGTAGTTTTGGTCCAGTGTTTTATAGTCGTTGTCAAAATCAACCCAACGGGCTTGACGAGTGATGTAGCTTCGCCAGTCTTCGGTGTATTTCAAGACCGAGGTCTTGCAAAACTCATTGAACTTAGCTACTCCGTATTTTTCAATGTCGGGTCGGCCAGAAATCCCAAGTAAACGCTCCGCTTCAACTTCAGCCGGAAGTCCATGGGTATCCCACCCAAACCTGCGTTCAACGCGCTTACCGCGCATCGTTTGGTAGCGAGGAACTAAGTCTTTGGCGTAGCCAGTCAGAAGATGCCCGTAGTGCGGAAGCCCATTTGCAAACGGAGGACCATCGTAAAACACGAACTCTGGAGCATCTGAAGCAGCCCGTTGGTCAATCGATTCTTGGAAAGTTCCGTCGGCTTCCCAGTAAGCAAGCACCTTTTTTTCGAGTTCAGGAAATGAAGGAGAGGCCTTTGGCCCTTCGGGGGAATTGCTGTGCTTTGGATACATCACTGCTTTCGGAGAAATAACGGTCAGGAACAATGTTAATCTAGACACTACGAATATACCGAGGTCATACCTATTGAATAACTACACTCCCGAGCCTCTCCGGCCCGCCAACGTTCCAGAAAAAGCCTCAGTAGAGGGCCTAGAGGCCAAGTGGGCACCTAACTGGGAGACCAATAAAGTTTATGAGTTTGATTCTGACGCATCAAAGGAAGACATCTACTCAATCGACACTCCGCCGCCAACGGCATCCGGTTCTTTGCATGTCGGGCACGTTTTCAGCTACACCCACACCGATGTAGTGGCTCGCTATAAGCGCATGAACGGTAAAGCGGTCTACTACCCAATGGGTTGGGATGACAATGGTTTGCCAACTGAAAGACGAGTTCAAAACTATTACGGGGTTAGGTGCGATCCGACACTGCCTTTCGACAAAGATTTTCAACCACCCCAAACCGGTGGCGACAACAAGTCTTCTCGCGTCCAGGACCAACTTGCAATTTCTAGGCAGAACTTCATCGCTCTTTGCGAGCAACTGACCGAAGAAGATGAGAAGACTTTCGAAAACCTGTGGCGGAACCTTGGCCTTTCGGTTGACTGGGCTCAGAGCTATCGCACCATTTCCAAAGAGTCCCAGCTGGTGTCCCAGAAAGCCTTCTTAAACAACCTCAAACGCAACGAGGCCTACTCACAGATGGCACCCACGCAGTGGGATGTGAGCTTCAGAACCGCGGTTGCTCAGGCCGAACTTGAAGACCGAGAAGTGCCGGGGGCATATCATCGGATCGGCTTTGACGGGCCAGACGGCAAGATCTTCATAGAGACGACTCGGCCAGAGCTAATCCCGGCTTGCGTAGCTCTTGTTGCCCACCCCGATGATAAAAGATACGCCCACCTTTTTGGTAAGACCGCGAAAACTCCGTTATTTGGAGTTGAAGTTCCAATCTTGGCCCACCGCTTAGCTCAAATCGACAAGGGCTCTGGAATCGCAATGATTTGCACCTTTGGAGACGTCACAGACGTTATCTGGTGGCGAGAGCTTAAGCTTCCAAACCGACCGATCATCGGTTTTGATGGCCGCATAATTTCAGAGGCACCAGAGGTGATTGCTAATAGCAAGGGCGCAGATCTTTACGCCGAGCTCGCAGGAAAAACTGTCTTCAGCGCCAAGGAAATGCTCGTCAAGGCACTGCAAACTTCTGGCGACATGGTCGGAGAAGCAAAGCCGATTACGCATCCCGTTAAATTCTTCGAAAAAGGCGAAAAACCTTTAGAGATAGTTTCGACCAGGCAGTGGTACATCAAAAACGGAGGTAACGACAAGCAGCTTGGGAACCGCCTAATCAGCCTCGGCAAGGAAGTTGCCTTCCACCCTGATTTCATGCGGGTTCGGCTCGAGGACTGGATCAATGGTTTGAATGGTGACTGGTTGATTTCCCGGCAACGTTTCTTTGGCGTCCCGCTACCGCTCTGGTATTCGCTGGATGCCGATGGGAATCCAGACTATGACAACCCAATCGTTCCTTCCGAAGCTCAGCTTCCAGTTGACCCCTCTAGTGACACACCGGATGGCTATGAAGAAAACATGCGTGGACAGGCCACTGGATTTATCGGAGAACTAGACATCATGGACACCTGGGCAACAAGTTCTTTGACCCCTCAGCTAGCAGGTGGCTGGCTATCGGATCCAGAAAAATTCGAGAAGGTATTCCCATACGACCTGAGGCCTCAGGGTCAAGACATCATTCGCACTTGGCTATTTTCGACCCTCGTCCGTTCCGAACTAGAACACGGTCAGGCCCCCTGGAAGCATGCCGCAATTTCCGGCTGGATCCTGGACCCAGATCGCAAGAAAATGTCAAAGTCGAAGGGCAACGTAGTTGTTCCAAACGAAATTCTTGAGACTCATGGATCCGATGCGGTTCGCTATTGGGCTGCCAGCGCGCGCTTAGGCACCGATGCCGCTTTTGACGAAGGTCAAATGAAAATTGGTAGAAGGCTATCAATAAAGCTACTGAACGCGGCCCGCTTTTCATTGAGCTTTGAGCTTCCCGCAGGAGTTACAACCGTTTCCGAGCCGATAGACAAATCAATGTTGGCGAGCCTTCAGGACGTTATTACAAGCTCGACAAAGGCTCTTGAGAACTACGACCACACCAAGGCACTAGAGGTGACCGAGACCTTTTTCTGGACCTTCACGGACGACTATCTGGAGTTAGTGAAGGAGCGTGCTTACGGTCAAGGCAACTTCACCGAGCAAGAGAAGGGAAGCGCAGTCATTGCCCTGTGTCAGGCCCTCGGAGTCATAGTTCGACTATTCGCGCCCTTCATTCCATTCGCAGCCGAAGAGGTTTGGAGCTGGTGGCAAGACGCCACGGTTCACAAGTCCGCCTGGCCAACTCCTGAAGAGATAGCTGGCGAAGATTCTGGATTAATAGTCTTGGCAAGCGCGGCACTGGTTCAGATCAGAAAGTCGAAGTCTGAAAATAAACTCTCGATGAAGGCGGAAATTCTGACCGCGTTGGTATCGGGACCAGTTCAAATGAAAAGCATGGCTAAAGATCTAGCGGCCGTGGGTCATATCTCGAAACTGACATTCCAAGAAAGCCAAACTGTGACTGTCACGGAGGTAACCTTCGCTCCCAATCAGGACTAGCGCTTCCTAATAGACCAAACCATAAGTCCGGACATCAGAGCCCAGAAGGCACCACCGATTCCAAACACCGAGATTCCAGCTGCTCCGATCACGAATGTAACAATGCCGGCAAGCCTTGTTTGATCATCACTGACGGCAGTTCTAACCGAAGACGCAAACGTATTTATCAGTGCAATTCCGGCTAAGGCCAGTAACAGTTCCCTGGGAACAGCCAGAACAAATGCCGCGCAAACGGATGTAAACAAGGCAAAAACTAGATACACAACTCCACCCCAGGCAGCCGCAATCCAACGTTTTGATGGATCCTTTCCGGCACCCTCATCGGCATTCAACGCCGCGGTAATGGCCGCTAGATTTAGACCAAAGCCTCCAAATAGCGCGGTCAGCACTGACCCAAAACCAGTGGCAACAAAAATCTTGGAAGTCGGCAGTCGATAGCCCAAACCACCCATGATCGCCAGTCCCGGCAAATTCTGAGAGGCCATAGTAATCAAATAAAGTGGCACACCTATAGCGACCATCACAGCCAAATCAAACACAGGAGAAGCAATTTCAAACTTCGGCCAGAACGACAACAACTCAAAATTCTTGACCTCTTCGCTTCTGGCAATCAGAGCAAAACCAATCACAATTGCTACCGGAGATGCCCAAAGCGGAACAAATCTGTTCAGCACTAACCAAATCACCATGACCGGCAATATCAACAACGGGAAATCAACGCTCGAGTGAACTGTCGCGGCGACAAACGGAAAAATGACCCCGGCCAACATCGCAGCTGAGATCTGAGGTGGAATCTTCGCAATGAGCCTGCTAAGAGCGGGCCAAGCACCAGTGAGCAGGAGTAGAACACTGCTGAATATAAACGCGCCAACGGCTGTTTCAAAACTGACGCCAAGGCCAGAGCTGGTCGCCAAAAAGGCCGCCCCAGGCGTTGACCAGACGATGCTGATTGGCTTCTTTAACGAAACGCTCAGGCCGATCGAAAGCAATCCGTAGCCCAGCAGCATCATCGCTATTGCGGTGGCTACTTGAATCTCAGTTGCGCCCATTGCGCTAAGGCCAGCGATTACTATTCCAAAGCTTGCGATCAATCCGGTTGTGGAGGCTACCGTTCCGGCCAGATAGGGCGTGATGGCAGCGTTTTTCATTTGAGTCCTAGCTGGTCTTCTAGGCAGATTTGTTTTGAAGCGGTTTGCGGTGAGGCTGAACCTCTGGGATTGCACCGGTCTTAGCAACGACCTCGGTGATTAGAACAATGCCGGTACTGTCACTGCCCGGGAGCTCATACATAATCGGGCCCAGCAGCTCTTCCAGGATTGCCCGAAGTCCCCTGGCGCCGGTCTGACGCGCAAGCGCTGACTCGGCAATGTGCTCAATCGCCCCTGCTTCAAATTCCAACTCGAAGCCATCTATTTCAAACATTCGCTGATACTGCTTGACCAGGGCATTCTTTGGTTCCGTGAGTATCGCAATAAGAGCGGACTTGTCGAGCTCCTCCACGGTTGCGATCACCGGGAGTCTCCCAATAAATTCTGGGATAAGGCCAAATTTACGAAGGTCTTCGGGTTGTACCTGCTTATAGATATCAACTCCGTCGTTCTTTTCTTTTAGGTCAGCCCCAAAACCAATACCCTTTTTGCCAGTTCGCTCCGAAACGATGGTCTCGAGACCGGCGAAGGCGCCAGCAACAATGAATAGCACATTGGTGGTGTCTAACTGGATGAACTCCTGCTGTGGATGCTTTCTGCCGCCCTGAGGCGGAATGGAAGCCACGGTGCCTTCGAGGATTTTTAGCAAAGCCTGCTGAACGCCTTCACCCGAAACATCGCGGGTAATGGAAGGGTTCTCGGATTTTCTAGAAATCTTGTCTATTTCGTCTATGTAGATAATTCCAGTTTCGGCTCGCTTCGGATCATTATCTGCGGCCTGCAGCAGCTTCAAAAGAATGTTTTCAACGTCTTCGCCAACGTACCCGGCTTCCGTGAGAGCGGTCGCATCTGCAACTGCAAACGGGACGTTTAGACGCTTTGCTAGGGTCTGAGCGAGGTAAGTCTTACCGCAACCGGTTGGGCCAATCATCAAGATGTTCGACTTGGCAATTTCGATATCATCCGTTTGTTTGCCCGAAGCGTTGAGCGTCCCAGATGATCTGATCCGCTTGTAGTGGTTATAAACCGCAACTGCTAACTGCCTTTTGGCACCTTCTTGGCCGATGACGTATTCATCCAGAAAGCCCTTGATTTCTTTCGGGTTTGGAAGTTCCATAGAAGCTAGGTCCTTGGCGACGTTCTGGCCGAGTTCCTCTTCGATGATTTCATTGCAAAGCTCTATGCATTCATCGCAAATGTAGACAGCAGGGCCAGCAATTAACTTGCGCACTTGCTTCTGACTTTTCGCGCAGAATGAGCACTTTAAAAGCTCACTGGTCTCAGATAATGTCATTTCAAAACTCTATAGCGAACGACGGACTTTTTTGACCGACACTCGCCGTATCGCACTAGAGCTTTCTGGAGATTAGAACCTGGTCAATCAAGCCGTACTCCATCGCTTCTTGAGCAGTAAAGATCTTGTCGCGGTCAATGTCCTTGTTGACCTGCTCCAAGCTCTTACCGGAGTGGTGGCTCAGAGTGAACTCGAGCCAATCACGCATGCGCATGATTTCTTTGGCTTGAATCTCAATGTCGGAAGCCTGCCCTTGTCCGCCGCCGCCCGAAGAAGGCTGGTGGATTAAGATTCTGGCGTTTGGAAGCGCAAGGCGCTTGCCCTTGCCGCCGGCTGCTAGCAATACGGCAGCTGCGGAAGCAGCTTGGCCCAAGCAAACCGTCTGAATCTGAGGCTTGATGTACTGCATGGTGTCGTAGATTGCCGTCAACGCGGTGAAGGAACCACCGGGAGAGTTGATGTATAGAGTGATGTCTCGATCTGGATCCTGGGCCTCCAGGACCAAAAGCTGAGCCATGATGTCGTCGGCCGAAGCGTCATCCACCTGAACACCTAGAAATACAATGCGGTCTTCAAACAACTTTGTGTAGGGGTTGTGGCGCTTAATCCCGTAGGAAGTTCGTTCTTCGAACTCAGGAAGAATGTATCTGGCGCTGGGTGCAGCTATGCGGCCCTCAGCTGTCTCGATGAAACTCATAATTAGGCCTTTCCAACGCCGGTTGAGCGACTTGCAAATTCTTGAATCTGGTCAATAAATCCGTAATCGAGAGCCTCGGCCGCTGTGAACCAACGATCGCGATCACCATCTAGCATTACCTGTTCAACCGTCTTACCGGTTTGCTCGGCGGTAATGGCGGCAAGCTGTCGCTTCATGGACATTATTAGTTCAGCCTGAGTCTGAATGTCGGCTGCAGTGCCGCCGAACCCACCGGCTGGCTGGTGGAGCAGAACCCTGGTGTTTGGAGTGGCATATCTCTTGCCCTTCGCACCGGAAGAAAGCAAGAACTGACCCATGGAGGCAGCCATTCCGATTCCAACTGTGACAATGTCGTTTGGAACGTACTGCATGGTGTCGTAAATGGCCATTCCGGCGGTTATCGAACCACCCGGAGAGTTTATGTATAAAAAGATATCCTTATCGGCGTCCTCTGCTGCCAACAGGAGGATTTTTGCGCAAATCTCGTTGGCATTTTCGTCCCGGACTTCGCTGCCTAACCACACAATGCGGTCTTTCAACAGTCTGTCAAACACACCTGTTTGATCCATTTGGGGCATTGCCATAAAAATCTCCTTTAGCTACGTAGTAACTACGATAACTAGCAAAGTTGCAACAGCGTGGGCTTGTTCGCCTTAGGCGTTAGACCTCGTATTTAACTTTGGCACCCTTGGTGTCGGTAATTTCTGCTTGAGAGACCAAGAAGTCAACGGCCTTGCGTCTCTTCAACTCGTCAGAATAGAAGCCAACCTGTCCGGAACTAGCAACCTGCTCAATGAACTGGTTTGGCTCCATCTGGTAGTTCCTGGATGTGAATGCGAGGTACTCAATCAGTTCCTGGTCTTCAATCTTTATTTCTTCAGCATCAACAATCGCGTCAAGCAGCAGCTGGGTCTTGAATCCCTTTTCAGAATCTGCAGTGACTTCCTTGCGGTGAGCATCGTCCTTTAGACGACCTTCACCCTCCAAGTGGGCCTCAACTTCTTTCTTGACTGACTCATCAGAAACTGGAATCTTCGCCTTTTCGACTAATTGCTCAACAATTTTGTCCCTGGCCTGAAGTACCTGCTTGCGTCCAAGCTGCTCGGCAAGTTTGGTTTCAAGATCCTTCTTGAGCTCATCTAAAGTGTCAAACTCGCTTGCCAATTGAGCAAACTCATCGTCTGCCTTTGGCAGTTCGCGCTCCTTGACGGCCTTCAGCGTTACCGAAACTTCCGCCGCCTGGCCTGACATCTCGCCACCAACGAGCTTAGAGCTGAAAGTCGTGGTCTCGCCTGCGGTAAGGGTCTCCAGAGCTTCGTCAATGCCGTCGAGCAGTTGACCAGAACCGATTTCGTAGGAAATGTCCTGAGCGGTGTCAATGTCTTTGCCGTCCATGGTTGCAGTTAGGTCGATTGTGGTGAAGTCTCCAGTTTTGGCTGGCCTGTCAACTGTTTTTAGGGTTCCAAAACGTGTACGAAGTGCTTCTAATTCGGTTTCAATGTCCATCTTGGCAACCTTCACCGGCTCAACAGTTACCGCGATGTTCTTATAGTCAGGAAGCTTAAACTCGGGTCGAACCTCAACCTCAAGGGAAATAACAAGTGGCTTATCAAGCTCGGCGGCCGTTGGCGCAGAGCTGATGTCTGCCTCAGGTGTGCCAAGCGGCTTGAGTTTTTCAGCTACCAGTGCTTCGCGGTAAAAGCTGTCCATGCCGTCGTTAATTGCCTGAGCAATGATTGAATCTTTGCCAACGCGCTGATCCAGAACTGAGGAGGGGACCTTGCCCTTGCGGAAACCCGGGACATTGACCTGGTTGGCAACTGACTTGTAGGCCTTGTCCAAGGTGGGTTTGAACCCTGCCTGATCTACCTCAATGGTCAGCTTTACGCGGGTTGGGCTTAGTTTTTCAACGGTCGTCTTCAACTTATCTCCATGGTTGGGGTTTTTAGAGCAATTTGTCGGGATGACAGGATTTGAACCTGCGACCCTCTGTTCCCAAAACAGATGCGCTACCAAGCTGCGCTACATCCCGAACATTCTTGACCAATGGCCGCGAACCCGCCCACTCTACCCCATAGAATGATGTCTCGTCTAACAAAGTCATGCGAGTGTAGCTCAATGGTAGAGCCTCAGTTTTCCAAACTGATGACGCGGGTTCGATTCCCGTCACTCGCTCCAGCTAAAGCCCGCTATAAAGCAGCCATTAGACCCTTTGACAAGTCGAGCACCAATAGAGTTTTCTAGAGTTGAGAACCTCAATCGAAATCAAATTGCCGCAATTTCTGCAGGGCAAACCCTCACGCTTGTATACAAAATATCGGTCAATAACCTTAGGTCGACCGGACAAAAAATCATCCCTGGTCAACATAATGCCGGTTTTCACACCAATTTTCATAAGAGCGACCGCATCGAACCAAATAGCTGCAACCACCTCCTGCGGAACCAGATGCCCCGGAGTTCGAGGATTCAAACCGGCACGAAAAAGTAACTCCGCCCGATAAACGTTGCCAACGCCGGCAATTACGCTCTGATCCATAAGAAGCTGTCCAATAACCACTTTGCTGCTTGCGACCTTGGTCAACAACCGCGAAAGCTCGTTGTCACCAGGGTCTATTCGCAACGGATCAGGCCCCAGCTTGGACTGCTTGGCTAACACCTGGCTCTGATCAAGAACCTCGCATGCGCTTGGTCCCACCACATCTGCGACCTGGACGGTCGTCAGAAACCTTGCCCTCACCTGCCCAATCGCATCGGGAGGCATGTCCTCGAAGTTTCGAAACCGCCACTTGCCATAGATACCGAGGTGGATTCTGACCGTGGCAACTTCAAAGCCAAGATAGAGCTGTTTACCAAAGGCTTCGCTCGTGACTAACTTTTGTCCCGAAACCAAATTTGAGTCGGTAAAGCGCCCCTGAGGAGATGAAATTTCCACGGTTTTACCCATGAAAAGTTTTGAAAAGTGTTTGGCAGTTCGATGAACGGTATGTCCCTCTGGCATCGGTCTAGTAAATAACCTCTCCGGTGGTTTCGAACTGCATTAGTTTGCTAATTCGACGCACGTGACGCTCATCGTTTGAAAAAGGCTGTTCAATAAATATCTTTATGAGATCCAAAACCTCATTTTTATCGTGCTGTCTTGCGCCAACGGCGGCAACATTGGCGTCATTGTGGTCTCTGGCCAGCTTCGCCGTTTCGGGGTTCCAAATAAGCGCGGCCCTGATGCCTGGCACTTTGTTGGCCGACATCTGCTCGCCGTTGCCACTTCCGCCAAGCACAATGCCAAAGGCTGACACGCCTTCCCTTTGGTCACTGGCAACTGCCATAGCGGCGGCAAGGCAGAAACCCGGATAATCATCTAGCGCGTCATAAACTTTTGGACCGTGGTCGATAACATCGTGCCCGAAGTTAGTCAGAGATTCCACTAGAAAAGCGCTCAACTCCATGCCGGCGTGATCGGTTGCAATGTGTATTTTCAAGTTATCCCGCTGTCTCTAATTCATACCGAGTCACAAACTCGTTCGGATTATCCATTCTCACGGCGATCTGCTCGCCCCACTCAAGTTTAATCAGAACCGCCTCGCCTGAACTCGGAATAAAGGCGAGAGTGTTAGCCGCGTAACGAAGACCCCAGCCGCCGTAATGCCTAGCCCGCAGCTGAGTAACGCCGATTGACTCGATAGCTTGGGTCGGGACACTGAGAAAAAGAAAACCACGCAGCTTGATTTCAAGCCGTTCCCGAACTGTCAGGCTGGGTTTGGCGGACAACAACCAAAGCATGATTGCCACTGGAATGAGAATAACTAAAATCCATTGACCGATAAACAAGCGTTCATCAGTATCCAAAAGGACCTGCAAAATTATTGTGGTGACGACCAGCAAGAGAATGAAGAAATAGAGACCAACCAACAGGGACTTGAGCAAGGGTCTTAGCAATTTAGCTTTCGAGGGAAAAACCTCAAGCGCGACTAAGCCCGACCAGTAGGCCGAAAACCCAAGTGTCACCAACCACAAATAACTATTGAGATCTAAAAACTGGTCGGCTTGCCCACTAACACCCCAATGAATTGCAACCGGATCGGGAAGCAACCCAGCTGACGCCATCGAAAAACTCCCAACTAGCAAAACAATAGTTATCAGCGGAGCTATAAGAAAGATTGAGTTGCGTGTAGACCACATGTTTCTCAATTTATCTTTTGCCCGGCTTAGGGCGAGTGAAGCGCAGCAGCATGGAAGCTACAAACGCGGTCAAAATAACGTAAGCCAAAGTAAGTGCCTGCAAATTAACGTTCAGCACCACGGGGGCGGCCAGAGCCGCTATCACAATCGAGAACTCTCCGCGCGGAATCAAGAATGCCGTGGTGCGCCAAACTGCTAAAGGATCTGTCAGGTCACGAGTTACCCACCAACCGACCGCATACTTTCCGGCAATTCCGACCACCGTGAGCAGTAGCGCCAATGGCAGCACCCCGGGTAACTCAGCCGGGTCGACAGTTATACCGAAAAACAAAAAGAATATTGCCGCAAAAATATCTCGCAGCGGCATAAGCCTGGATCTAGCTGCCTCGGCAACCTCACCGGTTAGGAGCAGTCCAATCAAAAAGGCCGCGACTACCCCGGAAAAACCGACTAGGTCGGCAAGGCCCGCAGCCAGAAGGGCTGTGCCAAAGACCGTGAGCAGTAGCCCACCGGGTTCATTGGGGTCCAAGAACTTTTGGAATCTGGCTGAGCCTTTAAAACTGACCAGAATTACTAAGCCGGTGATCGCCAAAGCTAATGCAACCGTCAATAACCCGCTCCAGACGCTCACCCCTAAAACGACCGCCGAAAGCAGTGGCAGATAAGGCGCAAGGGCCAGGTCCTGGAACACCAAGACACCGATTGCTCGCTTGGACACTTCCGATTTCCGAAAGCCCATTTCTTTTATTAGCTGTGCCGCAATACCTGAGGAGGACACATAAGTGATTCCAGCAAGCGCAAGGGATCCGGGAATTCCCCAACCAAAGACCATCCCAATCAGGAAGCCGGGCGTAGCGTTTGCAACCACGTCAAGCACACCAGAGCTTTTTCGTTCCTTGAACGACTTAGCCAAGTCATACGCGGAGTACTCAAGACCCAAAAGCAGCAACAGCATGATCGCGCCAATTTGCGCTCCGGTAAGTAAAAACTCTTCGCTCAATGAAAGCGGTATAAATCCGCCGGTGCCAAGGGCTAGGCCGATCATCAGATAGAGCGGAACTACCGAGAACTTGATCCTGTTTGCCAAAAATGCCACCAAGCCAAGCAGCAGCAGGGCAGCACCAATCTCGACAAGCTGTGCTGAAGTCTCGGGTGTCGCTGCTGCCTGAAGGAGCTGATGCATAAATCAATTATTACCCAGAGTGTGCGGCAAGAAAGCATCTAGGCTGTTTAGAAACAAGGACTTAATGGAGAAAAATGCCAGGGGAAAACCTCACTCGACAAGAAGCGCAAGCACGATCTGGAATTATCAACGTAGATTCCTACGTTGTTGAGGTCGATCTAACCGAGGACGCCAAGGTCTTTCCCTACGTCTCAACCGTTCGATTTTCCTGCAGCACAGAAGGGCAAGAAACCTTTATTGATGCCATCACGGCGTCGGTTGAATCGATTGAGCTAAACGGACAGAGCCTAGAGCCCTCAGAATTTTCAGATGGAACAAGAATCAGATTGCCGAACCTTCAAAAAGACAACACCCTGATTGTGAGGGCCCACGGGACCTTCTCAAGCAGTGGAGAAGGCCTACACAGGTTTGTGGACCCGGTGGACAACGAAGTTTATTTTTACACCCAGTTTGAGGTCCCTGATTCCCGGCGTATGTTTGCCGTGTTCGAACAGCCGGATCTAAAAGCTACCTTTGAGTTCAAAATCACCGGTAGCGAAAACTGGCAGCTAATTTCAAACACTACGACTCCAGAACCAGTTTCGCTAGGAAAAGCACTAGCTCGCTGGGACTTTGCACCGACACCTCGGATTTCAAGCTACATAACCGCGCTAATCGCCGGCCCCTATTCGGTCTGGCGAGATGAACTGGTTTCCGCAAGCGACCAAATCGTGCCGCTTGGAGTGTTCTGTCGCAGTTCGCTTGCAAGCTTTATGGATGCCGACTACATCTTTGACAAAACCAAAGCCGGGTTTACCTACTTTGAAAAGCTATTTGATTACCCTTACCCATTTGAGAAATACGATCAGCTTTGGGTGCCGGATTTCAATGCCGGGGCCATGGAAAATGCCGGCGCAGTCACCTTCACCGAAAGCTACATTTTTAGATCCGCCGTTACCGACGCAGTCAAAGAGCGCAGGGTTGTCACAATTTTGCACGAGCTTGCCCACATGTGGTTCGGTGACTTGGTCACCATGGTTTGGTGGAACGACCTTTGGCTAAATGAAAGCTTCGCCGAATATGCTTCGACACTGGCAACGGCCGAGGCAACCGAGTGGACCGAAGCCTGGACAACATTTGCCTCGCTGGAAAAAAGTTGGGCCTATCGTCAGGATCAACTGCCTTCCACCCACCCGATCGTCGCGGAGATTAATGACCTGGAAGATGTTCAGGTGAACTTCGATGGCATCACTTATGCCAAGGGCGCATCGGTTCTCAAACAACTGGTGGCTTGGGTTGGCCAGGACTCTTTCATGAAAGGAGTCAGCAACTACTTCAAAAAGCATCAGTGGAAAAACACGGAGCTGAAAGACCTGCTGGTTGAACTTGAGGCCGAGAGTGGTCGCGATCTAACCGAATGGTCCGCACTGTGGCTTGAGACCGCAGGCGTGAACACCCTGCGACCTGCAATCGAAGTTGATCATGACGGCAGGTTCACCAAGTTCGACATTATTCAAACGGCGGTCGCTGAATACCCCTACCTCAGACCCCACCGTTTAGGACTGGGCCTGTTCCAACTGGTCAACGGTTCACTTGAACGCAGCAATGCGATAGAAATCGACATTGCTGGAGAGAGCACTTCAGTTTCCGAGCTGCTGGGAGAAATGAAACCAGATTTGATTTTGATCAATGACAAGGATCTTGCCTACGCCAAGATTCGTCTAGATGATGACTCCTGGAAGATGGCTCTGGAAAACCTTTCGGCAATCTCTGACTCTCTTGCCAGAACGATGATTTGGTCAGCAGCCTGGGACACCACCAGAGACGCCGAAGCTAGACCGAGGGCCTTCATTCAACTGGTGCTTGACCACATCGGCAGCGAAACCGAATCTACGACCGTCACAACTCTGCTGCGCCAACTCGTGACAACAGCGACGCTCTATGTCTCACAAGATCACCGCAAGCAAATGGTTGAGCACATAGCCGATTGTCTCATTTCACTTGCCGAATCCGCTAAAACCGGAAGCGACAACCAGTTGCAGTTCACCAAGTTTGTGGCCCAGTTTGCGACTAGCTCGGAGCAACTTGACTGGTTAGAGGGTCTGGTTTCAGGCGAGAAATCACTCACGGGTCTCACCATAGATGGAGACTTGCGCTGGGAGTTGCTCCTTGGACTCGCTGTCGGCAATCGAGCCGACCAATCTCGCATCGAAACCGAACTCTCAAATGACAACACCGCTAACGGTAAAAAGTTTGCAGCTGCAGCCCTGGCTGCGATTTCAACTCCGGAAGCAAAGCTAGAGGCCTGGACCGAGCTAACGGAGCGCACTGATTACTCGAACACGTTGATATCTTCAGCATCGGGAAGTTTCGGAAGGGTTTCTGACACCGCAATGCTTGAGATCTACGCGGACAAATACATGGAAATGGCTCAACGGATCTGGGAAGAGCGCAGCTACCAAATTGCGTCTTATTTGTTGACCAATCTCTACCCAATAGCACTTGCCAACAAGGGTCTTGCCGACAAAACCAAAAAACTAATAGATTCCAATTTTGCCAAGTCCAAGCCCGCATTCAGGCGAACATTGGTTGAAAATCTAGCCGGCTTAGAACGTGGACTTGAAGCCCAGATCAAAGACCAAGAGGAGAACTAAATGAGCTTTACTGAATTTATGACCGAATGGTCGGCGCTGGTTTCCATAATTGTCATCCTTGCGTCCGCCTTGGTGCTGAGAGTGCTGTTGAAAATCGCCTCGAAGAGAATTGTTAAAACCATTGTCCTGGGTGTTCAGCGAGTCAAAAAAGTCGACAGACTGGATGCCGTAGTCCTGGAAAAACGACTAACGCAGCGAACCACAACAATTGCCTCGGTATTAGACAACTTCGCGACCTGGGCGATTGCAATTACTGCCTTGGTGATGATGCTGAGCGAGCTGGGAATCAACGTAGGTGCGCTAATTGCGGTTTCAACAGTTCTCGGTGCTGCTATTGGCTTTGGCGGTCAATCGCTAGTAAAAGACATTCTTTCCGGAATCTTCATCGTCTTCGAAGATCAGTACGGAGTTGGTGACTGGGTGGAAATTGGAACCGTCTCCGGAGAAGTAGAACGCGTGGGCTTGAGGGTTACCGAAGTAAGAGATATCCACGGAACGCTTTGGTTTGTCAGAAACGGTGAAATTATCCAGGTTGGGAACGCCTCTCAAGAGTGGGCAGCCGCGCTATTGGATTTCCCATTTGCCTACGACAACGATGTTGATCAAGTCCAAGAAATTATTCAGAACACCGCAGACGACATGCGTAAGTCCAAGGAGTGGGCTAAGGACATGCTTACAAATGCTGACATGTGGGGCATGCAACACATCTCGGGTGAGCAGTTCGTTATCCGAGTTTCAATAAAGACTCTTCCTAGCCGTCAATGGGCGGTTTCAAGAGAGCTAAGAAAGCGATGCAAGCAAGCCTTTGACACTCAGAACATTGGCTTACTTCGCGCGAGCAAGATCAACTTGGCGAAGTAATTGCAAGATTTCTACCATCGAGCCGGTGGCGAACCAGTTTTTGAGGAGCTCACTCGAGAGTTTTACAAAGGTGTCGCGGGTGATCCAATACTGAAGCCGATGTATCCGGAAGAAGACCTTGAGCCCGCCCGAGTGCGACTGCAACTATTTTTAGAGCAGTACTGGGGAGGGCCTACTACCTACCAGGAGACTCGCGGCCACCCAAGGTTGCGAATGCGTCATCAGCCATTCAAGATAAACCCGGCAGCAAAAGATGCCTGGCTTTTACACATGAAAAATGCTGTCGACTCGCTCTCGATCTCACAATTGGACAGAGACGAACTCTGGGACTATTTGGAGCGAGCTGCACACTCGATGCTAAACACTTTCCAGGACTAAGAAAATCTAAAACTTTCTTTGGCTATCACGTGCCCAAAGTCAGTGCTTAATCGGATCCAACCGTGTGACCGATATACCTTCACCGGGACACCCTTTTGGATGAAGCCCAGTCCAACCATTGCGAAAGCCGAACCAGCCGGAAAATTGTGCTCAATCCCAACAGCCTTACCCCAAATTCGTAATCGAACACGTGCTGCGATGGCGCTACCAATGCTTTCCGGAAGTGCTTCGGCCACCTCTGCAATGCCATCTTTAGCCCAGGCCGAGATCTTTTCTTGCTCAACTTCTCCCGATAGCACCCAGCCTTGACGCGGCGGAGATATCCCGGCCCAGCCGACCCTTGACGCGGTCTTAGGGGGAATAACCGTCAGGCTGTCCTTCTCAATACTCTTTTCGGCGGCCGCCAAAAGATCCTCAATCAAAAACAGGGAATCAAGCTCATTTTCGGAGGCTAGGTTTATGGTCCGAAGCCCGATAACCGTAAGCCCATCACCTAGCAAGGAGCCTGCATAAATCGGACTCACATACACCGCCAATACCGAGCCAAAAGCCCTTAGCCGCACTGCCCCGGCACCGTCTAAGCGGAGGGCTCTTTTTAGATAGCCTGAAAGATCGGCGAGATCGTTTGAGTCATGAAAGATGAGGTTGTTGTCCATGGTTGACTCCTAAACTACTCAATGAAAGAAGGTTTTATGCAAGATTCAGATATTCCCCAGGACCCAGTTGCGGATTTAGTTCGAATCTTAGACATTGAACAACTAAGCCCAACTACTTTCCTTGGTCAAACTCAGTGGATGCCCCATGGCAGGGTCTTTGGTGGCCAAGTTCTGTCGCAGTCCCTGGTGGCAGCTACCAAAACGATTGAGACTGGGCGCTCGGTCCACAGCCTTCACAGTTACTTTTTACGCCCGGGAGACATTCACAAGCCGATCGAGTTTGAAGTCGACATCCTGCGCGACGGCAGGAGCTTCTCAGCCCGACGCGTTCAGGCCAGCCAAGAGGGAAAGGCAATCTTTTCAATGATTGCTTCGTTTCAGACTGCTAGCGCTGGCATGAGCCACGCTGATGCGATGCCCGAGAATCTTCCAGCCCCAGAAGATCTTCCGTCTGCGGCGTCACTGCTTGAAAACTTTGACCACCCAATAACTAACTACTGGGCCAAGGCACGACCATTTGACCTTCGTCACACCGAAGAACCCATTTATTTAGCTGCCGCAAAGGAACACGTTGCAAAACAATGCATCTGGTTCAAGCCGATTTCAGCTTTGCCAGAGGAAAAAAGAATCCAGCTAGCGACCCTGGCCTATGCAAGTGATTACTCAATACTGGAATCCATCATGAGGCGTCACGGAATCAGTTGGGCTCACAAGGGTCTCAGCTCAGCGAGCCTCGACCACGCAATGTGGTTCCACGACAAACCGGATTTCAGTGATTGGCTGCTCTACGTTCAGCACTCCCCCGCTGCTCAAAATAGCCGCGGCCTAGCTCTAGGACAAATCTTCAATCGAAGCGGCAAACTAGTTGCATCCGTTGCTCAAGAAGGAATGCTAAGAAGCCCAGAGTTTGCTTAGTCGCGCGTGAGTCTGCGATAGGTGGACCGGTGAGGCTTGGCAGCATCTGGGCCTAGGCGCTGAATTTTGTTCTCCTCGTAAGCATCAAAATTACCCTCAAACCAGTACCAATTATCTGGGTTTTCATCGGTACCCTCGTGAGCCAAAATGTGAGTCGCCACCCGGTCCAGGAACCAACGATCGTGCGTTATCACCACGGCGCAACCGGGGAATTCAAGCAGCCCGTTTTCCAAAGAAGACAGAGTTTCAACATCGAGATCATTTGTTGGCTCGTCAAGTAGCAAGAGGTTTCCGCCCTGCTTTAAAGTCAGAGCGAGGTTCAAGCGGTTTCGCTCACCACCCGAAAGGAGTCCAGCCTTTTTTTGCTGATCTGCGCCCTTGAATCCAAACGCTGCAACATAGGCTCTCGATGGCATTTCCACTTGCCCCACCCGGATGTAATCCAAGCCTCCAGAAACTACTTCCCAGAGTGGTTTATCAGGATCGATCCCTTCTCTGGACTGGTCAACATAGCTAATTGAAACGGTCTCACCAATCTTTAGGTCTCCACTGTCAAGTTTTTGCATCCCAATAATGCACTTGAACAAAGTTGACTTGCCAACACCGTTGGGGCCGATGATGCCAACTATTCCGTTTCTCGGCAGCGTGAAACTCAGACCACTAAACAGCGGCCTGTCTTCAAAGCCCTTGGAAATGTTCTTGGCATCAATGACGATGTCTCCGAGCCTGGGGCCAGGAGGAATTTGGATCTCCTCGAAATCTAGCCTTCTCGTTTTGTCCGCTTCAGCGGCCATCTCTTCGTAGCGAGAGAGCCTGGCTTTAGATTTAGTTTGCTTGGCCTTGGGACTTGACCGCACCCATTCCAGCTCGTCGGCAAGACGCTTTGCCAATTTGGCGTCCTTCTTGCCAGAAACCTGCAATCTTTCCTGCTTCTTTTCCAAGTAGGTCGAATAGTTACCCTCGTATGGGTAGGCACGACCGCGATCCAGCTCAAGAATCCACTGAGCCACATTGTCCAAAAAGTACCTATCGTGAGTAACAGCTAACACTGCACCCGCGTATTGAGCCAAGTGTTGCTCGAGCCATAAAACACTCTCGGCGTCCAAATGGTTTGTTGGCTCGTCCAATAAAAGTAAGTCGGGCTTTTGGAGCAGCAGCTTGCAAAGGGCAACCCTTCGCCTCTCACCACCGGAGAGGTTTGTGACCAGGGTGTCTCCCGGTGGGCAGCGAAGCGCGTCCATGGCCTGTTCGAGCTGGTTTTCAAGATCCCAGCCATCGGAGGCGTCTATCTGCTCCTGGAGTGTGCCCATTTCAGCCAACAGAGTGTCGTAGTCGGCATCGGGGCTTGCGAGTTCAGCGCTAATTTCATTAAAGCGTTCGATTTGGGCCATTGTTTCGGCCGCAGCTTCCTGAACATTTCCAAGAACTGTCTTTTCTTCGTTGAGAGCTGGCTCCTGCATCAAAATACCGACCGTTGCATCGGGTGACAGCCTGGCCTCTCCGTTTGAAGGAATATCTAACCCAGCCATGATCTTCAAAACCGAGGACTTACCGGCACCGTTTGGTCCAACAACTCCAATTTTTGCACCCGGATAAAACGCAAGAGTTACATCGTCAAGAATGACTTTGTCGCCGTGCGCTTTACGCGCTTTAATCATTTGGTAAATAAATTCAGCCAAGAAAACTGCCCATCCAATTTGGAAAAGGGAAACCCCTCTTCGTCGTTTGCTCTCGGAAAAGTTTATCCCAGTGCTAAAAAGCTCATAGCTTTTTGAAATTGCAGGTGACGAAGAGGGGTTTGGGTCTGGAGTTTAGGGGGCGCCAGACCCCATCGGACTCTATGCCGGCTGGAGCGTAGAGTCCGAATCTTCGGTTTGCTGGGTTTGACGAGCCACTTTTTCAAACGCACTGGTGCCAAATAGTAGATCATGACCAAGCGAATCGGCTTCAATTTCAATTGCGGTTCCGGTTCGCTCGCCGTTGTCCCAATCGCGCACTTTTAATCGGCCACTTACAACGACCCTGTCGCCCTTTGCGAGCGATTTACTAGCGTTTTCGGCTAGCTGCCTAAATGCAACGACCGTAAACCAGTTGGTCTCACCGTCAACCCAAGCCGCTGTGTCCCTATCGAATCTTCGGCTGCCGGCGGCCAAGCGAAATGAAGTTACTGAAAGTCCCTCGGATGTCACTATGTTTCTCGGAGTAGTAGCAACCAGACCGACTGCCGTGTAAAATTCTGCCATTTTTTGAACCTTTCCTTGTGATTAGGAAAAGTCTGGCAATCAGCTAGATAAAGTTGGGGTGCCGAAGTGAATCTGTGGATAACTCGCTATCGAAGCAGGCTTGTGAAGTTGGCTCTGGCCTTGGAAACCTTTGGTGCAATAACCGCGAGGCAATAGCCTTGGTTTGGGTTTTTCTCAAAGTAATCCTGGTGATATTCCTCAGCCTCGAAATTCTCGGTCAAGGCGGTTACTTCTGTGACAATTTTTTCGCCCCAAATTTCCTTAGCTCTTTCAACAGCGTCTGTGAAGACTTGCCTTTGCTCTTCGCTTGAATAAAACATCGCTGATCGGTACTGGTCCCCAACATCTGCACCCTGGCGGTTCAACTGGGTTGGGTCATGCACGGTGAAGAAAATATCTAAAATCTGCTCTGATGTAATTTGTTCGGGGTCAAATGTAACGCTCACAACTTCGGCGTGACCCGTGTTCCCATCGCAGATTTGCTGATAACTCGGGTTGGCCTTGTGGCCGCCTGTGTAGCCGCAAGTCACGTCTTCAATGCCGCGGAATTGGACATAGGAAGAGTCAAGGCACCAAAAACACCCACCGGCAAGTACAAAAGTTTCCATGATGTCCCTAAACTTACGTTGTTACCCAATTGATTCCCAATTGGGATTTTGAAAGGCACGGCGCAACCCAAATTGACAAAAAAACACCCAACGCTCGGCATGCTCTACGCCGCCAGTGCCGCCGTACTATTCGGCCTCAACGCTTCGACCACCAAAGTGATAATCCAATCGGGTGTGACCCCTGAACAGGCCGTCTTGATTAGGTCAATGACCGCTGGCGTGATCGCGCTTATCTGGGCACTGACTTCAAACCGCTCTGAGCTGCGAGTAGAAAAGCGAATTATCCCAAGGCTTCTTCTTTTGGGAATTGTCGGCGTCGGAACTCTTCAGTGGGCATACTCGCAAGCGGTGGTCTTGTTACCAGTGGGAATAGCGCTCCTGATCGAGTACACCGCAGTGCTTTGGGTTCCGATTATTGCGCTGGTGATTTTCAAGGAGCAGGTAAAAAAGCAGATCTGGTTTGGAGCGGCATTGGTTCTTGGTGGGCTAGCAGTGGTTGCTCAAATTTGGGACAGTCAGCTGAATCCTCTCGGAATCGTCTATGCGCTGGCAGCAGCCGCTTCACTGACAACCCACTTGATTGTTGGTGAGCGAATCCAGAGACACCTGCCTACGAACGTGACAATGGCCTATGGCATGGGAATAGCTACGTTGCTGTTTCTCCCCTTTGCAAGGTTGAATGAATTTGATTATTCGAGCCTCGGCAAGGGCATGGATTTGAGCGGAAACCTTGCGGGAATTTCGGTTCCGCTTTGGCTAATGCTTCTTCTCCTCGGAGTTGCTGGAAGCTTTTTGCCAATGGCCTTTACTTTTCTTGCTCTCAGACATCTAACTGCAACATTGGTTGGCTTGGTTGCCACTTCGGAGACAATCTTGGCTGCATTGTTCGCTCTGCTCTGGCTTGGGGAGCTGATTAGCCTGACTCAAGCCCTCGGGGGTATGGTGGTTATTGCAGGCATCGTTTTGGCACAGACGGCCAGGCGGCAAAAGATAGTAAAGGTGGTTGATTAGATTGGCAACAACAAATTTGGTCCTAGCGGATTTTGAAACAACAGTAAACAAAGAAGGCATAACGCTGGTTGATTTTTGGGCGGAATGGTGTGGCCCATGCAAAACGTTTGGTCCAATTTTTGAAGACGTGTCAAACAGTCACACCGACATCACATTTGCCAAGGTTGACACTGAGGCAGAACAGGAACTCTCCAGCATGGCTGGCATCTCCTCAATCCCAACCCTGATGATCTTCCGCGATGGAATTTTGCTCTTCAGTCAGGCAGGAGCGTTGCCTAAGCCAGCACTAAACGAACTGATCGACAAAGTGCAGGGCCTAGACATGGCAGATGTTCACGCTGAAATCGCGAAGCAAAACTCCGAACCCGAAGCCAGCTAGCACCCGACCTTGAAGAATAATTCAATCGCCATGCTGGCGACAATAGCTGGAATAGGAATCCTGGCTTGGTTTATTGGATTTTTCGACCCGACTACCTGCACCCCCGGCGTGCAGGTAGCAGGCTGGTCATCATGCGAGGAAATCTCAAACCAACGCTCTATCGCACTTTATGTACTGATTGGCATCACAGTCGCTGGCATCTTGGTAACGACAGTTTTGAAACGAAAAAAGAAGTAGCTAACGCGGTTCTCTAAACCGGTTCTCTAAACCGGATCTTTAAACCAATTCCTTAGTGTCGACGTACTTCATTTCCGGAAATGCTTGCGCTACGGCCGGGTGGGTAATAATTCCGTCGTGGATATTTAGACCAAGAGCCAAGGCGGCGTCATCCTTGATTGCGGTGTTCCAACCTTTTGTCGCCAGCTGTAGTACATATGGCAATGTCGCATTCGTGAGTGCTCTGGTAGAGGTCGAGGGAACAGCACCCGGCATGTTAGCCACGCAATAATAAATGGTGTTGTGAACCTTGAATGTCGGATCATCATGGGTGGTGGGCCTGGAGTGTTCAAAGCAACCGCCCTGATCAATCGCAATATCCACAAGTACCGCACCGGGCTTCATTTCGCTAACCATTTTGTCGGTAACCAGCTTTGGGGCCCGCTCGCCAGGAATCAAGACCGAGCCGATAACCAAGTCTGCGTACTTCAGCTGTTCGGAAATCTCGTAGGAGGTTGAAGCTCTGGTTTGCACCTCGGAATTAAAGCGAGCATCGATCTCTCGGAGTTTCGACAAAGACAAGTCGATAACCGTCACAGCCGCACCCATGCCATTGGCAACCAGAGCAGCCTCGGTTCCAGCAACGCCACCACCGATGATTACGACCTTTGCGCGTGGGGTACCAGGAACTCCGCCCATTAACATTCCGGCACCGCCGTTTGTCTTCATAAGCTGATAGGCGCCAACCTGTGCAGAGAGCCTCCCGGCTACTTCGCTCATAGGTTGCAGCAGTGGCAATGACAGATTGGGAAGCTGAACCGTCTCATAAGCGATAGCGGTAGTTCCAGACTGCAGGAGTGCTTCAGTGCATTCTTTGGAAGCCGCCAAGTGCAAGTAAGTGAATAGCACCTGACCTTTTCGCAATAGCGGGTACTCACTTGCGATAGGTTCCTTTACTTTCAAGAGCAGCTCCGCCTGCAACCAAATCTCTTCAGCAGTAGCGGCAATTTTTGCTCCGGCCTTCAGGTAATCGTTGTCCTGGAAGCCAGAGCCTTCACCGGCTCCCGACTGAATCAAAACCTCGTGGCCGCGGTTTATTAGCTCGTGAGCACCAGCAGGTGTGAGAGCAACTCGAAATTCATTATTCTTAATTTCTTTTGGAACGCCAACTAGCATTTCTTCTCCTTGACCGAATGAGAAGAATTCTTGCAAATTATTCGCATATCTGGCTAAAATACGAAGAATCTTCATTTATTTGGCATAGATACGAAGTTTTAGACAGAAAGTAGGGTTATTGGCATGGTGAATTCGCAGAATCTTCAAAGCCATCACGAGGTTGACGAAATCGACCGTTCGATTCTTTCGATACTCGGTAAAAACGGACGCATCTCAAACGCCGATTTGGCAAGCCAAGTTGGGGTTGCAGCTTCGACTTGTCTAGGCCGGGTTCGTAATCTAGTTCAGCACCGGGTAATCAGGTCTTTTGCCGCAGACATTGCTCCGGAGGCACTCGGTCTTGAACTGCAGGCCTTAATCTCAGTTTCACTCCGAGCCGGAGCGAGAGCAAACTTGGCTAGTTTTATGACGGCAATGCGAGAACACCCTCAGGTGATTCAAGTCTTCTTTCTTGGCGGTGCCGAGGACTTCATCGTCCACATAGCGGTAGCAGATTCCGATGCCGCCAGAGAGTTTGTGCTCGACCAGCTCAGTAATAACGCGTCGGTCGCCACCACCCGGACCAACATCGTCTTCGATCACTTTCACAAAGGGCCCATTAGCTAGAATTGCCCCTGTCAGAAAGGTCAAAATGACTGAGGCAATGCACCAAGCCGGAGCAGACAAAACGCTCCGCGAGGCTATCTACAAGTACGCAGCTGAGCGCATGGCCATGAACCCGGTCCCGCTAGATAAACCACGCTCGAAAAGCGACTTAGAGCTCAATGCTGGAGTGACAATTAGCGAAGCCGGAATTGGAGGTCAAAAAGCGTTATCAATCTTCGAAGAAGTTTTAGCGCCGGCCACTATCTCCACTGATCACCCCAACTTTTTGTCCTTCATTCCCGCGGCACCGACCGAAGCCGCGACCTTATTTGACCTAGTGGTTTCCGCAAGCTCGATTTATGGAGGCTCCTGGACCGAAGGTGCCGGAGCGGTTTTTGCAGAAAATCAAGTGCTTGAATTTCTAGCCAGCGAAGCTGGTCTCCCAAAGGGCGCCGGTGGAGTGTTTGTCCAAGGTGGCACCCTAGGAAATCTCTCGGCCCTGGTGGTTGCAAGAGATGTCGCAGCAGCAAAACACGGAAATCAAGACTGGGCAATAATCTGTAGCTCGGAAGCGCATTCATCCGTCAAGTCGGTGGGGAAAGTCATGGGCGTAACGGTTATTTCAGCGGATGCATCGGAAACCGGTTCCCTAACTGGCGCTGCCGCCGCAGTTGCAATCAAAGACGCCAAGGACCAAGGACTTACTCCCTTCGCGCTAGTTGGTACAAGCGGCACCACCAACTTCGGCATCATTGATCAACTATCGGAACTCGCGGACCTCGCAGCCGAAAACGACCTTTGGTTCCACGTTGATGGAGCCTATGGTTTAGCCGGAGTGCTAGTTAAAGAGTTGAAGCCGGCATACCTGGGACTAGAAAGAGCAGATTCGTTTATTGTAGATCCACATAAGTGGTTGTTTGCACCATTTGATGCCTGCGCTCTTGTTTATCGAGACCCTGACCTTGCACGCCAAACTCACACCCAAAACGGTGAGTACCTAGAAATACTGAATAAAAACGATGACTGGAATCCATCCGATTTTGCCTTCAATCTGACCAGGCGGGTGAGGGGATTACCACTCTGGTTTTCACTTGCGACCTACGGCGTTGCCGCTTATCGGTCAGCCATCAAATCCAACGTCGATCTAGCAAAAAAAATCGCTGCTGAGATTTCAACCCGAGCAAACCTCAAGCTAGTTCGCAGCCCGCAACTGTCGGTGGTCGTGTTCGAAAGAATTGGTTGGGATGCCCCGGACTATGAAGCATGGTCCAAAAAACTGCTGGCGTCCCAGTTCGCATTCGTTGTTCCCTCCAGCCACTTGGGTAAGCCAAACACTAGGTTTGCAATAGTGAACCCGACCACTAAGTATGAAGATTTGGTCGCAATCTTGAACACAATGGACTAGCCATGAAACTAACTCAGGTTGTTGCACCCGAATCATTGAGCCGCGTTCGTAAACCGGAACGCGCAGTCATAAAAGTCGCCGCCGTTCAAATTAGCCACAATGAGGATTCAGCGAAGCATCTAGAAACACTGATAGATGCAATTGAGACTGCCGCAAAGGCTTCAGCGGAAATCATTTTCCTTCCAGAGCTGACGCTTTCGAAGTATCCCGCCGCTGAGTTGCCAATCGACGAACCAAATAAAACTGCCGAGCAACTTGAATCAGGTCCGACATTTAGTCTGGTTTCCAAACAGGCAAAAAAACACGGTGTCGTTATCCACGCATCGCTCTATCAAGAAGCCGGACTCACAGACGGAAGAGGCCTGAATACCGCCATTGTCGTCGGCCCAAATGGTGAACTTCTCGGCTCGACACCCAAGCTCCACATCCCGGTTACCGAAGGATATTTTGAAGATAAATACTTTGCCCCGGGTCCAAACACTGATCCCTATCCGGTCCATGAAATGCAGCTTCCGGGTAAACCAAAGCTTGGACTGCCAACCTGCTGGGACGAATGGTTTCCTGAGGTTGCAAGGTCCTACGCGCTAGCTGGAGCCGATATTCTTTGCTATCCAACCGCGATTGGCTCGGAGCCAGACCACCCCGAGTTTGACACTGAACCGCTCTGGAGGAAGGTCATTATCGGGCACGCTATCGCAAATGGATTGTTCATCGTTGTGCCGAACAGATTGGGAAACGAGGGCTTGATTGACTTTTACGGGTCGTCATTCATTGTCGATCCCTACGGGCGCATTCTGGTTCAAGCCAGTCGAGCGCAGAACGAGGTCATAGTTGCAGAACTTGATCTTGACCAAAGAAGAGACTGGCTGGAACTATTTCCATTCTTTGCTACCAGGCGCCCGGATACCTATGGTGTCCTAACAAACCAGGTTGTCAATAAAAGAGTTGCCGGCGGCAACGGTGAGCATGGCGGTATTCCGGGGCTCACCCCATGACCTACAAAATGCCACCCGAGTGGGACAAGCACGAAAGAACTTGGATTGCCTTTCCACACAGCGGCTACACACTCGGAGAGACTGCCACCGATCAAGACAAAGCTCGTGAAACCTGGGCAAATGTCGCAAATGCGGCAAGCAACTTCGAAAACGTGACCGCTGTTGTCCACCCTGCAGACCTTAACACCGCAAAAAAGTTTTTCTCGAGTCAGATAGAAATTTTCGACCAGGTAATCGACGATGCCTGGATACGGGACAGCGGGCCAACCTTTGTGAAGACCGATTCCGGCAACCTGGCCGCCGTTAATTGGGTCTTCAATGGTTGGGGCGCTCAAGAATGGGCAAGCTTTGAAAATGACAACAAGATTGCCGGGGCAATAGCCAGCTACTTAGGAATTGAGCGCGTAGACAGCGGCCTAGTGAATGAAGGTGGTGGTATCCACGTCAACGGCCAAGGCCAAGTGCTGCTGACCGAAACTGTTCAGCTGGATACGCGCCGAAACGCGAATTGGACCAAGGAACAAGTACAACAAGAGCTTGCAAGAACAATCGGTGTGAGCGACTTTGTTTGGCTCAAGCGTGGACTCACGAGGGATTATGACGAATTCGGTACCAGGGGTCATGTCGACATAGTTGCCTGTTACCTACCCGACCAAAGGGTGCTGTTCCACGATCAAAAAGACCAAAAACACCCGGATTTCCTGGTTAGCGCGGCCACCAAGAAGCAGCTTGAATCAGTCGATCTGGAACTTGTGTCACTCCCCGCTCCAACAGTTCTGAAAGGCTTCGGTGGTTTCGTTGATTACAGCTACGTCAATCATTACGTTCTGAATGATGCGGTATTGCTCGGAAGCTTTGACGATCAAAACGACAAGGAAGCTCAGGCTATTTTGCGAGATTGCTACCCGGGTCGAGAGGTCCTACTGATAGACGCCCGCGAGCTATTTGCTCGTGGCGGTGGCATCCACTGCATTACCCAGCAACAGCCAGAAGCAAGCACTTCTTAGACAAAAGACACCAAGAAAGTTGAAGGAGTGGCAATTGACCGATAAAAGAGCACCCACCGAAATCGACGAACTGGCGAACAAATGGGTCGAGCAATTAGCCAGCTTTTACCCTTCCTTCGCGACCGACATTGGTTATCCAGGTGGCGAGGCCGACATGGATGACCACTCTCCAAAAGCGCTGGCTAAAGAGCAACTAGCCATCAAAGACGTGCTTTCCAAGCTAGCGGCCGTTGAGCCACAAGATCAGATTGATGAAGTAACCAAGGACGCGATGACCGCGTCTCTAAGCCAGGAAATACAAAGCTATGAATCCGGGCTGCACTTTAGAAATCTCAATAACATTGCTTCTCCCGCTCAAGGAGTAAGAGACATATTTGATAACTCGCCGACGGCCACGATCAAAGACTGGGAAAACCTGGCATCCAGAATGCGAAAAGTAGAAGCCTCGCTAGCCGGATATATCGAAACCCTAAGAATCGGACTGAGTGCGAATGATGCTCCAGCCAAGCGTCAAGTTGAAGCTGTAATTGATCAGGTCAAACAAATCACAGCACCTGACGGCTTCTTTCGGGAGTTTGCCAGAGACGCCAAGGCTGAACACAGTCCGCTTTCAAAACAACTCATGAAAGACCTAGCGGAAGCAGCCGAGGCCGCAACTCTTGGGTATGCAAAATTTGGGGTGTTTTTAGAACAAGAGCTGCTGCCGGAAGCAACCGTTGAGGATGCGATAGGCAAGGAGCGCTATGAATTACTTTCAATGAGGTTCTTAGGAACCAAAGTCGACCTAGATGAAGCCTACGAGTGGGGGAAAGAAGAGCTTACTCGGGTGGTTGCCGAACAGGAACTAGTTGCCGAGCAGATCCTGCCGGGGGCAAGCGTAAAGGAGGCAATTGCCCACTTAGAGCAAGACTCCAGCACCAAGCTTCACGGCACAAAGGCCCTTCAGGAATGGATGCAGCAACTTTCAGATTCTGCAATCGAAACCCTCGCCGACACCCACTTTGAAATAGCGGAGCCGATAAAAAAGCTCGAGTGCATGATTGCCCCGACCAAACACGGAGGCATCTACTACACCGGGCCATCGGATGACTTTTCCAGACCTGGCAGGATGTGGTGGTCGGTTCCAGCTGGTGTAACCGAATTTGACACCTGGCGAGAAACTACCACCGTTTATCACGAGGGCGTCCCTGGTCACCACCTCCAGGTGGCTCAGGCAACCTATGTAGAACAAAACCTGAATGCTTGGCGTCGACTAGCTTCTTGGACCTCTGGTCATGGCGAGGGTTGGGCGTTATATGCCGAGCGCCTAATGGACGAGCTCGGTTACCTGAATAACCCGGCTGATCGACTCGGGATGCTCGATGGTCAAAGAATGCGTGCGGCTCGAGTTGTTCTAGACATCGGGGTTCACTTGTCTAAACCGAGGCTCGATGGCACTGGAACTTGGGATTTTGATTACGCACTTGAATTTATGAGCAAAAACGTGAACATGAGTGAAGAATTTATAAGGTTTGAAGTCACAAGGTATTTCGGGTGGCCGGGACAGGCACCGAGCTACAAGATTGGCCAGCGCATTTGGGAGCAGGTGAGGGATGACTACGCGGCAAAAAAAGGCGACGGCTTTGACATAAAGCAATTCCACAAAACTGCCTTGAATCTTGGTGGGCTTGGGCTATCCACGCTTCAGAAAGCAATGGCACAGGCATAGCGCCGGCTTTTTGGTTAAGCTTGGCAACGTGTCTAAAGTTCTAGCATCACTTCCCGTAGGGGAAAAGGTCGGTATCGCATTCTCCGGCGGTCTCGATACCTCAGTCGCTGTTGCATGGATGCGTGAAAAAGGCGCTATTCCCTATGCCTACACTGCGAATCTTGGTCAGTACGACGAGGATGACATTGATTCAATTCCAGACCGAGCAAAAGAATATGGTGCCGAGGCAGGAGTAGTCGTAGACGCCCGAGAGGCGTTGGCCGAAGAGGGACTCACCGCACTTGCTTGTGGGGCATTCCACATTCGGACCGGAGGCAAGGTTTATTTCAACACCACTCCGCTTGGCCGAGTTGTGACTGGCACCCTTCTGGTTCGTGCCATGAAACTAGACGGCGTTGAAATCTGGGGCGATGGCTCTACCTATAAGGGCAACGACATCGAGCGGTTCTATCGCTATGGCCTACTGGCCAATCCGAACTTGAGAATTTATAAGCCTTGGCTTGACGCCGGCTTCGTAGCGGAACTTGGTGGACGAGAGGAAATGAGCCAGTGGCTTCTTGAGCGCGACCTTCCTTACCGCTCTTCTGTTGAAAAGGCTTATTCCACAGACGCCAACATGCTGGGTGCTACTCACGAGGCCAAAAGCCTCGAGTTTTTGGATACACCCCTTGAAATTGTCGAGCCGATCATGGGCGTGAGGCACTGGGATGACAAAGTAAAAATTGAAGCTGAAGAAGTCGCCGTTGAATTCTTTCAGGGTCGCCCCGTGAAGATAAACGGTGAAGCCCTTTCTAGCGCGGCCGCTATCATCTTCAAGGCCAACGAAATTGGCGGCCGCCACGGACTCGGTATGAGCGATCAGATTGAAAACCGAATTATCGAAGCTAAATCTCGCGGTATCTATGAAGCTCCTGGAATGGCGCTAATACACATTTGCTACGAAAGACTTCTAAGCGCAATTCACAACGAAGACACCATTGCTAGCTACCACCAAGAGGGTCGCAGGATGGGACGCCTGCTTTACGAAGGTCGCTGGTTAGACCCGCAGACACTAATGCTAAAAGAATCACTAATGAACTGGGTTGCCAGTGCTGTAACCGGTTCGGTGACCCTGAAGCTTCGCAGAGGCGATGACTACACGATTATGAACACCGCGGGTCCCGGATTTAGTTACCACCCGGAGAAACTATCGATGGAGCGCAATACCGAAGAAGCTTTCGGTCCAACCGACAGAATTGGCCAACTGACCATGCGGAACCTGGACATCGAAGACACCCGGGCAAAGCTTGATCTCTATAAGAACCAAGGCCAGCTATCGAATGACGACAGCGACCTTACTTAGTGAGTGTTCACATTGGCGCCGACCCCGGGGACATTGCAGAAATAGTTTTATTGCCCGGGGACCCACTTCGTGCCAAATGGATCGCCGAGACCTTTTTCGAGAACCCCGTTCAGTACAACTCTGTTAGGAACATGTTCGGGTTTACTGGAACCCATGACGGCCAACGAGTTTCGGTTCAGGGAACCGGTATGGGCGCGCCATCAATTGGAATATACGCTCACGAGCTGTTCGAGGACTTCGGGGTGCAAAAGGCGATCCGGGTTGGCACCTCTGGCGGGTTAGCGCCAACAAAATTACGCGATGTCGTGATAGCAATGACTTCATCCACTGACTCACAGATCAATCGTCGAGCTACCAACGGCTTGGATTTTGCGCCCAGTGCGGACTACGAACTTCTTGAAAAGGCAGTCGCAAAAGCCAGAGAGCTAGAAATTAGCTTTCACGTCGGCGGCATCGCCTCGGGTGATCTTTTCTATGACACTACGGACTCTCTGGAGCAATGGAAAAAGCTTGGCATTCTGGCTCTAGAAATGGAAACCAATCAGCTTTACACCCTTGCAGCACGCTTTGGCCGAAAGGCGCTGAGCATCGTCACGGTGTCAGACATGATGGATGGCTCCGGTCACACTTCTTCGGAAGAGCGAGAATCTGGATTTGTAAGCATGGTCGAAATCGCGTTAGCCTCAGCCAAATGAAGTACATAAAGGTTTTACTTCAAATTGTCCTCGGGTTTGGTCTGTTGTCCGCAGGCATTTCTCACTTGACTACTGCCAGAGCTGAGTTTCAAGCGCAGGTTCCGACTTGGCTTCCGCTAGATGCAGATTTCGTTGTGATCGCATCGGGTATTGTCGAAATCTCCTTAGGTTTAGGTCTCCTAGTACTTTGGCTAAAGCTGCCACGACAACTGATTGGACTGGCGGCAGCTTTGTTCTTCATCGCAATTTTCCCGGGTAACATTTCGCAGTGGATCAATGGTGTTAGCGCATTCGGTCTAGACACCGATCAGGCGAGATTCATGAGGTTATTTTTCCAACCGGTGCTAGTTGCTTGGGCACTTATTTCAACCAACGCCTATCGACTACTCAGGCGCAAGAAAACCTAACTCCACTGCACTAAAATCGAGAAGTGCCAACCACCCAAAACATAATCGGATTCTTGCTGCTATCTGTAGTCATAATTCTGGTGCCCGGGCCAAGCGTGCTGTTTGCAATCGGGCGGGCATTGGTGCTTGGAACCAGAGCCGCTCTAATAAGCGTGTTCGGTAACGCCCTCGGTGTTGGAATCCAGATACTGATTGTTGCTTTGGGCCTTGGAGTTCTTATTCAGCAATCACCGGATGTGTTTTTTGTAATCAAAGTATTAGGCGCTCTAATGATTGGTTATCTAGGCCTAAAAGCCATTTGGCAACGCAAAAAAATCGATTTAGGAGGTTCAGACCTTCTCCCATCGGGCAAAACAGTTCTTAGCGAGTCAGTGGTGGTTGGCATAACAAATGCCAAGACCTTGGTCTTTTTCATTGCCGCATTGCCAAGTTTTGTCGATCCATCGGCAGGTAACCCCAGCGCACAAATGCTTGTGCTTGGTGCTCTTTTTCTGATCATCGGCATCAGCAGTGATTCGGTCTATGCCATTGCGGCCGGTAAGGCCAGACATTGGCTGGGTGGTTCCGAAAAGCGCCTAGCAAACTTCCAAGGAATCGGGGGCCTGGCACTTGCGCTCTTGGGCCTCTACATGCTGCTAGATGCGCTCCTGCAGTAGATTGCAATTTCTAGCTTTCAAAACGAAAAACTGGCCCCAGCTAACCTTTTCGTCTTGTGCGCATTAGCGAGTCCACTTCATGCCGAAGCGGCACTGAATTGGAAGCGCCCCGCGACTGAACCGAAATCCCTGCGGCGACCGTGCCGAGCTCTGCAGCCTCCAGAGGGTTCAAGCCTTGCGATAGACCTGCTACCAGGTAACCGCAAAAAGTGTCTCCGGCGCCGGTGGCATCAATAGAATCGACTGCCATTGCTTCAACGCTGCCGAGAATGTCGCCGTCTTGAAAAACTGAGACCCCATGAGCACCTCGGGTAACAAAAACTAGCGCCACCAATTTCGAGAGCTCCACGCCAGCACTCTCAAATTCAGTCTTACCAGTGATTTGAGTAACTTCGGTTTCATTGAGCGTAATGACATCGATGAACTCCAGCAGCTTGTGATCAAACTCCGATGATGGAGCAGGTGTAAGAACCACTCTCCAACCGGCATGCTTGGCCGCTGCGGCAACTGCATGATTATTGTCGTTTCCTATTTCTAGCTGCAGGACGAGAAGCCCCGGTCCATCTTGGAATTTTTGCTCTTTCAATTTAGGGCTGTAATTTGCTCCCGAGACAACCGCGATCTGATTCTCACCGGCTTCGTCCACAAGAATGTAGGCCTTACTGGTTGAAAAATCGGTGTCAAGAATTCGAGAGTGCACTACTTTTTGCTCTGTGAGAAAGTTCGTCAAAAACTCACCGTCCTCATCGTCACCAACTGCAAACTGGAAATTTACCTCGCCGCCAGCGCGATGTGCGGCAACCGCCTGGTTCAAACCCTTTCCACCGGCGAAGCGACCCGAATCAGAAGCCAACACAGTCTCTCCGGGCAAAGGCAGCTTTTTCATAAAAACCGAGTAATCAGTATTAACGCTACCTACTACTGCAATGGGAATACCTTGTGTCAATGAAGCCCCTTCAGGTTCGCGTCTTTTGAAAACTCCGCTTTTTCAAGAATACGCCAGTGGCTGCAAATTGACCCCTGGGCGAATGGGGTTGACGAACTTGCTGCATACATAGACAGACATCTATGTAAACTGGAGGCATGAGTGAATGGAATTACACCAAGTGCGCCAAGCCTTTTCAATCAGAGTCTGAGGCTGAGATTTTCATGTCGGAACGCGACTTCGCAGGTTACCTACTGAAAAGAACTGACGGATATGCCGCAGTTTGCCCAGCCTACCCAGATGGCTACTACCCCGATGCGGTGGTAGTTCGAGAGGTTGAAAATAAAGCCGGTGAGCTAGCAATCGCCAAAGCAAAAGCTAGCGTCAGCTGCTGCTAGCACAACCGTTGCCAAAGCATTGAAAGTATTTGATGGCAACCTGGAGCCCCACGTGACCATCACCGATCAGTAACGAATTACCAAGAAGCACGTTTCGATTCGCTTACGATAAAGACCGTGACCATCAAAGCATCTGATACGACAAACGCCCAATTAGAACTGGCAGCGCAGGCGCTCAGTTTGGGTTCACTTGTTGCCTTTCCAACCGAAACGGTTTATGGCCTTGGCGCAGATGCAGAAAACTCATTGGCTATCGCCCGCATGTTCGAGGTGAAGAACCGCCCAGCCAATCACCCGGTGATAATTCATCTGTCGAGCCAAGACCAGGTCAACTACTGGGCAGTGCAAGTTTCAGGCTTTGCCAAAGCACTCATGAGGGACTACTGGCCCGGGCCAATGACATTGATTTTTTCTAGAAGTCCAAATGCCAATGACCTCATAACCGGCGGGCAAGACAGCGTCGGGCTCAGAGTTCCTAGTCATCCAGTGGCCCTAGCTCTAATAGAAAAGTTCCGGGAACTTGGAGGCAGAGGTGTTGTGGCGCCAAGCGCCAATCGCTATGGCGCAGTCTCTCCAACTGATGCTGAAGCAGTTCGGGCTGAGCTCAGTGAATACCTAACGGATGACGACATGATTCTTGACGGTGCAAGTCCAGCCGTCGGCGTCGAATCTACAATCATTGATTGCACTAAAGACGGCCCAGTAGTGCTTAGGCCAGGAGCGATTACGGTCCAAATGATAGAAAAAAGCACTGGACTATCAGTCATGAGCTCCGAAGACACTCTGCTCAGAGTGTCCGGGTCTCATAAGAAGCACTACTCCCCTGAGGCCCAAGTATTAGTCGATGGAAATAGCCAAACTGGCGAGGGACTAATTGCGGGCAGTCACTTGAAAACACCCCCCGGGGTAATCCGATTAGCATCCCCGACCTCAGTTGAGGAATACGCGCGCATGATTTATTCAGCCCTCAGACAGGCTGATACCCTTGGTCTCGAAACCGTCCGAGTAATTCCGCCAGTAGGTGACGGTTTGGCCATTGCCATTCGCGATCGAATCAGACGGTCTGCCGCAGAATGAAAGATTTTTCAGACAATACAGGCGATCATAAACATCCCTATTTCGGTCAACCAATAGTCCTAACGAGCAAACACGAGAAGCTGAGCTTGATTCAGCCTGCTTTCCAAGAAATAGCGGGGTTGACGGTTGCTGAAGAGGCTTTAGACACCGACCTACTCGGTACCTTTTCTGGAGAAGTTGAAAGAATCTTTCCTCCACTAGAAACAGCCATTCGCAAAGCAGAGCTTGGACTTATCAAAACTGGTGCAAATCTAGGCCTGGCCTCAGAAGGCTCAATTGGGCCGGACCCACTTATCCCCTTCGCAATTTCGAACATTGAGCAAATGGTTCTGGTGGATAAAATTCGAGGACTTATAATTTCAGAATCGTTTCGCTCGTTCGAAATAGTGAAAGTTTCAGAGGTCGTCGCACCTGGGCAAAATTTAGAGAAGCTGATGTTGTCGGTGGGTTTTCCAGAACAAAAACTTATTGCCATGCCAAACCAAATTGATAGCCCGGGTAGGTCAAATCCAATAAAAGCAATATCGAATCGCAAATCATTGCTTGATGCGATTGCCGAATGTGCAAGGCAATCTAAAGACGGTAAAGCGCGGATTGAACCGGATTACCGAGCCCACAACAGTCCCTCTAGAGCCAAGAACATTATCAAAGTTGCGGAAATGCTTGCGACAAGAGTCTCGAAACTCTGCCCAACATGCAACTGTCCAGGCTGGGGCAAAGTTGGTTATAACTATGGTCTTAGCTGCGAAGCATGCGACACCCACGATTCAACCGCAATGCGGCAAGAAGTTCTTGGCTGCGCTAGCTGCGACCAGAAGCTAGCTGGCGTCGTACTCGCAACGAACCTCAGGGCTGAAAACTGCCAACAATGCAATCCGTGATAGCAAGATTCCGATCAATTCAGTAAGTGAATCTTGATCACTTATAACCAAGCTGACGTGGAACATGAATTGGCAGAGATTTGGCAGGCGATTACGCACGTCAACAGCTAACTTTGTCTAAATGCAAACAAGTTCACCGAACCGATTAATTACTAGTCTTTCACTCGCGATCATCGCCACCCTGTCAATGGCGGGGTGTGCTAGTGGGACCAACAGCTCTCTCGAAGAACCAAGTGTGACGGCCAACGCTGCCGAACAAGTCGGCTATTCGCAACCGGATCTGATGTTCGCTCAGATGATGATTCCTCATCACGAGCAAGCCTTGGAAATGAGCATCATTGCGCTTGAGGTTTCCAAGAATAATGACGTTCTAGCAATGGCCCAGGGCATTTTCGATGGGCAAGACACTGAGATTCAACAAATGAAATCTTGGCTTTCCAGCTCATCCGCAAAATCTGCAGCAGAACAGATGGATCACGAGGCTATGGGCCATGGATCCGGCCAAATGGCCGGAATGGCCTCTTACGAGCAGATAGATCAACTAGCGGAACTTGCGACCCCTGAATTTGACAAACTTTTCCTGACTCTCATGATCGCCCACCACGAAGGAGCCTTGGAGATGGTTTCTTTGATTGAAGATTCTAGGAATGCCGAGGCTCGCACTTTGGCTAAGGAAATAGTTATGACACAAAAATAAGAGATTTCGAAAATGAAAGAATTACTAAAGGAGTTGGCAGTTGCTTAGAGCACTAGGAATCGCCGGAGCAATCTTGCTGGTTACAACCGGTTGCGCAACAACAACTGGAGAAACGTCAATGGACCAAATGGAGCACATCCACAGCGTCGAGGTTGATGGAGGTAACTTTTATCTCGCAGGCCACCACGGTATTTATAAATGGTCTGGCGAGGGATGGGCATTGGTCGGTGAAGAATTCGACGCAATGGGTTTGGCAATAGATAATGGCGTTTTCTACGCCAGTGGCCACCCCGGCCCCGGGCAATCATTCCCAGACCCACTCGGGATTCTAGAATCCCTCGACGAGGGAAGCACTTGGACATCAAAGACTTTAACTGGTGAGGTTGACTTCCACCTGCTTGAGGTCTCCGGAGATTCGATGGTGGGCGTAGCAGCCAACTACGGTGTGGTTGTTGGGACCCAAGATGGAGCGATTAGTTGGTCAAACATTGCGACTCCAAGTCTGACAAGTTTGAGCATAAATCCGAATAGCGGTCAACAGTTCCTGTTGACCTCGGAGGGACTTCTTTATCTGTCCGAGGACTCAGGACTAACTCTCACAGAGGTAACTGCCCCTTCAGGCTCAAAAAAAGTTGAGTGGTCGGACAAAAGCATTGTCGTTGCCACCGATTCAAAGCTGTATCGAAGTTCAGGTTTGGGAATCCCTTTCATTGAAATGCCAGAATTTTTTGCCGGCATACAGGATATAGCGGCCAGCGGAGCGAACATGATTGTCCTAGATGAACAAGGAGTTCATGTCTCTAGCGACAACGGCACAGTGTTCAGTCTGCTGCCCTAAAACTATTCGCTAATTACTGATGACCGCCCTTGGTCACTCCGCCCCAAGACGGTCGCCAAAAATCGAAGTTGATCCGCGGATGCAATTAGCAATAAGTGGACTTTCTAGCAGCACGGTCCCAGAACCTAAACTAGAACTAAGGTTTCGGGAACTACAAGCCAAGGCAGAATGTTGTTACCACTGACAAGAAATGAGGTCTCACATGTACACAGCTAAATGGAATGACAAAGTAATCGCCCAGTCGGACAAGACAGTCGAAATTGAGGGTAACCAATACTTTCCACTTGATACAGTCAAAGAGGATTATTTGACAGATTCTGACAAGCAGTCAATCTGCCCCTGGAAGGGCACCGCGAGTTACTTCGGCTTAAGCGTTGATGGAAAAACCAGCAAGGACTCAGCTTGGACCTATAAAACGCCCAAAGATGGCGCAGTTTCGATAACCGGTCACGTTGCATTTGACCGCACGGTCGAGGTCGTCAAAAGCTAACTCCTAGCGGGGCGCCGACCATTGATTGAATTTAAAGGTGTCACCAAAAAATACGGTGAGGACGCGGCAGTAATCGATTTTTCGCTTACTGCTCCAAGCGGCAAACTAACTGTTCTCATGGGACTTTCCGGATTCGGTAAAACAACTCTTCTTCGAATGGTAAGCAAGTTGGTCCAGCCAACCTCTGGCTCCGTACTGATTGACGGAAACGACATAGCGGACCTAGATTCGGTAACACTCCGCAGGTCGATTGGCTACGTGATGCAAGAGGTTGGACTGCTCCCCCACAAAAGCGTTTTAGAAAACGTGACCCTGATTGCGAACATTGCTGGGCAAACCAAAGATCAAGCACTCAAAAACGCAAGGGAACTTCTTGACCTAGTGGGAATCGATGAAAGCTTTCAGGATCGCTTTCCGGATCAGCTGTCTGGCGGGCAACAACAGCGAGTAGGGGTTGCAAGAGCGCTGGCAATAAAGCCGAACATTTTGCTAATGGACGAGCCCTTTGGTGCAGTAGATCCGATTGTTCGCGAGGAATTGCAAGACGAACTGATTCGGATTCAGAAGCGGCTTTCGCTAACAATTATTCTGGTTACCCACGACCGCTACGAAGCAATCAAGCTTGCTAACCAGCTGGTGGTCTTGAGCGAAGGCGCAAAGATAGAGCAGGCAGGACCGCCAAAAGAACTAATCGAAAAACCAGCCAACAAGTTCGTGCAAAAACTACTCGGGCTATAGCGGGCACGACATGGAGTGGGTCGCTAACAACTTGGAATTTATCTTCGGACTGTCGTTGACCCACCTCTGGATCTCTTTAGTCCCGCTGCTAATTGGTTCGATTCTCGCATTTGTGCTTGCTAGGGCGTCGCCACAAAAATTTGCAGGAACTATTGGCACTACATTTAGCGCCATCTACGCAATTCCTTCACTTGCCATTTTTGTGGCGCTACCGGCGCTCATTGGCACCAGCTACTTGGGACCAACCAACGTGGTTATTGCCTTGAGTGTTTATGTTGCAGCCTCAATGTTCTTCTCTACGAGAGATTCTTTTAATCAAGTGCCAGCGCCAGCACTTTTCATCGCCAGAGCTCAAGGGTTGAGCCCTCTTCAGCTTTTTATTCACGTGGAGCTGCCCCTTGCAATACCGGGGCTGATCGCGGGACTGCGCGTAGCCGCAGCCAGCACAGTCTCGATGGCTTCGATCGGAGCCATCGTTGGTGTCCGAAACCTTGGCTACCTGTTCCTCGATGGCTTCCAGCGCAAGATACCCGAGGAGATACTGACTGGGCTGGTAGCAATATTCATAATCGGTATAACCATGGACATTGCGCTCTGGGCCCTTGGAAAAGCGCTGACTCCCTGGACAAGAAAATCGGCCCAACGTGTTTAGCATCGGGGAGCTATTTGCATGGCTTACGGACCCGGAAAACTGGACCGGTCGATACGGTCTTGCCAACTTATTCTTGGAGCACTTGGCACTAACCCTTGCAACTCTTGCCATGGCTGGACTAGTAGCGATTCCAATTGGAATAGCAATTGGCCATTCAGGCCGAGGCGAGACCCTGGTGATAGCAATCTCATCCGCGTCTAGGGCAATCCCCACCATGGGCCTGATGTTTGGTCTGGTAATGCTCATGGGTGTCGAATTTAGAGAGCTCGCAGTGGCGCTAGCGCTAGTTAGCATCGCGATTCCTCCAATTTTGGCAGGTGCTTATGCCGGCATAAAGTCAATCCCGACAGTTATTCGGGAAGGCGCTAAGGCCCAAGGAATGACCTCCTGGCAACAGATTCGACATGTTGGTCTACCGCTTTCAGCTTCCTCAATGGTTGGGGGTTTCAAGATTGCTTATCTCCAAGTGGTGTCCACCGTGGTCTTGGCCCCGCTAGTAGGACTTGGCGGTTTGGGCTTCGGGGTTATTCAAGGGTTGGCACTTCGAGATTCTGCCCAGCTGACGGGAGGTGCTTTAATCATTGTGCTGTTGACAATCCTTGGAGAGCGAATTCTCACACGGGTGCAAACGCGACTCGAACGTCGACTCACTCATTCATCAGAGGATAGGTAACCAATGAAAGCAACAATGAAAAAAACAATCAAAAGCACCATTGCTTTGAGTGCAGTCGCCATCCTTGGTCTGGCAGGCTGTGCGGAATCAAATGGTGACCAACTCGTGATCGGCTCTCAGGCATACTATTCAAACGAAATAGTTGCCGAGGTTTACGCACAGGTTCTAGAGGATGCTGGCTACTCGGTAGACAGGCAGTTTGCTCTTGGTCAGCGAGACGTCTACGTTCCAGCTCTCCTGGCTGGCGAAGTTGACCTGTTCCCTGAGTACTCCGGAAACTTGCTGCAGTACTTTGACCCCGCAGCCACCGCAACCGCCGAAGACGATGTCTACCAGGCCCTACAGGCGGCATTGCCAGCGGGCCTAACCGCTCTTGCGCTCTCACGGGCTTTGATCAAGACTCCTACAACGTCACCAGTGATTTTGCAATGAAGAACAACCTAACTTCTATTGCAGACCTCGCTGGTGTAACTGGAATAAGTCTCGGTGGCCCACCAGAGCTTGCTGAGCGACCATACGGACCATCAGGTCTCCTTAGCTCCTACGGCGTAACAGTTGAGTTTGAGGCAACCGGAGACACCACCGTTGAGTCACTCGTAGCCGGACTCATTGATTTGGCAAACGTTTATAGCGCCGACCCAAGAATTCAAAAGCTTGGACTGGTGACCTTGACAGACCCAGAGGGACTTTTCTTGTCCTCTAACCTCGTGCCAATCGCCTCGGATGCCGTGGATCAAAAAGCACGTGACCTAATCAGCGCCGTCTCATCGGCTATGACAGCTGCAGACCTAGTTGCTCTAAACGTTAGAAGCGTTGACGAGCAGCTGTCATCAGTTGTTATTGCCAGAGACTGGTTGGTATCCAAAGGTCTTATTGACTAGCGGTTAAAATTAGAAATGCCCAGTCTACTTTTTGAAGTAGGCTGGGCATTTTTTCATTGCCCGGGTACCTGGAAGCCGGTAGAAGGGACCCTAAATAGACTCAATTAGAACTGGTCGTCTTCTTAGTCGGACCACTTTTACGCGTCGCAAATGCGAAGATACCGAGCCCAGCAACTAGCGCGCCAGCGCCCAGGCCGTAGGCGACAACATCAGAAGCACGGTTGGAATCAACAAACACGCCGACAAAAACAACGGCAATGATCGCAACGACCACGCCAATGAGCTTTGATTTCAGATCATCAAGGTCATTCACCTTTAGCCAGTCTGGAACATCAATGTCAGTGTCGATGAAGAGTTCATAAAGTCCGTAGCCAATTACCAAAAGCACTGTCCCAAGCAAAATTGCATCGACTGCTGTTAGAACTTCAACGATTGAGGATTTCAGCAGAGTCAAATTTCCAGCAGCGTTATAAACCGCAACTAGCATCGCGATAGACCCCTGAGCCATGAGCAACAAGGCGCCAATCATCGAAGCTAGAGCGGGGACTATAACGGCGTATCTAATCAGACCCAAGATTTTTTTCATGTCTAAAATTTTAGTGCCCCGCCATTAGCGTTAAACGGGCTACGTCAACTTGACGAATCTGAGTTCAAAACTAGTTTTGGTGCCCTCGGCAGGAATCGAACCTGCGACCAAGAGATTAGAAGGCTCCTGCTCTATCCACTGAGCTACGAAGGCGGATGCCTTTGGTTCAAGGCAACCTTCATTCTACATAAGGTTTGTTCACCCCAAGCGCTGGCGAGAGTTGCCGGAAGATTTTGGCAAACTGCCAGAGGTAACTGAAACCATAAATCGCGCGCCGAAAGCACGGACCCGATGCTCGAATTAAACCAATAAGTCTGAGCAATTGTTGAGTGGAGTTAATAAATCCCACGCTTACTGCGCTTGTGCAATAAGATCGAGAGTACTGGCAAACATTTACTTGTTTCCTGCGTCGTAGAACGTTCCCCCACAAAATTGTGGTTGATTTTTCCTTCGGCGAAAGAGCGCTTCTACTTACGCAATCGCCCTCGGCTTAGCACTTGCTTGGCCTCACTGTGATGTTCATCATCACCAGAAAGTTACAAAAAAATGTCTCAAAAAACCTTTGCCGATCTCGGCGTTCCCAAAAACATAGTTGCTGAACTATCCAAACAAGGCATCGACTCGCCGTTCCCGATTCAGCTTGACACTCTCGTGGACACCCTTTCGGGTAAAGACGTGCTTGGCCGCGGAAAAACTGGCTCTGGAAAAACACTTGCCTTCGGCATTCCCATGGTTGCGCGCCTCAGTGGCAAGCAAAGTGGTAGCCGCGGTTCTAAGCCACTGGGTCTCGTGTTGGCTCCAACTCGAGAATTAGCAACTCAAATCGCCGGCACAATGCAGCCTTTGGCCGAGGTCATGGGATTGCGTGTAACAACGATTTTTGGTGGAGTCCCACAGTCTCGTCAGGTAAAAGCAATCCGAGAGGGTGTGGAAATAATCGTTGCCACTCCGGGTCGCTTGGAGGATCTAATGCAACAGGGACTCTTGAAGTTAGATGCAATTCAGATCACAGTTCTTGACGAGGCCGACCATATGGCCGACCTCGGCTTCTTGCCCGGAGTGACCAGAATCCTGAACGCCACACCGAAGACCGGTCAGCGAATGATGTTTTCTGCCACCTTAGACAACGGTGTTAACAAGCTCGTCGACAGATTTCTGAGCAATCAGGTCATGCACTCGGTAGACGAGGCCAACTCACCGGTTACTCAGATGACCCACCATGTGTTTGAAGCGACAAGCCCAGAGGCTAAGAACGAACTCATTGCAGCCCTGGCCTCTGGAACAGGAAGACGCATTCTGTTCATGCGAACTAAGCACCACGCCAAGAAGTTAGCAAAGACTCTTACGCGTGCTGGTATTCCAGCAGTTGATCTACACGGTGCTCTTTCTCAAAATGCTCGCGATCGAAACCTCGCATCCTTTAGTGCCGGAACGGTAAAGGTTCTGGTTGCCACCGATGTTGCGGCAAGAGGCGTTCACGTCGACGATGTCAGCCTCGTGATTCACGTAGATCCACCAGCCGAACACAAGGCCTATCTCCACCGCTCTGGCCGCACAGCGCGCGCTGGTGCAACAGGGGACGTAGTGACCCTATGTCTTCCGACTCAGCGAAAGGACCTTGCGGAATTGCTTAGAAAAGCCAAGATCTCGGTAACACCGAAAAAAGTTACACCCTCTTCCCCAGAAGTTCTTGCCCTAATTGGCGACGTGGCAGCTTACGTGAAGCCCGCTCCAGTTGTGCAACAGCAAGGTGGCGGAAAATCTAACGGAAGAAACGCTCAGCGCAAGCGCACTGCCCGTGAAAGCGGAAGCGCGCCCTTAGTAGCTGGACGGAACAATCGTTCACGCCCGTCAACGAGCGCTGCAAGACCAGCTGCTGCCGGCAGGTCTGGTCAGCGCTCTCGCTAACGAAGATGCAGTCGTGCTGGGACTTGGGCGCCTCGGCACCTAGTACCGACAGTTCGCAGTCAAAACCACAACGGATTCAAGTAAATACGTGCTAGCGACTGGCCTGATGAGACGGAAGTAAAGAACGATTTTTTCAAAGCTAAAAATTAGCGCTAAACCATCGCGAACCACGCCGGCTAAAAGTGACCAAGCGCGCTGTTTCGTGAATTAGGATTATGGATGAAACGCAAACGAGAGACGGGCAACCAATGATGCTTAGCACTACTCAAATTCCTATTGTCCCGGCAAAAGATGAGCTAATGGCCGCGGTGACCGAGCAGGTTCAACACTGGGTGCTAACTGCCTCACAACAAAAAAATTCGCAAGCTGCCAATCGCCTTTCGGGCCTACTGCAAGACCCTAACGGACTTGACTTCACCGTCGGTTTTGTCGACGGAGTGATCAGGCCTGAAAGCCTAAAGGTTGCAGCAAAGAATCTTTACCGCCTTCGCAAAATCACACCCAAATTTCTACCTTGGATTCTCCGAGCGCTGGTTTCTATCGGTGCAAATTTGGCAAGGCCTTTTCCGTGGATTGTGATTCCAATTGCTCGAAAAGTTTTGCGCTCGTTTGTCGACCACTTAGTAATCGATGCGACTCCAGCGAAGCTGAGCAGAAGCATCTCTCGACTGTCGAATCAGGGCTCAACGCTAAACATCAACTTATTGGGAGAAGCGGTTCTTGGAAACAAGGAAGCCGACCGACGGTTGCAAAAGGTGAAAGAAGTGCTTTCCAGGCCGGACGTCGAATACGTCTCGGTAAAGGTTTCAGCAATTGTCTCACCTCACTCACCTTGGTCCTTCAATGAAACCGTTCATGACGTAATCGAGCGGCTCACTCCGCTATACCGAATTGCCTCCGAGTCCAAAAAACAAAAGTTTATAAATCTAGACATGGAGGAATACCACGACCTAGACATGACAATGGCGGTATTCAAAGGCATCCTGTCGAAACCAGAATTCGCTCAGCTTGAGGCTGGAATCGTGCTGCAGGCCTATTTGCCAGATGCAGTCAGGGCAATGATAGATATTCAGCAGTTTGCCGCCGCCCGAGTTTTTGCTGGCGGTGCTCCCGTGAAGGTGAGGGTCGTAAAAGGCGCAAACCTCCCAATGGAAAGAGTTGACGCCGAAACCCATGGTTGGCCGCTTGCAACGGTTGAATCTAAGGCCGCAGCCGATGCCAACTACAAGCGAGTCTTGAACTACGCGCTTACCGAAGGCCGAGTAAAAAACGTTCGAATCGGAGTTGCCGGACATAACCTATTCGATCTTGCTTTTGCTTGGCTATTGGCCTCACAGCGAAATGCCCAGGACGGCATGGATTTCGAGATGCTGCTTGGTATGGCTGAGGCTCAGGCCAATGTCATCCGGAAAACCGTTGGGACTCTGGTTCTTTATACCCCCGTTGTTCACCCGCAGGAATTCGATGTCGCCATCGCCTATTTGATTAGAAGGCTAGAAGAAGGCGCCTCGAAGGAGAACTTCCTGTCCAACGCGTTCGAGCTGACCAACCCAGATGTTTTCCAAGTCGAAGAAGAGCGCTTTAGGGTTTCGTTGAATATCCTTGATTTGGAAATCCCAATTCCTAATCGACTACAGGACCGCCACAACGACGTCGCATTTCCGCCAGCCGGAGGCTTCACAAATTCCGCAGACACCGACCCATCTTTAGCTGGCAACCGAGCCTGGGGTTATGAAATTATTGACCGTGCTGGCATCAGCGACATCGGGTTTGACCTAGTAGCGAACCAAACAATCACCAACGAAGCCGAGCTTCAAAAGATTATGGTCAGGGTCGTTGACGGCGGCGCACGCTGGGGCCATGAGTCCTTGCCGACCAGGGCCGCAAAGCTTCACGAAATTGGCGTGGCAATGGAGAGCAACAGGGGACGTTTAATAGAGGTCGCCATGGCGGAGGCCGGCAAGACTATCGATCAAGCCGACACTGAGATTTCAGAGGCAGTTGATTTTGCCCACTACTACGCCCAGCGAGCGCTTGAACTGGACAAAATAGATGGGGCGACACCCGTGCCATTTGCTGCCACCGTTGTGACTCCACCGTGGAATTTCCCAATTGCCATTCCAGCCGGTGGCGCACTGGCTGCTCTGGCTGCCGGTTCCGCGGTTATTTTCAAGCCAGCGGGAGCCGCCGCTAGATGCGGTGCGGTTCTCGCAGACATAATTTCTAAAGTTATCGACCAAGACGTGTTTGTCCCGGTTCAACTAAGCGAGTCCGGGTTAGGTAAACAGCTTCTGTCCCATCCTGATGTTGATCAAGTAATCCTGACCGGAGGGTACGAAACGGCTCAACTATTCAAGAGCTTCCGCCCGAACATGAGACTACTGGCCGAAACCAGCGGTAAGAACGCAATCATCGTCACCGAGAGCGCGGATTATGATCTGGCGGCAAAAGACATTGCCTACTCAGCCTTTGGTCATGCCGGCCAGAAATGTTCGGCTAGTTCGCTCGTGATCTTGGTTGGCGCTGCGAAAAAGTCAAAGCGATTCTTTCGTCAGCTACACGACGCGGTTAGCAGCATGCACGTTGGTCACGCAAATGACCCGAAGACCCAAATGGGCCCAATGATTACTGTTCCCGAAGGAAAACTACTCAAGGGGCTAACAAAGCTTGACCGCGGGGAAAAGTGGCTGCTTCAGCCGTCCCAGCTGGATGAAACTGGAAAGCTGTGGTCCCCGGGAATCCGTGTAAAGGTCAGGCCAAATTCCACGAGCCACCTGACCGAATACTTCGGTCCAGTTTTGTCGATCATGACTGCGCCAGACCTGGAAGCAGCAATTGCACTTCAGAATTCGGTCGATTACGGTCTAACAACCGGCATTCACTCTCTGGATCCAGTGGAAATAGACACCTGGCTTGCCACAATTCAGGCTGGAAACCTCTACGTGAATCGCGGTATCACCGGTGCTATCGTGCAGCGACAGCCCTTTGGAGGCTGGAAGCGCTCGAGTGTTGGCCCCAGCACCAAAGCCGGTGGACCTAACTACATCCTTAGCCTGACTAACTGGAAAAGCTCCCCCGCGACTTCGGGTGCACAAATTACCAACAGAAGCGTAAACCAACTGCTTGCAATTGCTCAGTTAGCTGACTTTCCAGACGAAGTGATGGAATCGCTTGTTCGAGGCGCAAAATCTGACCAAACGGCCCTTTACGGAACCTTCGGTACCGCAACCGATCCGTCCAACCTCGATAGCGAGAGAAATGTTCTTCGCTACCACCGAAGCGACTGCATGCTTCGAATTGATAAAACTGCGACCAGTCAAGAAATTATGAGGGCCGCATCGGTCGCGCTTGCGCTAGGAAACCTAGACGTGAGTGCTTTTAAATTGGAGAAGAACTTAATTTCTCTGCTAAAAAAATCCGGCATACAGCCGGTTCTAGAAAATCAGGACAGCTTTGAGCGCAGGCTAGCGGCAAGCCCACGACGAGTTCGACTGGTGGGCAGTGCCTCAGCGATTGACGCCAACAGCGCTCTTTCCAGCTGCGACGTAGCTGTCTACGGCCATGAGCTCACCGAATCTGGGAGAATTGAATTGTTGCCATATTTCAAAGAGCAGTCGGTGACGATAACTGGTCACAGATTCGGAACCCCCGTTCGGTTCGTTGACGCTCTAAAGATCTGATTTGTAAGGGTTTTCTCAGGTCACGTCTCGTAATTTTAGGAACTAATCTCCTAAACTGTTGAGTTGTCAGTAGAACAAACAATCAAAGAGGTTATTAGTTGTCAAATATTTCTAAACTTTCGCTAGCTAATCGTGCTGTCGTTGCACTAATAACTTTGATAATCGGCGTGTTCGGTTTGCTGTCCGTTGGCAACCTAAAACAGGAACTCATCCCATCCATCGAGATTCCGTCGGCCGCCATTGTGACCGCATATCCCGGAGCATCACCCGAGGTCGTTGATAGTCAAGTTTCTGTACTCGTCGAAAACGCCGTCATCGGGCTTGAAGGCCTGGAATCAACAACGGTCACTTCTTCCACTGGACTCTCGCTACTTCGAGTGTCTTTTGAATTCGGCACCAGCACTTCTGAGGCGACCGAAAGACTGAATAACTCAATCAGCGCAGTCGAGTCGTCACTTCCTTCAGATGTAACACCTCAAGTTATCTCGGGCAGTTTCGATTCAGTGCCAATCATTGTTCTTGCAATTTCAGCCAATAATGGCGACAACGAGACCCTCAGCGCAGAGCTTGACAAGATTGCCCCATCGATTTTTCGCCAAGTGGACGGCATTAGAGACATTGCCGTTTCCGGAGGTAAGCAGAAGAGGCTGAATCTAGAGCTCAACCAAGTTGCCCTGGCTCAAAACGGTTTCAGCCAAAGAGACATCTCGGCTGCTCTGAGAGCTAATGGTCTTGTCTTGCCAGTTGGTTCGCTGACTGACGCCGATGGCAGCATCTCGATTCAGATGGGCAATGCTGTTGACACAGTTTCCATGGTGGAGGCACTTCCCCTAATCCCAGCAACGCCTAATCCGGCCGCGGTTGGCGTTGTAACAATCGGCGATGTTGCGAACGTCAGCTACGAGGACGCTCCGATTACCTCAATTGCCAGAACGAATGGCAATGAAACCCTAGCCATTTCGATAACGAAGACTCCGGACGGCAACTCGGTTGACGTTTCGCAAGGTATCCAAGATTTAATCCCCGATCTGAAGTCCGCTCTAGCGACCGATGTGACAGTAGTCACCATTTTTGACCAGGCGCCATTTATTGAAGAGAGCATTAAGGACTTGACCGTTGAGGGCCTACTAGGTCTCGGGTTTGCAATCATCGTGATCTTGATTTTCCTACTGAGCTTTAAATCCACGATCATTACTGCTATTTCGATTCCGACATCATTGCTTGTAACTTTTATCGCTTTGGAGTTTGCGGATTACTCCCTGAACCTATTGACCCTTGGTGCTTTGACAATCGCAATTGGCCGCGTAGTAGATGACTCGATTGTGGTTATCGAGAACATAAACCGACACCTGAGCTATGGTGAGGAACGCGTGAAAGCAGTTCTCTCCGGAGTCAAGGAAGTCGCCTTGGCGATCACATCTTCGACCCTAGCCACCGTTGCAGTTTTCCTACCAATCGCGTTAGTTTCCGGATTAGTCGGTGAGCTATTCCGCCCATTCGCATTCACCGTCGCAATAGCGTTGCTGGCCTCATTGCTCGTATCGCTGACGATTGTTCCGGTGTTGGCTTACTGGTTCCTTCGCATGCCAAAACGACTCTTGGCTGCTCAGGCAGCTGATCCAGTTGGCTTCGAGGTCAACCAGCGCGAGATCGAAGAACAGCGCGAAAAGAAAAGCTTGCTTCAGCGCGGGTATATTCCGATTCTCAATGGCACCAAGAATCACCCTTGGGTTACCCTGACAGCGGCAGTCTTGATCTTGGGCTACACGCTTTCACTTGTGCCTCAGCTAAAGACAAACTTCATAGATGGTGGGGGGTCAAACCAGTTCAACGCTCAGTTGAGTATGCCAAGTAATGCGACCCTCGAGGAACAGGACAAGGCCTCGGCTGACCTAGAGAACCAAATCATGGCCATCGACGGTGTTGAGGTAGTCCAAAGCACTATTGGGTCCTCTGGAGCCGATGGCAGAGTTGCCTTTGGTGGGGCGGCCTCTGGCATTCGCTTGACAGTAACCGCCGAAGATGACGCGGATGTGGATGTAATCCAGACTGAGGTGCTGCAGCTTGAAGCACCCGACGGGAGCGAAATCACAGTTTCAACCGGCGGTGGCTTCGGTTCTAGCGAAACAATCGACATTCAGGTTCTCGCGAGCGACCCAGCTCTTTTGCAAGAATCTGTGAATACTCTTGTGTCTGGTCTGGCCGATGTTCAAAACGTAAGCTCCATCACGACGACCTTAGACGCGGATCAGCGAGTTCTCGAGGTTATAGTTGACCGCGAAAAAGCCGCCAGTTACCTGCTGACAGAAACTACGGTTACCGGAATCGTTGCTTCCCAACTTCGCCCCTCCGCAATTGGCACCGTGAGCATTGAGGATAAAGATGCCGATGTCTACATCTCTGGCGCGCAAGCTCCTGAATCAATTGACGAAATCAAAGCTCTGTCGATACCGACATTCCAGGGAGTCGTCAGGTTGGACAGCGTCGCGACAGTCACTGAAGTCCTGAAGCCAACCTCCATAACCTCTGAGCGTGGAAACCGCACTGCTACAGTTTCGCTAGCCCCTATTGGAGAAGACCTAGGTGCTATTTCAGCTGAGATCACCGCGGCCTTAGCTCTAATTGAGCTTCCAGCCGGTGCTGAGGCGACCGTTGGTGGAGCGGCGGCCGACCAAGCCGAGAGCTTCAGCCAACTGGGCACAGCCCTGCTCGCAGCGGTTGCGATTGTCTACATTGTCATGGTCGCAACATTTGGAAGCCTGATTCAGCCGCTATTGCTGCTGGTCTCAATTCCGTTTGCGGCGATTGGAGCTCTGGGGCTGCTACTAATCACAGACACCGCTCTTGGAGTTCCTGCGCTCATAGGAATGCTCCTCCTGGTTGGCCTGGTGGTCACCAACGCGATTGTGTTGCTAGACCTGGTGAATCAGTATCGAAAGAAGGGCAGAAGCGTAGAGGATTCTCTGATTGCTGGAGCAAGGCAAAGGCTCAGGCCGATCCTAATGACCGCTTTTGCAACGATTTTCGCACTTACTCCCCTAGCCCTCGGTGTAACCGGGAACTCCGGGTTCATATCTAAACCGCTTGCAATAGTGGTTATTGGCGGGCTGGTTTCATCGACCCTATTGACGCTCATTCTTGTCCCCGTCCTCTATTGGCTAGTGGAAGGGCGCAAGGAACGTAAGGTAATTAGAGTCAACCGGCGCCTAGGTAAAAAAGAGGTTCGCTCCGCCAAGAGAGCCGCCTCGGGTAGAGGCGCAGTTGCGACTTCAGGTACTGCCCCAACCCCTTCGGCCACAGTGATGACCGACACCCTTCCAAATCCTGAGACTGTTCAAGAAGCAGCTCAGGTAGTCAATCCGGATCAAGAACTCGCTGTCCCAGAAGTTACCGAGGAACAAGCAGCTGAGCAAACTTTCCAACCGGCAACAGCATCTTCGGCCCCAGAACTAGCCTGGACCGAAGAAGCTATTGAAGTCGAGCTGGACGATGAGTCCAGCATGAAATGGGATGAATCTGAAGTTCCAGTTGAGCCAACTCCGGCTGTTACCGGCTTGGCCGCTGAAATGCCGGCAACTAAGGAAGAAAAAACCGCGGCACCAGTGACAAAGAAGGAAATCAAGGCTGCGAAGAAAAAGGGTAAGCAAGACCGCAAAGATCAAATCAAAGCCGCCAAAAACCCTCGACACTCGACCGACTAAACGCAGATGTCGTCATTTATAGTTTGGGTCGACTGCGAAATGACTGGACTTGAGGTCGGTGTCGATGAAATTTGCGAAATTGCAGTAATCGTTACCGACCAGGACCTGAAGCCAGTTCACGATGGGTTTCAGGTCGTTGTGAAGCCATCACGCAAGGCCATGAAGAACATGGGCGAGTTTGTAACACACATGCATACCGTTTCCGGCTTGATTACAGAAATCCCCAAGGGCATTTCAATCAAGAAGGCTGAGCAGCAGGTGCTTGCTTATATAAAGCAATGGGTCACCGACAAGGGCACCGCTCCTCTTGCCGGCAATTCAATTGGCACCGATCGAATGTTTCTGAATCGCCAAACCCCGGAGTTCGATTCTTTTTTGCACTACCGAAACATTGACGTGAGCTCCTTCAAGGAAATGGCTAGGCGCTGGTATCCCAAGATTTACTTCCAGCTTCCCAAAAAAGATGTCAGCCACCGAGCGCTTTCCGACATTCAAGAATCCATCATGGAGCTTCGTTACTATCGCAAGGTATTTTTGGTTCCAGCACCCGGTCCGTCGGTGAAGGAACTAAAGCAAGCGGTTTTGGCCTTGGAAGCTGATACAATCTAAAGGGTTCTGGCTATGTCCAGACATGGTGGGTATAGCTCAGCTGGTAGAGCACCTGGTTGTGGTCCAGGGGGTCGCGGGTTCAAGTCCCGTTACTCACCCCAGAAGTTACTTGGATCTTTCTAGAATGAGCTCTCGTACTCTGGCAGCGTCGGCTTGACCGCGCATTTCTTTCATGACAGCTCCGATTACTGCTCCAGCGGCCTGAAGTTTGCCATCTCGAATCTTCTCCATCACATCGGGCTGACTTGCTAGTGCTTTATCAATAGCAGCGATGAGTTCGCCCTCATCAGTCACAACCTTCAAGCCACGGCTTTCAATAACTTCGGCCGGCTCACCTTCACCCGCAAGAACTCCGGCAACAACATCTCTTGCGATGCGGTCAGTTAGCTCACCGGCATCGATCAACTTCTGAATGCTGGCGACTTGCTCTGGAGTGATTGGGAGGTCCTGCACGGCTACCTGTTGGGCGTTTGCCAATCTGGCAAGCTCACCGGTCCACCACTTTCTGGCGGACTGTGGGCTGGCACCGGCGGAAACAGTTGCCTCAATCTCATCTAACAAATCGGAATTCAGAACATCTCTAAATTCAAGATCCGCAAAACCCCAAGCAGCCTGCAGCCGCTTGCGTCTTAGAGTTGGTTTCTCGGTCAGAGTCTGGCGAATCTCATCGATCCAGTCTTTGCTGGGCTGAACCGGAACCAAGTCTGGCTCCGGGAAGTAGCGATAGTCATCGGCGTCGGACTTTGGTCTTCCAGCCGAAGTGTGACCGCGGTCTTCGTGCCAATGCCTGGTTTCCTGAATGATTGTGCCGCCGGCCGCAAGAATGAAGGCCTGGCGTTGAATTTCGTAGCGAACGGTGTTTTCAATGCTCTTTAGCGAGTTGACGTTCTTGGTTTCGGTTCTGGTCCCAAGCTTCTCGGCTCCCTTTTCTCGAAGTGACACGTTCGCATCACAACGCACGTTTCCGCGCTCCATTTTTGCATCGGAAACGTTCATGCTCTTTACGATGTCGCGGATAGCTCTGACATAGGTCGCAGCAAGCTCAGGGGCCTTGTCAAGCGCGCCATAGATCGGCTTAGTAACAATTTCCACGAGTGGCACTCCGGCGCGGTTGTAGTCAACCAGTGAGTATTCCGCTCCTTGAATCCTGCCGGTCGCTCCTCCAACATGAGTTAGCTTTCCAGCATCCTCCTCCATGTGAGCGCGCTCAATCGGGACCATGAAAACTTCTCCGGTTTCCAACTCGATCGAGATCTCACCCTCGAAGGCAATTGGCTCGTCAAACTGCGAGGTTTGGAAGTTTTTGGCTAGGTCGGGATAAAAATAGTTCTTCCTTGCAAATCGACCGTTAGGTGCGATTTGGCAATCGAGCGCTAGCCCAATTGCGATTGATGACTCAACCGCTTTGCGGTTTACCGCGGGCAACGAGCCGGGTAAGCCCAAGCAGGTTGGACAAACATTAGTGTTTGGCTCGGAGCCAAAGTTATTTGCGCAACCGCAGAACATTTTGCTGACGGTGTTTAGTTCAACGTGAACTTCAAGCCCAATCACGACTTCGAAGCGCTCAATGGCGTCTTCGTAGCTCATTAGTTGCTCTTTAGCCATTACAGCACCTCCAAATCAGGCACTCTTGCAATTAGCAAGTCGCCCCATTGATCCGCATGAAGCTTTTCTACGATGCTTGCCACTCGATACATCTGACCATCCTGCATCGCCGGAGCAAGTATCTGAACACCGGATGGCAAGCCATCCTCTGATGCCAGACCATTTGGAACTGAGATCCCGGGGATTCCGGCTAAGTTTGCCGGGATTGTCGCTATGTCATTCAGATACATCGCCAGTGGATCATCGACCTTCTCGCCAATCTTGAATGCCGTGGTCGGTGCAGTAGGGGTTAGCAACACATCAGCCTGAGTAAATGCCTTGGCCAGGTCCTGCTGGATAAGGGTTCTCACCTTTTGAGCAGAGCCGTAATAGGCATCGTAATAACCAGAGGAAAGCGCGTAGGTTCCAAGAATTATTCTTCTTTTAACCTCTGGTCCGAAGCCTTCTTCGCGGGTGGCAGCCATAACGTTTTCTATTGTGGGGTTTCCATCTGGAGTCACTCGGAGGCCAAATCTAACCGAATCAAATTTCGCAAGGTTTGAAGAAGCCTCTGCGGGCAAGATCAAATAGTAAGCGGCCACAGCGTATTCAAAGCTTGGACAATCAACCTCAACAATTTCAGCACCGGCTGCGGCAAGTTTCTTGATTGTGTCATCGAAGCAGGCTTTTACCCCCGGCTGAAAGCCGTCTGAAGAAAGCTGCGTTACGACTCCGACTCTAAGTCCTTTGATATCCGCCTCTTTGACAGACTGGACCATCGAGCCCAAGCTTTTTGGCAACGATGTTGAATCGTGGGGGTCATGTCCCCCGATCACATCCTGCAACATAGCCGCATCCAAGACGCTGTTGGCAACGGGGCCAATCTGATCTAAAGAGCTAGCCAAGGCAATCAGGCCGTAACGAGAAACGGCGCCGTAGGTCGGTTTGGCTCCGACAGAGCCCGTCAGAGCGGCGGGGAACCGAATAGAGCCTCCAGTGTCGCTTCCAATGGCAAGTGGCGCCAGATGCCCGGCAATAGCCGAACTGGAACCTCCCCCGGATCCGCCGGGGATTCTTGTCAGGTCCCAAGGATTCTTGCTTGGCCCGTAAGCCGAAAATTCAGTTGAAGATCCCATGGCAAATTCATCGAGGTTAGTTTTACCAAGAATCGGCATCGCAGCCTCTCTTAGCTTTCGAACCACGGTTGCGTCATACTGCGGAACCCAGCCCTCAAGGATCTTTGAACCGGCGGTAGTCGGAGCATCGGTTGTCGTCAAGTTGTCTTTTACCGCAATTGGCACACCGTGCAGTGGGGACACCGCAGTTCCTTCGGCCAAGAGCTGGTCGGCCTTTTTGGCCTGAGCCAAGCTGTTTTCGCGGTTGACATGAAGGTAAGAGTTGGTTTTTGGGTTCAGTCGTTCAAGGCGATCTAAAAACGCGGTGGTTATTTCAACCGAAGAAGCTTGTTTGCTAGAGATAAGACCTGCAAGAACGGCCGCACTGGAGGAGGTAATTTCAGTCATGTCTAGTCCTCGTCCAAAATTGCGTTCACTTTGAATCTGCCTTCGGCGCTGTCAGGAGCACTGGAAAGGACCTGCAGCTGAGTAAGAGATGGCAAAATCACATCTTCGCGGTAGACATTGGACATTGGAATTGGATGGCTTGTTGCTGCGACATCTCCCGAGACAGCCTTGGTGACGGTGGCAACCGAATCGACGATGATTCCAAGCTCTCCTGCCAATTGCTCGACTTCCTGATCGGTTACCGAAATTCGGGCCAGGGACGCGAGATGGCGAACCAAATCAGGTGTAATTTCAGACATGCAGTTTCTCACTTCGTCAATTGGTGATGATTGCCAAGTCTAGTTCCGTCAGCCTGGCAATTTCTCGAGGAACTGCGCTTCGGTAATTACCAAGACATCCAGCGACTCGGCCTTAGTCAGCTTCGAACCAGCTCCAGGTCCAGCAACTAAAAAGGCTGTGTTTTTAGAGACCGAGGAAGCAGCCTTACCGCCGTTTTCAATTATTAGAGCTTCAATGGCTTCCCGGGACATCGATTCCATTGACCCGGTGACTACGATCGAGAAACCTGCAAATAATCCATCTACTTTTTTAGAGCTTGGCCCATCATGCAATGGGGTCGAAACCTGCACTCCAGCGGCTTCCCAACTTTCGATAATTTGTCGATGCCAATCTTCCCGAAACCAACCCGTGATTGATTCAGCAAGCGCTGGTCCGACACCGTCAACGACTGCAAGCTCCTGCTCAGTAGCTTCGAAGATTGCCCGAAAAGAACCGAAGTTATCAGCCAGTGACCTCGCCGCCACCGGGCCAACGTGGCGGATCGAAAGCGAAACCAACAGCCGCCAAAGCGGCTTGGTCTTAGCGATTTCGAGGTTCGCCAACAACTTGATGGCGACCTCGGCAGGCTCGCCGTTTTTCTTTTTAAAGTAATCGACCACTTTGTCATTACCTTCAGCATCGTGTTTTGCCAAACCGGTATCGGCATCGATTACTTTTGCTCTAATCGGCAACAGCTGTTCCATGGTGAGCGAAAACAGGTCGGCCTCAGACAAAATTGGAGCCACCGACGGCTCAACCGGGTTCGTTAGCGCACTCGCGCTGACATATCCAAGAGCCTCAATGTCAAGCGCAGCCCTTGATCCAATGTAAGCAATGCGCTCACGTAGCTGTGCCGGGCAACTCTTGGAATTTGTGCACCGCAAATCAATGTCCCCGGGGCTCGCAGGTTCCAGCCTTGCTTGGCATTCAGGGCAGTTTGTCGGCATCACGAACTCGCGTTCATTACCATCGCGTAGTCCGACTACCGGTCCCAAGATTTCTGGGATCACGTCTCCTGCTTTACGAACAACAACGGTGTCGCCGATGAGCACGCCCCTTGATTTAACTTGGTCCTGGTTATGCAGGGTTGCGAACTGAACCTCACTTCCGGCAACACTTACCGGCGCCAAAACCGCGAACGGCGTCGCACGACCGGTTCTTCCGATCGAGACTTTTATGTCCAGCAGCTTGGTGTTGACCTGTTCCGGCGGGTATTTATATGCGATTGCCCAGCGAGGGGCCCTAGAAGTTGATCCGAGGCTTGCCTGAGTTGCCAAGTCATCTACTTTGACTACCACCCCGTCGATTTCGTGCTCGACCGCGGATCTAGTTGCTGCTAGTTCGGCTATATATTCCAGAACTAGATTGGCGTTCTCAAGAACTTGGTAGCGCTTGGTCGTCGGAAGGCCCCAGCTTGCAAGTTGTTCATAAACCAAGCTTTGGCTTGAAACATCGGCCGACCAAACCCCAAAACCATGAACCAGCATTTTTAGTGGCCTAGAAGCAGTAACGGCTGGATCCTTCTGACGAAGCGACCCGGAAGCACTGTTGCGTGGATTTGCGAAGGGCTTGCCGCCTTGAGCGATGATTCTGGCGTTTAGGGCTGCAAAATCTTCAAGCTCGAAAAACACTTCACCGCGAACTTCAATAAGACCGGGGTGATTGTTGCCTAGGAGCTGGTGCGGGACACCCTGGATGGTCATTGCGTTCTGAGTAATGTTCTCGCCGACCTCGCCATCACCTCTGGTGGCAGCCCTCAAAAGAACTCCGTCTTTGTAGGTCAAAGAGACCGCAAGTCCGTCAATCTTTGGCTCACACAAATAAGGCCCCGGGCCGACCCGTTCGGCCCAAGCCAGAAGACCCTCGGTATCAAAAACATTGTCCAGGCTCATCATCTTTTGACCATGAACCACCGGATCGAAAACGCTGCCGGAACCGGAACCAACCTTTGTTGTCAGCGCATCCGGAGAACCCATTGGCCCTTGTGCTTCAAGTTCTTTGAGCTCTTGTTCGAGAAGATCGTAATCTCCGTCTGAAATAAGCGATTGGTCTTTTTGGTAGTAGGCAGTTCGATATTGCTCAATCAGCGCCCGCAGCTCATTGATTCGTTCCGGCTGATTAGGCACTCGCGGAAACCTTGCTACGGGTCTGATCAATGGTCATTTGCCCTAAAACTCGGGTTCTAAGGTAGATAACGGCATTTTGACCGCTTGGGACTCCGTAGAGCGGTTTTTTCAACTCAATATGCATCTGGCCATCAACAACTGCCGCCAAAGCTGGGACAGTTTCGCCGTGGGCTTTGATTTGGATGTCACATTCAAAAGCTTGATCCGGGTTTTCCGATGCCTTTCCGCACCAGGTATAGCGAGCGCCGATAAGGTCATAGATTCGCAATGCCTCTTCAGGGCCAACAACAATTTCTTTGGTTTTCGGTCTAATTTCAAACACATAGCTTGGTTTGCCGTCGGCAGCTGGAATGCCGATTCTCAGTCCCTTACGCTGATCGATTGTGAAACCGACGTGCCCGTCGTGCTCTCCGAGCCGATTTCCATCACTGTCTACAATCTTTCCGGGGTCAGTTGGAATAAAATCTTTTAGCCACGGTCTACTATCGCCCTCGGGTATGAAGCAAATGTCGTAGCTGTCTGGTTTATTGGCGACGCGCTGAGCATTCATAGAGTCCTCTATGGTGCAGTAGCCTCTGGAGCCAGCTCTAAGAGTCCCCGGCATTCTAGAAAGAGCCAAGTGAACACCAATAACGTCGTGGCCCTGATCTGCAGCTAGCGCGGCAGCCACTGCAGAATCAACTCCACCGCTCATCGCCGCTAAAACACGCATAGCTACCAGTCTAATTTGGCTTTGAGAATTTATGCGGGAGTTGCTTGGAGCGCAACCGGATGAACTTGCTCGAGGGCTGTCAAAATCGCTGAACATCCTGAAATGTCGAAGTTTTACCAAGCGTTACCTGCACCCATGCTGATACCTATTGATTGACTGCAGCCCATCCCCAATAACACATGGGAGGGACCGAGCACACCGGCCTGGCATGCTGACCCCGCGGAGACGCAAATGCCTTTTTGATCCAACAAAAACAGCATCGCGTCTGACTGCGTTCCCGGGAAAATAAAGTGAGCGTTGTAGGCAGCCCGATTCGTCCCTAAGGCTGTCATTATTGCTGAGGGAACAGCCTCCATCACTAAAGCCTCCATCACTAAAGCCTCCATCTGGTCTTTCAGTGCACCGAGCCGAGCCTCTTCGTGATCAAGTTCGGCAATAGCCTCTTTTGCTTCCGCGGCGAAGCTGGCCGCCAGCGAGTAATTCATTGTTCCGGACCTAAGCGAGCGTTCTTGACCGCCACCATGCAGCAAAGAATTCGGCTTGGCGCTTCTTGCAACCACGAGTGCCCCGACCCCAATGGGTGCTCCGACCTTATGGCCAGAAAGCGTAATGGCCCTCAAGCCACTGAATCGGAGCGATTACCGCGCGATGTTCGGTCCTCGAGGAAATAATCACTCTGCACTCCGGGTCACTTGCAACCCGATCCCAGAAAATACCCTTGATCGCGTGGTTATTACCTTCGGTGCCACCGGAGTTGAAGATTATTTCGCTGCGATTGGCCCCGCGGGCTTTTGCTATTTTGTCCCTCGATGCCTCTAAGGGCTCTCTGGTACTTCGCCCTTGGCTGCGGGCGCTAGAAGGGTGCCGATTGTTTCCACCGCATCGTTCATAGCGACCTTGGCACACGGCCGAAGCGCTATGGTGGAAGCGTGGTCGAAAAAAAATTGACACGACTAAATTTTAGTCATCAGTAATCAACTGCAGTGTTGTATTTTGGACAAATGACCCAAAAAGCAAATTGCCTAAAACAGCAGCGTTGCCAACCTTCGCCTGGCTTGCAGTACTTCTGGGTCACTATCACCAATCAGAATAAACATCTCAAGCAATCGGTCGCGAATCTGATCGCGAGCATCGGTTTCAGTTTCAAACCGATCAAGCAGCAAAGTCATTGAACCGCCGGCATTCCCAGACATCAACAGTTGATCCGCCTCAGAAAACAGTCCGCCCAGCGGACCGGTTTGGTCCTTAGTTGCAAGCCTCAGCATTAGATTTACTTGGGCTAAGCCGGCGGTGGCCTCAGAGTCATTCGGGTACTCAACTATTAGTTTTTCGTATAATCGCTTGGCTTCGGGAAGATCCCCGGCATCAATTGCCGCAACTGCAGCTAAGTGCTCCGGAGCCAGCGGTTTTGCCGATGCAGAACCGGTCTGAACGCTGACGGTCTGGGTTATGTTTTTCTCCGCGGCTAACTGCAGGACCTGACCCAACACACTTAGAAGCTGTTCTTTAGTGGCCTCCCCTTGAAATAAAGGTGCGGGCTGGCCGGCCAAAATTGCCAGCATCGCCGGGGCCTTGTCGACCGCCACGGCTTGAGCGAGCTGAGGATTTGCAGTGATGTCAATGTCAATGCCGGCAAATTTACCCTGACTAGCTTCAAGAACCTCTAAAACAGCTGCCCTGAGCCTGATGGAGGACTCAGACTGGTCTGAAACCAGCAATAGCACCGGAGTGGTTTCAGACAAGGTTAGATAGCTTCTGAGGGTTGCTTCGTCTCCGGGAACGAGCCATCCGTTAATGGCAGTGCCGACGGTCGGCGCCGCCTTATTAGCGAGGCTTGAAAGATCCATGGCTCCAAAATTACTCATTATCCTCCCAAGGTTATCGCCGAAAGTAGCTGCTGGGTGGCACCCAGTAAAGTGGCGCGCTCATCGGACCCAGAGGCCGGGACATTGAACAGCAGCATCGCACCGTATCTGGTTTCAATGCCGGTTGCACTGCCGCCAGTGCCGAGCAAGATTGCTTCGTCACCGGTAATGGCTACGGCGTCACCGGGCTCCTTTGGAATTATCGTGTAAGTGTCGATCATATAAAGCGCAACCAGTGCGCCGCCCTCAGAGTTTGCCAACAGCACGGGCTGGCTATCTGACAGAGTATGTTCAAAGCTCAGATTCGCGTTGCTCAAAGTTTCCTGCAAGCCAAGCTGAACAGCAGAGACGTCTGCCACATATTGGTTATCTGGATCAAGTAACAGTGCCCACGGCGAATCGAAACCGCGATTCAAAAGATTGCCCAATCCTTCTACCAGTGCAGCCGGGTCCATCGACAGAAACTTATTATCTTGTTTCAGTGCGTTAGCACCGACTATCTCGGCTGGGACATCAGGGAAGCTGATGTTCGGGAGCAGGTCGGAATACTGGTAAAGCTTGTAGTCATCTCGCGGAGCTTCCTGGCGTAAAACCAAAAGTTGAAGCGAGTTCTCACCGGTGACCACGATGGTATTTCTAGGCCAAGTGTCGGTTGCACCGGGCAAAAATAGCTGAACGGGACCAGCGAGAATTTTTGTGGGCGCAAATTCTTCGTCGGTGGTTTTTGCAGCCAAAGCGTATGCGGCTCGGCGCATTTCTAGAGCGGGACCGGCAACCCGGACCTCCAGCGACTCGCGATCCAGCGTCTCATCGGCGGTGGCAACAACTTCGGAGATCGCCTTTAGAATTCGCTCCAGTTGCAAGCTATCTAGAGTCGCCGTTAGAACGCCCGGCTGCTCAAGCGGTTGAGGGGCAATAATTGGGTTCTGGTAATCCGGGACGCAGCCACTCAAAAGACCGACCGACGCTGCAATTCCAATGAATTTCATCCTGCGTTGAGCCCTTCTGCCAGTAGCGGGTCCGCTTCCAGCCTGAGAGAGCACTTTCTTATTCCTAATCGGCCTAGGCCTTCTGGGGCCCTTAGTGTTCCTGCGGCCTCGGAATTTCTTGCCGTAGACAAATGCCGCATACAGCCCGAGCAGGGCTCCAACAAGCATGATTCCAAGACCGATGAAAGTTATCGGAGCAACCGGAGCCTCGGTCTCACCTAGTTGCCAAGTCACACGCAGAGTTCTTGGCGCTAGATCAACCCCGGTGGAGGCAAGCAAAACCGCAACCTCGTTGTCTAGCTCGATTGGCAAGAAGGCATCTCCGTTGCTCAAGATTTCTGTTTTCCAAATATCTGAGCCTGAGGGATCGTCCAGGTCTCCGGTTCCCGGCCGGTCAACTTCAACCAGGCTCGCAACTTCCTTGGTCTTATCTACTGATAGCCGCATCTCCACGTAGGAAGAGTCACCGAGCCAAGCAACTACATCTGACTCTCGGCCAGTGGCCATAAACACGACTCCATCACCAATTGCAAAAACCGAATTCTCACCCTCGTAGGCACTGAGGACCGAATTCGGAACCAGAACATAACTGGTGGGCTTATCAAGTGCGGCTGAGGCATTGATCACGCTTATCGGCTGATTCTCTAGCTGATTGGTAAACCCGACGGCGCTAGAAACCAACCCTGTCACAAAGACACATAGGGCAATCCAAAAACGCATAAACCAGCTCCGAGTACACTTGGGTAGCCACGAAAGTTTACTATTCATTCAAGGATCCGACTTGTCAACTGACTTTAACCGCTTCGAGATAGCCAAGCGAGGCTATGACCCTGAGTCGGTCGAGCGCGAGCTCAATGCACTGAACTCTGAACTAGTTCGAGTGAAAGAGCAGGCTGCAGAAAACTCGGAAGAGCTTCAGCGAACCTCTCTCCAGCTGAAGCAGTCCGAGGCCAAACTCGCCGCCACTCATGCGCCGAACTTCTCGAGCCTCGGCTCTGAAGCGGCAGAGCTTCTAATCGGAGCAGAAAACACCGCTCGAGAGATAGAGAGCGCGGCGGCCGCAACCGCAGAAGAGCTCATCGAATCGACCATTCAGGAAGCCAAGCGGATTGAGCAAAACGCCGAGACCGTTTATCAAGATCAAATGACCGCTGCGGAGAGACGGGTAGCTCGCAGAATCGCCGGTGCAAAGCATGACGCCGAGCTGCTGGTAGTCAAAGCTAAGACTGAAGCTAAAGATAAATTACGGGATACTGAATTAGAAGTAGCCCGGCTTCGTGGGCAAGCAGCAACCGAAGTTGCCGCGCTCAAGACCACGGCGAGGCGCGAAGTTGAAGCTAAAAAAGCGGAGCTAGATGCAAAAATTGCGGCCCAAGAATTTCTGAACCTCAACGAACTTGGGATAAAGCAGGCCGCCCAGGATCTTGCTCTTGCAAGCCTTGAGTCAAAGATAAAAACTCGCAGGAGAACAGCCGAGAAAGAATACCTAGAAAAGCACAACGAAGCCGTTCATCAGACCCAGGCCTATCTGGAATCTGCTAAGACTGATCTCACCGACCTGAAAAAAACAATTTCAACGATTCGACTTGAAGTACAGGCGCTGGAGATGGAAGCCGGCCAAGCACAGGGTCGCATACTTGCCGAGGCCAGGAGCCAGGCCGAAGCAATAGTTCACCAGGCCGATCTCGAGGCAACTGATATAAAGACCGAAGGCCTTGCACGCATTGCCAAAGTTGAAAAAGCCAGCAAAGCCCGAATGAAAGAATTCGAGAACCGCGTGCGTTCAAGCGAGCTTTATTTAGAAAACTTGCGTAGTTTGGTAAATAACACTGATCTTCCGGAGGCCTAAATGGAACAACGCGCAAGGGTGGTTAATTCCTTCCAGATTGGCGTAACAGGCGGGCTCGGAGTCCTAACCGCGATAATCATCGGTGCCGCCATTTCTCAGACTGCCACGATTCTCACCTACATCGGCATCGCACTGTTTCTAGCACTAGGGCTTGACCCGGTGGTGCGGTCTTTGACCAAGCGCAAGGTTCCACGCCCGGTCGCGGTTGGAATAGTTGTGACTGGCTTCTTGGGGTCAGTCGGCCTGATACTTTGGGCGATTATCCCCACCGCGGCTAGAGAGGCTGCAAAGCTGATCCAGCAAATACCGGACATCGCGACGGACCTAGTGACTACAGATTTGATAGCACGTTGGGACAATCAATTAGGTGGTGCGATCACAACGGCCACAGATACGGGCCTAGATTTCATTGGAAATTCTGCAAACTGGCCAGTGCTACTAGGTGGAGTGTTGCAGGTTGGAATCGGAGTTATATCTGGCGTAGTGGGTGTAGTGGTTGTGGTGATCCTGACCCTTTACTTCATGGCTTCACTAGAAGCCATGAAAGGCTACCTAGCCAAACTGTCTTCGGCTTCAAAGCGCGAGCGCTTTGTCAAACTCACTGATCAAATTGCCTATTCGGTCGGTCGCTGGGTGATGGGACAGACCTCGGTGAGCCTGATTCACGCAACCAGCTTGTTTATTTTCCTGACCATCATCAGTGCCCCATTCGCTTTGCTGTTGACACTTCTGGCCTTTGTTATCTCCCTGATCCCGTTGATCGGACCGCTATCTTCGGCAATTATCGTGATAACGGTGACTTTGATTGAAGGGCCCCAGCTTGCTCTGATTGCGGTTATTTATTACCTGATTTACTTGCAGCTCGAGGCTTACCTAATTGCCCCAAGAATCATGAAAAAAGCCGTCTCCGTGCCGGCGGCCCTGGTGGTTATTGCGGCCTTGATGGGAGGAACGCTCATGGGCGTCCTTGGAGCGGTTATTGCTATTCCCGCTGCAGCATCGATTTTGCTCATCGTGCGCGAAGTCTGGATGCCCAAGCAACAGCTTCGCTAAAAACACATAAATCAGAAACTAGTAGGTAGCGGTGAGCTTCCCGGAACTGTGACCTGCGCTATTTTGTCCAAAACTCTTTTGGTCGCTTTTTCGCCGACCCACAGGTGTTTTTCTTGGTCGTATCCAACCACCTCGGCGTGAAGAACAATTGCGAAGCGAGCCGCAGCAGCAACTGGGTCCAGGTACTCGTCTAATTCAGGAACCAGAGCAATAAGTGGTCTACCGAATTCGTTCCATCTCAACAAATCGGCATTGGTTGCGCGATGAAGCGGCGGCGATAGCAATATTGCACCTTTGATGTCCTGATCAGGACCATATTTGATTGCAAGCTCTGTCCCAAAGGACCAACCCACTAGCCACGGGGTTGGCAGCCCGCGATCTAGGCAGAACTTCACAGCTGCTACCAGATCCGCGCTCTCGCCCACGCCGTCAGAGAACTGCCCGGAAGAGGTGCCCCGGGGCGACGTGGTTCCCCTGGTGTTAAATCTGAGAACCGCTGCACCAATTAAGGCCGGAAGCCGGTTAGCGGCCTTCCTAATCAAGTGCGAGTCCATAAACCCACCGTGGGTAGGCAATGGGTGCAGCATTATCAAAGTAGTGGTCGGCTGGCCAGTCTCCGGAACCGATAATTCTCCGACCAACACTTCGGAGTCCGCGGTGTGAAGAACAATGTCCTCGCGGATGGCCGGCAGCACGGTTGACGAACGAATCTCTTCCATTAGGTCAACGTCCCATCAAAAAGTTTCCAGCAATGATTATGAAAATGCCTTCTGGTTTCTACTCCACGGTGAAGGTCCCAGGCAACGGTGTGAACAAGACCTTGCTCAATGTCTATCTGGCACACCGGGCATTTCCAGCGCTTACCCTCTTCGGCGTTTGCACCGGAGGACTGCTGAACCTGAAATTCGACGCCGCGTTTAGATTCGGAGTGCGGCAAAGTGTTTCGAATCATGGAAAAATCAAGCTCGCGATGCTCCCTTTTGGCAGCATTTCGGCGAGGTCTGCGACCAACCATCAGTACCAGTTGTTTTCGTCGGAGTGAGCAAGGGCTGCGCATGGCGAACCATAGCGACCCTCAATGTAGCCAATACCCCACTTAATTTGAGTCTCTGCGTTGGTTCGCCAGTCAGCACCAGCGGATGCCATCTTGGAGGCAGGCAGTGACTGAGGAATACCGTAGGCCCCGGAAGACGGATTGGTGGCAGTTAGTTTCCAGTTACTTTCGCGCTCCCATAGCTTGACCAGACAGGAGAACTGCGCGTATTCCCAACCGCGAGCTGTGGTCAGAACCAAGGCCGATGCCTTGGCGCTACCGACATCTGGAATCGGTGCATTTCTGACAATTGACCTAAGCGCGGTTGCCCCATCGACGAGCTCAAACTCTCCGCGACCAAACCCATTACCGGCTATCGGCTGGATGGTCAGCTGCTGATATTGCATATCTTCGACATCAAAATTCTGCATCGTGTCGGCAGAAGCAAACGCACCTGAGTAAGGGTCAACCGCGGTCACCATGACCAAAGCGGAAACGAAAACAAAACCCAGGCTGACACTTGCGCGAGGGTAAGCAGTTTTAGATCGAAGTTTTGCCAATTTGCTCCTATGGGAAAGATAAGCCTATTAGAGCTTTGGGTCTGGGGCAATCAACCAATCGCCAGTTGCCTGTGAGCTGCACTTGCGACTAAGTCGCAAAAAACATTCACTTCCACCCTAGAAAGGCCGGACCTGGCTGTTCCAAGAGAAGTGGTTCTAACCTCAAATGGCAACGGCGAAATCAAACTTCCGCGGATAACTCTGATGGAATTTAGAAGCTCATGAACCTGAGTCTTGGAGTAACCCTTCTTTTGAGAAGTGAATCGCTTCTTGGGTTTCTGGTCTAAAACCTTTGAAATCTCGGACAGTAGCGGGTTTAGCTCGGCAACCAGGGCCGATTTACCAAACCTAACGATGCGTTCGGCGATCTCTCTAGCCTCCAGCGAGTCAGTTAATTTACCAAGGGTAGTGTCTACCGGGGTTATTTGGTAACCACCCTTCACCAAATCAAACCGAGCCACGGAGACTATGGATGCGGTAATCAAGTTCCGACTAGCCGCTTCAAACTGGTTCTTAATGCGGTTCATGAGCACGTCAACTTGATCGGGGTGATACCCCATTAGATCTTTTTGACTCATCGGGAACATTATTAAAACACTAGCTGACTCATGAGATAAGCAACGAAGGATGAGGGAATCAAAGAATCAATCCGGTCCAACACCCCTCCGTGCCCAGGTAGCACATTACCCATGTCCTTGACATTCAAATCTCGCTTAATTAGAGACTCAGACAGGTCTCCTAAAACAGAGCTCAACAAAATTGCCGCACCGAAAAGCAAACCAAACAAAAATGACGCTGGAATCAACAACACAAGAATCTGCCCGCCCACAAAGGCTCCAACAAAAGAAGCAACAAGACCCTCCCAGGTCTTCTTTGGGCTTATTTCAGGCGAAAGCTTTGTCTTTCCAAAAAATCGACCGATTAGGTAACCGAAGGTGTCAATGATGGCAACCGATAGCACGAGCCCAAGCACCCATTGCACTCCCAAAGGCTCCGTGACCAGCTGAATTGAAAAACTCAGAAGTAGCGGCAGGTAAACCAAGACGAAAGCAGTTCCACCAAAATCTCGAAGCGTCTGCTTCAAAGACTGCTTATTGAAAGTGACAATCAAAGTGCCGATTCGCCAGGCTATCAAGAGGAAAATAGAGAACAGCAACCCGAGCCACTGGCCCTCGGCGCCTAGAAAATAAGTGCTAATAACGATTCCAGGGGCCAAAAGCGCCACGAGTCTGGGGACGTGCCAGCCAGCAAAACGCATAGCAACACTAATTTCGGCGGCCGCAAATCCGGATGCCACAGCGACCAACACAGTAAAAGCTAAGGGGTGTAGCAATGTCAACAAAAATAAGGCGCCAAGGCCTGATCCGACTAATAATCGTGGCCCCAGGGTTCTAGTCTTAGCTGATTCCATTTAGACCTCTAGCAGCTCTGCTTCCTTGTTCTTCAAGGCTTCATCAATTTTATCCGTGTGGGCCTTGGTTAGCGCCTCTAATTCTTTTTCACCGCGCTCAACTTCGTCTTCGCCAGCTCCACCGTCCTTCTTGACAGCTTCCAGAGCATCCTTCGCAGTTCGTCGAATTCCTCTTACCGAAACTCGGCCGTGTTCTGCCTTGTCGCGAGTTAGCTTTACATACTCTTTACGTCTCTCTTCCGTCAGCTCCGGAAGGTTAATACGAATAATTTCACCATCGTTATTGGGCTGAGCTCCCAGGTTTGGCATCGCCATCAGGGCCCTCTCAATAGCCGGCAAAGCGGTCTTATCGTAAGGGTTGATGATTATTGAGCGAGCTTCTGGGTTTTGGATGCCACAAAGCTGTGGCAACGGAGTTGGTGTTCCATAATAGTCAACCATGACTTTCTGAAACATGCCGGGGTTTGCCCTGCCAGTTCGAACCGAGGCAAAGTCATCCTTGGTCGACTCAAGAGCCTTGTTCATCTTGTCTTTGGCTTCTGCCAAAATGTCTACGATCATTTCATTCGCTCCTATTTGCCTATGCTCGAACTCGGGTGCCTACTTCGCCGCCTAACAGCGCAGCCGAAATGTTGTCCATGCCAAAGACTCGCATCGGCATCTTGTTGTCCATGCAGAGCGAGAACGCTGTTGAGTCAACAACCTTCAAACCTTGCACCAGTGCGTCCTGGTAGTTAATTTCCACTAGCTTCTTGGCCTCTGGGTTTTTATGTGGATCGGAAGAATAAACACCATCGACCCCATTCTTAGCCACAAGCACTTCATCGGCATCGATCTCAAGAGCACGCTGCGCAGCAACTGTGTCAGTGGAAAAATAAGGCAAGCCCACCCCAGCGCCAAAAACAACTATCCGGCCCTTTTCCAAGTGCCTAATTGCGCGCAATGGCAGGTAAGGTTCTGCCACCTGCGCCATTGTAATTGCAGTCTGAACCCGGACGTCAGCACCGGCTTGTTCGATAAAGTCCTGAAGGGCCAGAGCGTTCATGACGGTCCCGAGCATACCCATGTAGTCGGCGCGTCCTCGGTCCATGCCGCGGTTAGATAGCTCAGCTCCGCGAAAGAAGTTTCCACCACCCACAACAATTGCAATTTCAACTTCTTTGGCTGCGTCAGCTATTTTTTTGGCTACTGCAGAAACAACATCTGGGTTGATTCCGAGGCCACCGCCGCCAAAGGCTTCCCCAGAAAGTTTTAGAAGAACTCTTCTTTTCTTGGTCTCCACTTAGTCCTCCGGGAATCACGATACTTTAGTTCTCAATACTAGGGCGCAAACGAGAAACGGGCCCGGTCATTGACCGCGCCCGTCACCCAGTTAGTTGAACTATGCGCCGACGCGCAACCTTAGGAACCCAGTCACAGTTAAACCAGCAGCGGCTGCTACCTGAGCAACGCTCTGCTTGTTGTCCTTGGCGAATGGCTGATCAAGCAAACAGGTCTCTTTGAAAAAGCCTGTTACTCGTCCATCGACGACCTTTGCCAAAGCCGCCTCGGGCTTGCCCTCGTTGCGAGCAGTCTCCTCAGCAATTTCGCGCTCCTTAGCAACAACCTCGGCAGGCACGTCTTCACGTGAAAGGTAGGTTGGGCTAAAAGCTGCGATGTGAACTGCGATGTCGTGAGCAGTGTCTGCATCCGCGCCCTCGAAGCCAAGAACCACTCCCACCTGTGGCGGAAGATCGCGGCTTGTTCGGTGCATGTAAGCATCAAGCCCAGGAGCTGAGATGACCTCAACTTTTCTAAGCTCTACCTTTTCACCCATGATTGCAGCCTTGTCGGTAATCGACGCGGAAACAGTGCTGTTACCTAGCGGTGCTTCTAGGGCAGCCTCAATCGTGGTTGCACCAGCGGCCGAGATTGCATCCGCAACCTGGTCGGCAAGAGTCACAAAATTCTCCGCCTTAGCAACGAAGTCGGTCTCGCAAGCAAGCTCGATTATTACTGCGGAGCCCGAAGTAATGCGAGAAACAACCAAACCGTTTGAGGTCGTTCGTCCTTCGCGCTTAGAAACTCCTTTTAGGCCCTTGAGTCTCAGAACTTCAAAAGCCTTTTCGATGTCGCCGTCGGCTTCATCTAGGGCACCCTTGCAGTCCATCATTCCGGCGCCTGACTTCTCTCGAAGGGCCTTTACATCAAGTGCTGTGTAGTTCGCCATATTATGCGTCCTTCTTGTCTGCCTCAGGCTCTTCAGCTGAAGTTGCTTCAGTAGCCGCTGGGGTTTCTTCAGTCTTTTCGGAAGCTGGCTTCTTAGCTTCAACTTTCGGTGCCTCAACCGTCGCTGCCTCAACCACTGGTGCTTCGACTACTGGGGCTGCGACCACTGGAACTTCAGCAGCGGATTCAGGAGTTTCCGACTTTCCCTGCTCTAGCAATTCGCGCTCCCACTCGGCCAAAGGCTCAGCCTGAGTCTCGTCCTTTGAATGGCGAGCAATCATGCCGTCAGCTGCAGCGTCAGCGATTACCTTGGTCAATATTTCGATCGAGCGGATAGCGTCATCGTTGCCTGGGATGCCGATGGTTACATCGTCAGGATCACAGTTGCTGTCAAGGATTGCGATAACGGGAATGCCGAGCTTCTTGGCTTCAGTGATTGCAAGGTGCTCCTTGATGGTGTCAACTACCCAGAGTGCGCTTGGGGTCTTGGCCATATTGCGAATTCCACCCAGTGACTTTTCCAGTTTGTCACGCTCGCGACGGAAAATTAGTAGCTCTTTCTTGGTGAAAGACGACTTGCTGGCGTCTTCAAAGTCCATGGTGTCGAGTTCTTTTAGACGCTGAATTCGCTTGTTTACGGTGTTGAAGTTTGTTAGTAGTCCACCCAACCAGCGCTGGTTGATGTAGGGCTGTCCGACGCGTAGGGCCTGGGTGGAAATGACTTCCTGGGCCTGCTTCTTGGTGCCAACGAACATAACTGAACCGCCGTTAGCGACTAGATCGCGAACAAAGTTGTAAGCATCATCAATGTGCTTCACCGACTGCTGAAGGTCGATGATGTAGATACCGGATCGGTCCGTAAGAATGAACGGCTTCATTTTTGGGTTCCACCGCTTGGTCTGGTGACCGAAGTGGACTCCTGCGTCTAGAAGTTGACGCATTGTGATCGTGGCCAATTGGCCCTCCTTTTGGACACCGAAGTGTCCACTCAGTTTCATGATTCGACCGGTCGGCCCAATCCCTGGCATTCCATCTGACAGCACCTATTTCTAGGACCGAGTTGTCAAATTGGTTGGAACGCGCGAATTCTCCCAACATCTGCGAGTTGAGAGTGTTGTCAGCATACCAGCGAAAGCCACGGTTTTCCAGTCAAATTATGCAACGAGCACTTAGAAGCTGGCTTTTTGGGAGTCTGGTGTCATGTTTAGATTATTAGCAATTGCGACCTTGCTTGCGAGCTTAATAAGTCAGGAGTTTTGGCACCCAGAAATCTGGGCAAAGCCGGTTCCTTTCTTTCAAGTGCAGCGCGAGTTTTTAGCCCCGGTTTCACTCTATGGCCCAGGCCATCGGGGTCTGGACTTTGTCATTGAAGACAACCAAAACCTCACAGCTCCGGCATCCGGTCTCATTACCTTTTCAGGAACGGTGGTGAATCGCAACATTGTCACGGTAAAAACCAAAAGCGGTTACTTGATCAGCTTTGAACAAGTTTGTTCGCCTCTAAGCCGAGGAGACTCTGTCGAGAAAGGTCAAGTTCTAGGTCGGTTCTGCTCAATCAGCGAAGACTACGAACAGCACTGCGATAGCTGCATCCACTTTTCAGTTAGAGGTAACCATGGCTACCTGAACCCAGAGCTATTTGTTGGCAGCCTGCTGCCAAGTGTTCTTAAGGCCTAAGCCCTGATCCGCCTGTTGCATTAGAGGGGTTGGCGGCACTTAGAAGTCGCCTTTTTGACCAAGGGAAACAGTGCTTACCTAAGAACATCACTTTTGGTTGGGCTATTTGGCCTCTCCATTGGCAGGTCTCACCCGAGTTGTACTGCGACCCAAGCAAGGGTTGCAATTAGCGTCCAAGACAGTAGGGCCACCAAAAGGGCGCGCCATCCGGTGCGCAGTAGCTGGCCAAGCTGAACCGCCGACCCAAGAGCAAACAGTGCCATCGCCAGCAGCACAGTCTGTAAAACATCGGCGCCGTCGGTGAGCGCATCCGGAAGCGGCAAAAGTGTGCGAGCCAACATGGCGACAATGAATCCGGCCACGAAGAGGGGCACTATTGGCGGATGTTTGGTGCCTTCCCCTGAGGCGCCCTCCCTACGCCGGATGGCGAAAGATGAGATGGCCACCATTGGCGCGAGCATCAGCACGCGGGTAAGTTTCACGATGATGGCAATTGCGAGCGCTGCCGGACCAGCGACCTGAGCGGTGGCAACAACCTGACCGACGTCGTGAACGCTCGCGCCCACCCAGTACCCAAATTGCATTTCGCTGAAGCCGAGCGGACGCCAGAGTAGCGGTAACACGCCGATAGCCAGAGTTCCGCACAGTGTGACCAGGGCGACCGGGGTAGCAGTGTCCTCATTTTTCGACTTTAAGGTCTGGCTCATCGCACCGATCGCAGATACACCACAAATCGAGAATCCGGTCGCGATCAGCAAGGGTTGATGACCCGGCAGTTTGAAGAGCAGGCCAAGCCAAAGCGTGACGACGAAGGTGACCGCTAAGACCGCGATTACGGTGAAAAACGAAATCCATCCGAGTTGGGCAATGTCGACCAGACTCAGCTTGAGGCCGAGCAGCACGATTCCTAGGCGCATGAATTTCTTGGCAGCGACAGTCAATCCGGGCGCAAGCACGCCCTTCAGTTCGTTGCGAGCGAACGGCAGCTGGGCGACCAGAATGCCCAGTGCCACGGCAGCAGTAAGTGTCGGAATTGCAGGCACTAAAGAATGGAGAATCCAGGCCAGCAACGCCGCTGCGCCTGCAGCCGCGACCCCGGGCGTCCACGTCGGCATTTCGTTTAGCCTGTTGCTCATGCTTATAGAGAATAGCGTCCATCCGACGAAGGCTGGGCAGTAGAGGCCCTGGGCACTCGCAGTGAAAACAAGCTAAGCCCGAGGGTGTGCCTGTTCAAATGAAGAACGCAATCGTTCAACCGAAACGTGAGTATAAATTTGCGTGGTCGCCAAGGAAGCGTGTCCGAGTATTTCCTGGACAGCCCTCAAATCAGCCCCGTGATCTAAAAGATGCGTCGCGGCCGAGTGGCGCAAGGTGTGTGGACCTGCGGATCCGAGGGTTGTTGTCGCCAACTGACTTGCAACCACATCGTAAAGCTGACGAACACCCACCCTTGATCCACGCGAACTCAAAAGCAGGGAATTTGGAGAGGTGGACAGTTCAAACGCTGGCCTACCAAGTCTCATCCAGCGCTCGATGGCGTCTTGCGCCCGCATGCCACATGGCAGCATTCGCTGTTTATTACCCTTGCCCGTTACTCTCAACAGCTGTCGCTCGTGGTCGATGTCAGATAGGTCTAACCTAGCCAGTTCGCTTACTCTCATACCGGTGGCATAGAGGACCTCAAAGGCGCAATGGTTCATTAGGCCAACGGGGTTATCCGCGGTTGCCTGAACCAACATTCGATCAAAGACTTCAACCAAAGAAGACTCAGAGGCAACCTTTGGCAATGGTCTGTCGAGCTTTGGTGAGCGCAGTCGCAATGCAGGGTCTTGATCGGCAAGACCGGATTCAGTCCGCCACGCACTAAAGCTTTTTACCGCAGAGGTTTTTCTAGCCAAGGTCGCTTTGGATGCGCCGGCTTCAGACATTCGATAGAGCCAGCTCCTTAGAGCCTCTAGGTTCAAAGGCTGCTTAGTATCAACCAAAAAAGTCAGAAGGTCCTGAAGGTCAGAAGAGTAAGCCTTTTGAGTGTTTGCAGAAACCCCACGAGCAAGAAGCTGCGTGAGGAATTGAGCTAAATCCCGATCTAGGTTCTGCATACTTCCAGACTAAACGTAGATTTCTAATCGCGGCCTTCTTCTTGGGGGTTTCAGAGCTCCCGATAACTCTCTGAGATAGCTATTAGCTTCAATTTCTCGAGCCTGCAAGCATGATGGCCTTCACGGTGTTTAGGCGTAGACCAGACTCAATGGCTATTTCACTAGGAGTTTTGGCTCCCGCTCTCAGGGCATCTTCCACGCGTTTTGTGTTCAAGGACGGTTCTATTTCGATTGGGACATCAAGAACGTATTGCTTGGCTAATCCCTGTTGAATCATTGTGTTGCAACCCTGGCTTTGCTCGCTAGACCAAGAACCCGCCAAGGCGTAGACCTCTCGCCCGAGAGCTCTAGCGTGATTCGCGGTGTTCCTAGACCCAGACCTAAATGCCGCTTCAACGATAAACAACTCCGAACACATTGCAGCGATAAGCCGATTGCGTTGCAGAAACCTAAATCTCGTGGGAGCAGTGCCCGGGGGCAGCTCGCTCATCAGCACTCCCCCGGAACGCACTATTTGGTGAAAAAGATCCCAGTGCTCCATCGGATATGCTTTGTCGAGACCTCCGGCCATGATGGCGGCGGTCGGAAGACCAAGGTCAAGAGCGGCTCTATGCGCGGCGCCATCAATTCCCTTGGCGCCGCCTGAAATAATCGGCATGTTCAAATTGGCAACCAGTCGCTGAGCGTTTGAGGCGCCCTGCCAGGATGGCATTCTAGTTCCCACTACCCCAGCAAAATCTTGTTCGAGGACCCTTTGGTCGCCGGCCACCCACAATAAAAGTGGTGCGTGAGGGCCAAGGTCTGCTAACCGACTCGCGACATGTGGCAAAGAGGTCGCTGCAACCGGCTTACAGTTCCATCGGATACCCCGCTCAACAAGTTCATGGGGATTGGTTTTTGGAAGGCGCAGGCTGACTCGTTCCTCCATTGCCCCAAGTTGACTCAAGTACTCTGGAAAACATTCAGAAATAAATTCGCGCCACGCAATGAAATTATTTTTTTTAGCACTCGCGAGAGCCATGGGGCCAAATTCTTGCCAAATCAAACTCGTAAGCGCATCGCCGGGCTCTGATAGCGAGCACCAGGAAATAAGTGCCAATTCATTTTTGCTTAGATGCATGAGACCCTCCTTTGTCAGGAAGTGTCGCATCGAAAGAGTTTCGGGTTCAGAGAGTCGCCCAAAGCTGTTTATAACTAGGGCTGATCGCCCACTGCTAATTCTTCTGGTAGCTCAAATTCTTGACTGCCAATTTCCTCAACGTTGACATCCTTGAATGTCATGACCTTTACTTGCTTCACAAATCGGTCGGTGCGGTAGATGTCCCAAACCCAAACATCGGTCATTGCAAGTTCAAAATAAAAGTCCGTCGCGGTGTCTACTCGTTTCAGCTCGACATCGTTGGCGAGGTAGAAGCGACGCTCAGTCTCAATGACGTAGCGAAACATTTTCACTACATCTCGGTATTCGCGATACAGAGCTAGTTCAGCTTCCCTGTCGTAGTCCTCAAATTCGTTCTCGTCCATGATGGCTAAATCCTAACCCTCAAAACAGCAAGCTGTCATCCGCAAGGATCTTGGTAAGCCAACTGAGGCGGTGATGAGCACTAGGGCCGACCTGTCTAAGTGCAGCTATGTGAGACGGCGACGAGTATCCCTTATTGCCCTCCCAGCCATAAGCCGGAAACTCGTTCCCGAGTTCAATCATCAAAGCGTCGCGCTTAACTTTGGCGCTAATTGCCCCGCCGGCCACCGAACCGCAGTCCCGGTCAGCCTTCACGATCACTCGCACTTCAATACCTATATCCCCCAGCCAGTTGTGGCTGCCATCAAGCAGCACGATAGCTCCCGTCAGGTCAAAATTCTCTAAAGCGTTCAACGCTGCTCTTTGCAGGGCAAAATTAATTCCACGTGCTTCGATCACATCAACACCTGCAAAACCGACGCTTGGCTTGCCCCAATTAGAAACCTCAAACGCTAACGGTGCTCGTCTTTTTTCGGTTACTAGTTTTGAGTCACGAAGATCAGTTGGCATTGAGCTAAGACCCGAGGCACCCAGACCAAACGCACCGACGGCCACTGGTCCGGCAAGTGCCCCACGACCAACCTCGTCGATACCGATAACCATTTGGAACTTACCGAGTAGTTCCCGCTCTAAATCAAGGCTTGGGTATGACATCGAATGTGCCCGGGTAGTTATCAAGGTAGTTCCAGTTTTCGACTGGCCAGCTAACCAACAGGGCTCGACCCACCACAACCTTTAGCGAAACAAAGCCCTTTGAAGGCAAGTCCTGATGAAACCTAGAGTCGGTTGAATTGCCACGGTTGTCACCCATAACCCAAAGGTAGCCATCCGGAACTGTAACTTGGAATTCAACGTCAGAAGGGTTTGATCCGTCACGAATATATGGCTCATCGATTGCGATGCCGTTTACCAAAAGCTTGCCGTCTGCATCGCAGCAAGTGATGACATCTCCGCCAACGCCTATGACGCGCTTGACAAGGTGCTCGGCGGAATCAGGAGCGGTAATCCCGAATGTTCCAAGCACAAAATCACTCAACTGCTCGATGGTGGGTTTGTCAACCGCACTAGCAACCCCGAGCCAGCCTCCTGGATCCTGGAAAACAACTATGTCTCCGCGCTGGACAGGCATTACTTCCGGAGTCAAGACGTTGACGATGATTCTGTCGTTGATTTGAAGAGTTTCCAACATTGAGCCAGAGGGTATGAAGAACGACCTAATTAGAAAAGCTTTGATGAGCACAGAAAAAAGAAGCGCTACTCCAACAATCGCAATAAAATCGATCAGAAACGCTAAGACTGTATTTTTGCGCGCTTTGCGAAACCTGCGTCTGAAACTGTTCATCGCACCAGATCTCCGAGGTCGCAATCCCCCACCGAAGATGGGGTTATCTCTATTTGACGTTGTCGCGCTTCTCTCGAACCTTAGCGGCCTTGCCGCGAAGCTTGCGCAAGTAATAAAGCTTTGCTCGTCGAACGTCTCCGCGAGAGACAAGCTCAATTTTATCAAGAACTGGAGTGTGAACTGGCCAGGTGCGCTCTACACCAACCTGGAAAGATACCTTACGAACGGTGAAGGTCTCGCGAATACCGTCTCCGGAACGACCGATTACAATTCCCTGAAAAAGCTGAACACGGCTGCGGCTACCCTCAACGATATTTACGTGAACCTTGACGGTGTCGCCGGCTCGAAAATCTGGAATGTCGTGTCTTAGGCTCTTGGCATCTAAGTCATCAAGAATGTTCATTTTTTATTCTTTCCTTTTGCACGCAGGTCAAAATGGTTAGCTTCTAATAAGTTTGTTTGTTCCAGCTCCCCAGCGGCAGAGTTGTTTGGACCGTTAGAAGTCTCTCACAGCGAATGCGTATTGGCAACTACTCAGCTAGCAAATCAGGCCTGTTTGTCTTTGTGCGACCAAGAGATTGTTCGTGACGCCATTTCTCGATCTCAGCATGATGCCCAGAAAGCAATATCTCCGGCACTTCCAGCGAACGCCAACTTGCTGGTTTCGTATAGCTCGGATACTCCAGCAAGCCAGAATTATGAGACTCTTCACTGAGGGAATCTGCGTTTCCAATAACACCTGGGATCAAGCGACAAATCGCTTCGATCATCGCAACGGCTGCAACTTCTCCACCGTTGAGCACATAGTCACCTATTGAAACTTCTAAAACCTCCGCCTGGCTACCCGCGTATTCCACGACTCGTTGATCAATGCCCTCGTAGCGGCCACAAGCGAAAAGCAAATGTGATTTTGTCGATAGCTGTTTGGCAAGACTTTGCGTGAATGGGACACCGGCCGGAGTGGTGAAAATAATTGTGGGCTTTGTGTCCTTTGGAACAATTTCATCGAAGGCCTCACCCCAAGGCTCGGGCTTCATGACCATACCGGCACCGCCTCCGTAGGGAGAATCATCAACTGTTCGGTGCTTATCGCTGGTCCATTTGCGTAAATCGTGTGCTTCAAAGCTGATGATCTTTTGTTCTTGGGCCTTGCCTAGCAATGAGAGCCCGAGAACATCAAAAAACTCAGGGAAAATGCTTATCGCGTCAATTTTCATTCGCTGGAGTCTCCAACTGTTCGAAAAGGCCTCCAGGTGGAGTAATTTCCACGATACCCGAATCGATATCAACCTTTGGAACAAAAATCTTTAGAAAGGGCAACAGAACTTCACCGTTCTCGGTCGTGATTGCAAGCAGATCCTGCGCTGGCTTGTGCTCTACCCTGTCGATCACACCGACCTCAATTGAGTCGCGAAAGACCTTCAAGCCGGTTAGTTGGTGATCGAACCAAGCCTCGGGCTCTTCGGGAAGCTCATCGAGCGACTGGTCTACAAGCAGGATTGCCCTAATTAGGCCTTCCGCATCCTCGCGGCTTTCAATGCCCTCAATAAAAAGAACCGGTGAGCTGTTATACATCCGGAGTTCTTTGACAACAATTGTTTTGCCGAACCAAGAAGATTCTTCCGGTACCTGGAGTTTTATTTCTGCACCCGGTGTGAATCGCTGTTCGGGGCTATCGGTGTAAATTTCGAGCTTTATCGCTCCTTTGAGGCCGTGTGCTTTTAGCAGTCGGCCCACTCGGAGCTCAGTGGAACTAGAAATCGGTGTCCACCACGTCTACTCGAACACGCTTGCCTTCTGCGAGAGCATTTACGACTGTTCGAAGCGCTGTGGCAGTCCTGCCGTTTTTCCCAATTACTCGACCCAGATCGTCTGGATGCACGCGCACCTCCAGCAGATCATTCGGTCCAACCTTCCGCGTTGCGACGGTTGCGTCGTCAGGGTTGCTGACAACCGAACGAACTAAAAACTGGAGAGCCGCCTGCAACATGGTTATTCTGCCTTTGGCTCTGCAGCTTCGGCTACTGGAGCTTCGGCAACGGCGTCAGCTGGTGCTTCTGCTGGAGCTTCTTCGGCGACAGCCTCAGCTGGTGCTTCTGCTATTGCTACTGCTACTGCTACTGGAGCTTCTACTGCAGCTTCTTCGGCAATAGGAGCTTCTTCGGCGACAGCCTCAGCTGGAGTCTCTACTGGAGTCTTCACTTCAGCTGCAGGGGTCTCAGCTGGAGCTTCGGCAGCAGGAGTTTTTTCTTCCTTGGCTGCAGGCGCATCTTCGGCTGGGGCTTTTTTCTCAACCTTTGGAAGAAGAACGGACTTCTTCTTTGTGTCTGGAACGAAAGGTTCTTTGGCTACCTGCGGCTTGATGGTGTTTTTGAATTCGCCCTTTTCATTAGCGATGTCACCACTTAGCTTCAGTAAAACAGCTGCCTGCTCGGTTGGTTGTGCACCAACTGACAGCCAGTACTGTGCTCGTTCTGACTGAATCTCGATGATAGACGGGTGGTTAGTTGGAACATAACGACCAATCTCTTCGATGACTCGGCCATTACGGTGAGTTCTAGAGTCGGCTACCACAATGCGGTAGTGAGGGCTGCGCTTTTTACCAATGCGTTGAAGTCTGATCTTTACGGACACATTTCTCCTGTGATTTTCGGGGTTGAGTTTCCAACGTGAGCGTGGGGACACACTCGGAGGTTTCTCTAAGGTTTTTCGATTTCGTCTCGTTAGAGGGTCGAGACGCTCGAACTGTGAAAGTCTGCCAGAAAAGCGGAGGTTTCGCTAGTTTTGGACACCAAAAGCACTGCCGGGTTTAGATTCTTGCGGTTGCGAAACACTCAAACCCTGATTTTCTGCTGCCCTTTTTGCCGGATTACCGCTTTTCGAGCCCTTCTTTTTCTTGCCGCTTTTTTTGCCACCGATGTACCCCCCGCCGACCGCTCCGCCCATTGCGACTGGATTGGTGCCAGGAATATTGGGAACACCACCCTTTGACATTGTCTTCATGACCTTTGCGGCCTGTTCAAATCGGTTTACCAGTTGATTGACCTCGGTGACCGAAGTTCCAGAGCCCTTTGCAATGCGCTGGCGCCTGGAACCATTTAGAACTTTGGGGCCATTTCGCTCCAGCGGCGTCATTGAAAAGATGATGGCTTCGGTTCTAGCAATTTCAGACTCATCGAAATTCTCAAGCTGCTGTTTCATCTTGCCGGCACCCGGCAGCATGCCCAACAGGCTCTTCATGCTTCCCATTTTTCGAAGCTGTTGCATTTGTTCTAGAAAATCCTGAAGCGTGAACTGTTCATTGGCAATCTTGTCCGCGAGTATCTTGGACTCTTCCTCGTCGAAGCTCTTTTGAGCCTGCTCGATAAGGCTGACCACGTCGCCCATGTCAAGAATTCGACTGGCCATACGCTCCGGATAAAAAGGTTCGAATGCGTCGAGTCCCTCGCCCGTGGAACTAAACAGGATGGGCGCACCGGTGATGTTTGCAACTGATAGTGCTGCGCCACCTCTGGAATCACCATCGAGTTTGGTCAGGACTATGCCGGTTACTCCAACTCCATCCTTAAAAGCCTTGGCTACGTTCACAGCATCTTGACCAAGCATCGAGTCGACAACGAATAAAATCTCATCTGGGCTCACGGCATCGCGAATGCCAATTGCCTGCGACATCATCTCTTCGTCGACACCTAGGCGGCCAGCGGTGTCGACGATAACAACGGAAAACTGTGCCTTCTTGGCATGCGCGATGGCGTCTTTGGCGACCTTTATCGGGTTACCGACGCCGTTTCCGAGCTCCGGAGCAAAAACCGGAACACCGACCTTTTCTCCCAGCACCTGTAGCTGTGTGACGGCGTTCGGTCGTTGCAGATCAGCCGCAACTAAAATCGGCGTTTGGTTTTGCTCCTTTAGCCACTTGGCAAGCTTGCCCGCCAGCGTGGTCTTTCCAGATCCCTGCAATCCAGCCAGCATGATCACGGTTGGAGGAGACTTGGCAAATTGAATTCGCTTATTTTCCTTGCCAAGAATCTTGGTCAGCTCGTCATTGACAATCTGAACCACCTGTTGAGCAGGGTTCAAGGCTTTGGAAACTTCATCACCGAGAGCTCGTTCGCGAATGGAGGCAATGAACTCCTTTACGACCTCAAGTGCTACGTCGGCCTCGAGAAGTGCTCTGCGGATGTCCCTAAGCGTGGCATCAATGTCACTGGCTGAGAGCCTGCCTTTGCCGCGCAGGTTCTTGAAGGTGTCTGATAACCGATCAGAAAGATTGCCGAACAATGAAACTCCTATTTCTTGGCAACTAAGCCTTTAGCAAACTCCTCCGGGGAGAAAAAAGCGAAATCGTTGATTTGCTCGCCAACACCCACGAGCTTAATTGGCAAATCCAATTCTTTTTGCAATGCGTAGAGGATTCCACCCTTGGCGGTCCCGTCCAGCTTGGTCATCACGATGCCGGTGACCGCTGCAACTTCGGTGAAGGCTCTGGCCTGGCTCATAGCGTTCTGGCCATTTGTGGCATCAATAACAAGTAGCACCTCAGAGATCTTCACCTGCTTTTCAACGGCCCGGCGAATCTTCCCCAGTTCATCCATCAAGTCTTTTTTGTTTTGCAACCTACCCGCGGTATCAATAATCGCAATATCTGCCTCGGTGTTTATTGCCATTTCAACGGCTTGGTAGGCAACGGAGGCAGGGTCCGCACCCTCTTTGGCTGGCTTGACGATTAGGCAATCGGCCCGCTTAGCCCAAGTTTCAAGCTGGTCAACCGCGGCTGCTCTATAGGTGTCTGCTGCCCCCAAGACGACTTCCCAGTCCCCGTCTTTCAGCCACCTTGCCAGCTTGCCAATAGTTGTGGTCTTGCCGGCACCGTTAACACCAACAACCAAAATCACGTACGGCAACTTACCATCGTCTAAGTTCAGTGCTGAATCATTGCGGCCAAGTCTTTTTGAGAGCAAATCTTTTAGTAGGAGGCGCAATTCAGGGTCCGTTGTTGCCCCTTGCTTATTCGCTTCGCGTCGCAATTCGGCAGTAATTTCCGCTGCCGTCTCCACGCCGAAATCAGCCAGTATCAAGACATCCTCTAGCTCATCGATGCTCATTGAATCGCTAAACAGCGACCTTATTCCGCTTCCCAGCGAACGCTTCGGCAGCTCAACGGCAAGAAGCTCCGGCTCAGAGCCTTCTGTTGGCCCGGAATCTTTGCGACCTGTGTCGATCTCAGCTACTTCAGATTGCGCATCGGCATCTTTGTCTCTGAGTCGTTTTAGGAATTTGAACATTAGTGCGCCAACTCGATTCGCTGGCCCACTACCTGCGTGATGCCGTCTTGACGCATCGAGACTCCATAAAGAGCGTCAGCGATTTCCATGGTTCGCTTCTGGTGGGTAACCACAATCAGCTGGGAACTGTCGCGAAGAGACTTGATTACATTCAGCAATCGACCGAGGTTTGAATCATCCAGCGCTGCCTCAACCTCGTCTAGAACATAAAACGGGCTCGGTCTTGCCTTAAAGATTGCAATTAGCAATGCAACGGCGGCAAGAGATCGCTCACCGCCGGAAAGAAGTGACATTCGCTCAATTCTCTTTCCAGCCGGCTTCACGGAAACCTCAAGACCAGTTGCAAGAAGATTGTCCGGCTCAGTCAGGCTCAAAGAACCAGTACCCCCGGGGAACAGCATTGGAAAAATCTTTTCAAACTCTTTTTTTGTGTCTTCGAACGCACTGGCGAAGATGTGTTGCATCTTGCCGTCAAGATCCCCGATGATTCCAGTCAGATCTGCCCTAGCAGCGGTCAAGTCAGCCAGTTGATCGCTTAGATACTTATGGCGCTCTTCAAGAGCGGAGAACTCCTCGAGTGCCAATGGGTTGAAGGCACCCAGTTGGGCCAACTTCGCTTCCGCCTGTCGAAGTAACTTCTGTAACTCTTCAACCGGTTGATCAACCTCGGAGTTTTCTTCGAGCAACACATCAACGCTCATCGAAAGCTCAGACTCGACGCGGTCCTTAAGGTTTTGCAAGGTCAAGCGGAGTTCATAATTTTGCATCTCAACCTCATGCACAGACGAGTTCAGGTTGCTAAACCGTGCTTCTAACTCCACTGCTTGAGACCTCAGCTGCACCAAACGCTCGTTGCGTTGTGAACGCTTGGCTTCTAGATCCAGAAGTTCGACCCGAAGCTTGGAAGACAATGCTTGAGTCAGTTCCAACACCCGAGGCAGTTTTGCAAGAACATCTTTCGCGCTAGCAAGCTGACTCTCGCGAGCGAGCCTTGCGTCATTGGCAACCTGCTGGGCAGAAATAGCCTCAGCCAATCTGCCCTTCAAAACCGCCAGCTGCCTGGAAGTAAAGCCTCTTCGTTCCGAAAGCGTTCCAGCTTGAATTCTTGCCTCAAGCTCTTGCTGCCTAGCTGCATCTAAATCCTTCGAGAGTTCCAAGCGTGCCTCAATCGAAACCTTGACTGTGGACTCCTCAGGCAGAGCAGAAACATTTTGCAACAGCAATTCAAGCTCTTGGTTGGCAATCACAGCCTGCTGGTCCTGCAGCTGAATTTCAGCCTCAAACCTCGCGATTTCAGCTCGGCCAGAATCGACTTGCGCAATTAATCTTCCAGCACGCTGTGCGCTTGCCGCCAATACGGCATCGTGCTCTTGCAGCTTTGCAAGAGTCGCTTTGACTTTCCTGCTTGCAAGTTCTGATTTAGCCTCAGCGTCACTGAGGTTTTCGGAAAAGGCTTGGATTTGGGATTCAAATTTAGCTAGCGCTTTGGCCGCAAAATCACGCTCCGCGCTCAGCTCTAGCTTGGAGGGCAACTTGGTGCCGCCACCTCGAACCGAATGCTTGGAGACCAAATCGCCGTCCATGGTTATCACGGTTATTTCGGAATCTTCTTCTAAAGCTTGTGCAGCAGCATCTAAGTCGGTTGCCACGTAGAAGTGCTCCAGCAGGCCAAGAATGGCCTTTGGTGCACTAAGCAAGGTGCCGGCATTTCTAAGTCCTGCCCTGTCAGCCAGATTTCCAGTTAGGGCCTCGGAGCCAGCGATAACAAACTCAGCACGACCAAGGTCTTGGCTCTTTAGGTACCTAATTGCTTGGATTGCCTGGTCTCTGGTGTCAACAACTATTGCATCCGAGAGTGCGCCAAGCGCAACCGCTATTGCCTTCTCGTAACCCTTCTCAATGCTGACGCTCTTTGCTAGTAGGCCCTTGATGCCCTGAAGCTTGGCCCTGATTGCTTCCCCGCCGCCGTCTGATTGATCAAGAGTTAGGCCGAGTGCGGCATGTCTTGCGGCAAGGCCATCGCGCTCTCGCTCAGCCGAGTGCAGCTGCTGGCGCGATTCGTCTACTAGCTTTCGGGCTGCGGATTCATTCAGTTGAGCCTTTTCATAGCCTTGACGAAGTGCGTCATCGGAGGTTGATAAGCTCTCGGTTTTCATTGTCGACTGCTGAATTGATAGCTCAGCCACCCGAGACTCGGCCTGTTCAATGCTTTCTAGAAGCTTTAGGCGGGCTTGAGATATCGATTCAACCCTTGCGCTCTGAAGCGAAACAGCACCGGTTGCATGATTTCTTATCCGAGCTTGAGACTCTTGTTCACTCCGCTGGCGGATAACGTCTGCGTCAAAGGAGTTCATCGCATCTGCTGCCAGCTGACGAGCGTGCTCTAATTCGGAAAGCCTTGACGCGCTGGATGCGATCTCTAGCTCGATTTCCTGAAGTGCACACTGGGCTGCAACAAGTTCTGTCTTCAATGCGTCGATTTCTTGGCTGGCAGAACCGTCTTGGTTATCGGTCAGAAGGTTTATGCGTTGATCGGCAAGGTTTTTTATGTTTCTAAGTTTTTGCTCAATGGCCTCGAACCGAAATAGCTTTGATCTGGTTCGGTCCAACACATCTGAACTCAGCTCAGTCTCTATCTGGGCAATCGCGGTTCTGGCACTGCCAAGTTGCTGCTGAGCGAAAGACGACTCCGCTTTGCGTTCGTTCTCGGACTTAGAAGTAACCTCCAGCTGTTCTTGATAACTTCTAACCTGAACGCTTAGAAGCTTCGACTTGGCCTGCCTTGCCACCGCAGCTATTTCCCGAGCGCTTCTTGCCACTTCGGCTTGTCGTCCAAGTGGCTTTAAATTTCGTCTAATTTCTGCAATTAGGTCATGCAGTCTGGTGAGGTTTGACTGCATGGCTTCAAGCTTTCGCTCGGTCTTTTCCTTGCGACGACGAAATTTCAAGATGCCAGCGGCTTCTTCGATGAAAGCACGACGCTCAAGTGGCGTGGACCTAAGCACGGTGTCCAGCTGGCCTTGGCCAACGATGACGTGCATTTCGCGACCCAGCCCAGTGTCGCTAAGAAGTTCTTGAACATCCAGCAGGCGACAAGGTTCTTGGTTTATCGAGTATTCGGATGCCCCATTTCTGAAAAGCACCCTAGAAATAGTTACCTCGGCATACTCGATTGGTAGAGCGCCATCCGAGTTGTCGATCGTGAGTGAAACCTCTGCTCTTCCAAGCGGTGCTTTGGTTGAAGTTCCAGCAAAAATGACGTCTTCCATCTTGCCGCCACGGAGGGTCTTTGCACCCTGTTCGCCCATTACCCAGGCAAGAGCATCAACAATGTTTGACTTACCGGATCCATTCGGTCCGACAACGCAAGTGATTCCCGGTTCCAGTTCAATGGTGGTTGACTGAGCGAAGGACTTAAAGCCCTTCAGGGTGATGCTTTTTAGATGCAAGCTCAAACACCCCTTTCGCTCATCAATAAACCTGTCCGAGCCAGAAGTTTAGCGATTTTCTTCCATTTTGATTTAGTGAGCATCTCAAACGCTGGTGTTCAACCCGCTCCAGCAGGTAATTAGGTTCTAGGCTCGAGGGGTGCAAGCCAAACTTAGAGCTATCGGGCCAAACCTCGCGGCGGTTGTGAAGGCCTTTCTGGTTGTAGTTTTCGGCACCATTCTGCACCAAAGTTCAATGTTCGACCGGTTCCCGGTTGGGTCCGTCCTTAGCCTCGGACTCGTGCTGCTAATTGCAGTGCAGATTAGAAAAACTTCGAGTTTCAAAAGCCCCAATGTTTCCTACGCTCTTGGGGTTCTTGGCCTGCTGTTTTTATTCAGTCAGGGATTCTGGCAAGACAAGATGCTCCCTGCGAATCAAGCAGGATTTATCTGGTCCTACGGCGCGAGCGCTCTGGCTTTTGTGGTGGCGATGTGGCCAAGAATTTCTTCAAAGCAGTGGCAGAACAAAGCTGGAAACTAGGTAACAAGCCGTTGGCAGTTGGGACACAAATGGCTTCCTCTGTTTGCCCAAGCAAGTCTCTTTATTTCAAGCCTGCACCTCGGGCAGGGTTTTCCGGCCTGACCATAGGCGTTTAGAGACTGTGAAAAGTAGCCGCTTTCACCATTGACATTCTTGTATTGCTCATCGAAAGAAGTCCCACCCTGAATTACCGCGCGCTCGAGAACTTCGGTTGCAATCGAAATTAGCTCAATAAGCTTTCTTTTTTTGATGCTGCTGGCAGGTTGGTCATAGTGAAGCCGCGCGAGCCAAAGCGATTCATCGGCGTAGATGTTTCCAATGCCGCTAAGCAAGTTTTGATCAAGCAGCACACGCTTGATGCCCGAAGCACGTTTCAACATTTTAGTTGCGACTTCATTTCTGTCGAAATGTGGATCCAGCAGGTCTCTGGAAATGTGTGCCACCACACTGGGAATGCTGTTGCCAGCCGGACTTTCAGGGCTGAAGCCACCTGGGGCCAAGTCTTTTGTCGGCACCAAGTCCTCAATTGCGAGCGAGCCAAAAATTCGCTGATCAACAAACCTAACTTCGAACAGTTGGTTATTTGGCGACTCAACCGTCATCACCACCCGGGTCTGAGGGTCTGGATCGAAGCCCTTGTTCCTGAGTAACATCTGACCGCTCATGCCCAAGTGGCCGACAAGTGCTCTGGAATCTGAAAGTGGCAACCAGAGGAACTTCCCCCTTCGAACCACTGCTTCAAAACTTTGCCCCAATAATTCATCAACGAAATGCTTAGGGCCTAGAAGGTGACGCTTTAGAGATCTGGCGTCATTGATTGCAATCTCTTTGACGGTTGCACCAATTATTTTGGAGGCAAGACCCGCGCGGACGGTTTCTACTTCGGGAAGTTCGGGCATCAGGAGGTTTGCAGTGATCTCAGAGCTTGAATCGCCGCTTCAGTTTCGGCGTTGCGCTTAGTCCTGCCTTCGCCCACCGCCAACAGTTTGCCGTCGGAGAAACATTCCGCTCGATAAACCCGCTCGTGTTCCGGTCCAGTCGCGGTTATGTCATAGGTGGCGGGTTCCCTGGAAAGTCGCTGAAGTTTTTCAATCAGCGAAGTCTTTGGATCACTTGCCTCCCTAACCGCATCGGGGTCATCAAGCAGCGGCAGAATAAATTTTTCAACTATCCGGCTTGCGCCCTCGAGCCCATTTGAAAGATAAGCGGCGCCAAGGACGGCTTCGAAGCAATCGGCAAGAATGTTGGTTTTTTGTCTTCCATCGGTTTGTTCTTCGCCCTTACCGAGATAAATATGTGCTCCGAGGTTCATCCGATTTGCGGCGGTTGCAAGTGCATTAGCGGATACAACTGCATTTTTAAGTTTTGTGAGTTCGCCCTCTTGGAGGTCGGAGTGAGTTTTGAAAACAAAAGACGCGACCAAAAACCCAAGAACTGAATCGCCTAAATACTCAAGCCGTTCATTATCCTTAGATCCGTTTTCGTAAGCGTGAGAAGAATGCGTCAGGGCAAGAGTCAGTAGCTCGGGATCAATCTCGATGCCGAGCGTTTTTGACAGCTCGTCAAGGGGCATTGGTTATGCGTCTGCTACCTTGCGACCCTTGTATTCCATGTAAAGTGCGGTACCGACGGAGTCGGTTACCACTTTGGCACGGTGAGGCAAGCTGTAGACGGTCTCGCCATTTTCAATGGTCTTTACCAATGTTATTGGCGCAGCCTTCCACTGAGAACGACGTGATCGTGTGTTCGAGCGAGACTGTCGACGTTTTGGTACTGGCATCTTTACTCTTCCTTCTTTGCGAAATCTTGCAATGCACTGAAACGCGGATCAACCGGTTTTTCGTGCCCGTGTTCTACATCCTTGGTCAACCTTATTCCGCAATCTGGGCACAAACCAAGACAGGTCTTAGCGCACACAGGCTGGAAGGGAAGATTCAAGACTATCGAATCAATGAGGACCTGTTCTAAGTCGATGTGTTCACTAACGACCACGAGATCTTCATCCGAGCTAGAAGAATAGGCGAAAAGTTCCTGAAAATCCACCTCAACCTCAAGGTTTACTGGATCTAGGCATCTTGAGCATTGAGCTTCAGTGTCTGCAAACACCTCGCCGGTGGCCAAAACGCCCTCGTGAACCGACTCTAGACGAAGAGAAATTTCAATTGCAGATTTAGCCGGAACCTGAACCACCGAGGTCCCAATAGCTAACTCCGGCAGGTGCTCAATCTCAACTTCCCTCATTTGACCGGGTCGTTTCATTAGATCGTGGACTGCAACCAGCAGGGTCATTTTGTTCCTTCTTGCATTTTTTTCAACACCGATGGCGTTACGTACTTGGATATATCTCCGCCCAGCGCAAAAACTTCCTTGACCAAACTCGAAGAAACATGACCGTAGTCACCCTCCGAAGCAATAAACACTGTCTCAATGCCTGAAAGATCGTGATTCACCTTAGCCATCGGCAGTTCATAATCGATGTCGGCTGAGTTTCTAAAACCTTTGACGATGACGTTTGCGCCAAGTTCCTTTGCCATTTGCACCAAAAGACCACTTTCCGAAGAATGAACCTTGCATCGGTCTTCGAGGCCGGCCTCTTCGATGACAGCTTTGGCCAACGCCACGCGGGTCTCAAGGTTCATAGCGGCTGTTTTTGCGCTGTTGTGGACTATGAGCAGGTAGATCTGGTCAAAGACGGTTGCAGAGCGCGTGAGCACCGACAGGTGCCCATTGGTAATAGGGTCAAAGGATCCCGGATAAATTGCTACGGTACTCACCTGACAAGGTTAGCCTCGAGCCAGCTGCCCCGCATCTTGTATTTCCAAAAACCTAGTCAATTCCTCAGAGCCGCCGAGTTTTTCCAGCTCGATGGCCAACGGCCGAACTTCTTGAATCAATTTGGCATCTCTAACCACTCGAAGGAGCTGCAGCGACGAGCGGCCCCCGGATTGACTGTTCCCGAGCACATCTCCCTCACCACGAAGATCTAGATCAATCTCTGAAAGTTCGAAACCATCGCTGATTTTAGACAGGGCGTCCAAGCGCTGAGCCGCCAGAGTTTCCGGTTGGACGCCTGAAACTAAGAGACAAAGCCCGGCATGCTCGCCTCGGCCAACGCGCCCACGAAGCTGATGAAGTTGAGAAAGTCCGAAGCGATCTGCGTCTAAAACCACCATCGTGGAAGCATTTGGAACGTTCACACCAACCTCGATTACCGTGGTCGCGACAAGCACCTGAAGCTCGCCTGATTCAAATTGGTCCATGATCTCGTCTTTTTCTTTTGAGCTCATTCGTCCGTGCAGCAAACCAATGCGAATACCGGCCAACAGCTTGTTGTTTTCTAGCGAAGCAAAAACACTGGTGACGCTCGCAGGTTCTGGGCCAGCCTCTGATTCCAGAAGTTCCATTTCGGGACCTGTTCCAGACTCCTCGACTTGCTGAGAGTCAATTTTTGGGCAAACAACAAATGCCTGCCTGCCTGAAGAAACCTCTTCTGAAACCCGCTCCCAGACCCTGGCAACAAGGTCCTTGCGTGTTATTTCCACAACGTGAGTGGCAATCGGCTGACGACCCTTTGGAAGCTCTCTGAGAGAAGAAACGTCCAAGTCGCCAAAAACGGTGACGGCGAGTGTGCGTGGGATCGGAGTGGCGGTCATAACCAAGCTATGCGGAGAGTGTTTCGCCTTGGACTTGAGTGCTTCACGTTGTCCAACTCCGAAGCGATGCTGTTCATCGATAATCACAAGGCCGAGATCAAAAAAAGAGACGTTATCGCTCAGTAGCGCGTGCGTGCCAATCACAAGACGGCAATTGCCCGACGCCATGTCCAGCAGCGTCTTTTTGCGCGCTGCCAACGGTAGTTGCCCGGTCAGTAACCTGACACCAAGCTCCTTTGCGACCGCCGGACCAAGTGCTTGAACGATTGAACGAAAATGCTGTGAGGCGAGAACTTCGGTTGGAGCCAGAAGCGCACTTTGACCCCCGGATTCAGCAACCGCCAAAATAGCTCGAAGTGCAACAACCGTTTTGCCCGAACCGACCTCGCCCTGGAGCATGCGGTTCATCGGGTGCCCTTGGGCTAAGTCAGCTGCAATCTCACCGCCAGCAGCTAACTGTCCCTGCGTGAGTGCGAAAGGAAGGCTTGCATCGAACTTGGAAAGGAGTGCGCCGGATTCATAAACGGACGCCTGTTCTTTCTCCGCTTTTTTTCTGCGCTCCAAGAGCCCAAGTTGCAACAGCATGGCCTCATGAAATTTCAACGATTTGGTTGCTTTCTCCCAGTCCGAATCCTTCTTGGGTCGATGAATCAGTTCTATAGCCGCTTTTAAAGTCACCAGCTTTTGCTTTTCGAGCAGCTCAAGCGGCATGAGCTCTGTTACAGAACTCCCTGCGTCGAGTACTTTCTCGATAGCTTTCTGAATTCTCCAGCTCGAAAGAGTCCCAGTAGCTCGATAGATCGGGATTGGGAGCTCGGCCCAGGCCTTGGCCTGCTGGTCAATAATTTCGGCATCAAACAATTCATAGTCGGGATGAGTTAGCTGCAATTTGCCCGAGAACGCACCGATTTTTCCAGAAAACAAACCCTGAACACCGGCGTGTAATTCGGCTTGCCGCCAGGTCTGATTAAAAAAAGCGAGGGTTAGTTGCCCGTTCCCATCTCCAAGCACCACCTCAAAAATACTGCCCTTGCGGCCCTTCATGCTGCGCTGGTTTGTGCTCTGCACCTGACCAACAACGGTTACGACTTCGCCAATTGGAAGTAGCGAAAAATCTGTTAGCTCTCCGCGCTTTGAATAGCGCCTGGGGAAATGCAGCAGTAGGTCAGCCACGGTCTTTATGCCAAATTGCTTATCAAGAGCCTTAGCGGTTTTATCCCCAAGAGCTCCGGTAAGTGGCGTTAGATCGGTAAGCACAAGCCAATCATGACCGATGTTCTCAAAAAAGTTTCACTAGGCTCACTTGCGTGAGCAGAATCATTGCGGGAGACGCCGGGTCAATTAGATTGCACCAGGTAGCCAAGTCCACCCGACCAACAGGGGATCGAGTCAAAGAGTCTGTCTTTGCCGCGCTGGACGCAAGAGGTCTAATCGAAGACTGCGTGGTACTGGACTTATTCGCCGGAACTGGGGCGCTTGGACTCGAATCACTTTCGCGCGGAGCTAGCCGGGTTTTTCTTATCGAGAAAGATCTTCAGGCCCACAAAATTTGCCTTCAGAACTCAGTTCAGGTTCTAAATGCAGTCAAGAAAATACGACCCGGCACTGAAGTTTCAAATAGGAATCTAGACGCTCTTCGGTACCTAAAGACTCAAACCCAAGTGTTTGATCTGGTTTTTCTGGACCCGCCATATGATTTTGCTAATAGCGATCTACTAACGGTTTTACTCGCGCTAAAAGACCTCCTAAGCCAATACGCAACGGTCGTAGTGGAACGCTCGGACAGAACCGAGGATTTGGAGAAATTGGATTGGTTGGAACTAGTCTTTGACAAAACATTTGGCAGCACCAAAGTGTTTATCTACAAAAAAATCTAGATTGAGCGCTCGGCAGGGCCGGTGTAAAGCTGTTGCGGTCTGCCAATGCGGGTGCTTGGGTCTTCCATCATCTCGCGCCAGTGCGCAATCCAACCCGGCAACCTCCCAACCGCAAACAGCGGGGTGAACATACGAGGTGGGAAACCTAAGGCCTTGTAGATCAAGCCCGTGTAAAAATCAACGTTTGGATAAAGCTTTCGCTCGACGAAGTACTCGTCCGAAAGCGCAACCGCCTCCAGCTCCTTAGCAATCTCCAACATCGGATCATTGATGCCAAGTTCATCTAGTACCTGATCGGCAGCCTGCTTCACAATTGTTGCCCTCGGGTCAAAGGACTTATAGACCCGGTGACCAAAGCCCATAAGCCTGATGCCGTCTTCTTTATTCTTGATCCGATTTACATACTGGCTGACGGTTTCACCGGAGTTCTGAATCGCACTCAGCATTTCCAAAACTGCTTCATTTGCCCCGCCGTGGGATGGACCAGAAAGGGCATTTATACCCGAGGCCACCGAGGCGAAGATGTTGGCGTTTGAGGAGCCCACAAGACGAACAGTTGAGGTACTGCAATTCTGCTCGTGGTCAGCGTGCAGCAGCAAAAGTGTGTCTAGAGCCTGGGTGATAACCGGGCTCTGGGAGTAATCCTCGGCATAGTTACCAAAGGTCATCTTCAAGAAATTCTCGACCATTGAATACGAGTTGTCCGGATAAACCAGCGCCTGCCCGATTGAAGACTTGTATGCGTAAGCCGCAATCACTGGCAGTTTGGCCAATAACCGAAGTGTTGAAAGTTCCACCTGTTCAGGATCTTTGGTATCAAGAGAATCCTGGTAAAAAGTCGATAGCGCGCTAACTCCCGCGGACAACACTGACATTGGGTGGGCATTTTGAGGAAAAGCTCTGAAGAAGTCCTTCATGCCCTCATGAAGAAGGGTGTGCCTTCGAAGGTTTTGATCAAACTCATTCGATTGCTCCGCGGTGGGTAGTTCTCCGAAGATCAGAAGATAAGAGGTGTCCAAAAAACTCTTGCTGGAAGCAAGCTGCTCGATTGGATATCCCCGGTACCGAAGTATTCCCCGATCACCATCGATGTAAGTGATTGCAGATTTTGTCGATGCGGTGTTTACGAAACCTTGGTCAAAGGCCGTCAAGCCGGTGTTGGTAATCAGGTTCGAAATGTCGATACCGGATGGACCCTGGGTCGCAGTAATCACTGGATAGTCTTCGACTTTGCCATCGATGTCGATGGAAACCTTGCGTGCGCTCAATTACTACTCCTTGTAATGCCTAACGCTCAGCCTAGAGCAATTGCGTTTTGTGCCAAAAATTTAGTGTTGTATCTAAGCCTGAGCCTGTGGAGGCAGGGCGGCAACTATCGGGTGGTCTCCAGCAATTGGGCCCCCCTTTGCGGCTCCTCCAGGAGAACCAACATCGTTAAAGAAATCAACATTAACGCTGTAGTAGTCGCTCCATTCGGAGGGTATATCGTCCTCGTAGTAAATAGCCTCTACCGGACAAACTGGCTCGCACGCTCCACAGTCAACGCACTCGTCGGGCTGGATGTAGAGCATTCGATCGCCCTCGTAAATGCAATCAACGGGACACTCATCAATGCAGGCCTTGTCTTTCACATCGACACACGGCAACGCAATCAAATAAGTCAAAATCAGCTCCTAAAACACTTTCTTAAGTCTAACCCGATAACACCAAAAAAAATCAATCACCAGTCTTTACCAAGAGTTGCCACGGCTCGCGCGACTTCTCTGGTGTCCTGAGCTTCTTTTAAACTCTGGCGCTTGTCGTATTCTTTTTTACCCTTGGCAAGAGCAATCTTTACCTTGGCTTTGCCATCAAGAAAGTACAACGACAACGGAATCAGCGTCATTCCGGAGTTGCTGATTTTTCCAGCTAGCTTTTCTATTTCGGCTTTGTGCATCAACAACTTTCGCCTACGCCTGGTGCCGTGATTAGTCCAAGATCCTGCCAGGAACTCCGGAATGTGGACATTCTCGAGCCAAGCTTCGCCGCGATCGATAACCGCATAGCCGTCCACCAAGGATGCTCGACCTTCTCGCAGGGATTTCACCTCGGTGCCAGTCAACACCAAGCCAGCCTCGATTTCGTCCTCTATAAGGTAATCGTGGCGAGCCTTACGGTTTGTGGCTACCGCTTTTTGACCGCGTTCGCGTGGCACGTGCGCTCCTAATCGGTGTTGGTTTTACTAAGTTTAGGCGGACTAAAACAAAACTGCAGAGCTAGTTTGACTGCCCCATTTTGCGCCATCTGATTCCAGAGGCGATAAAACCCTCGAGTTTCCCGTCGAAGACATCGTCGGGATTGTTCTCTTCGTAGTTTGTTCTCAGGTCCTTAACCATTTGGTAAGGGGCAAGAACATAGGAGCGCATTTGCTCTCCCCAGCTGGCCTTTACGTCTCCGGCGAGTTCTTTGCGCTTTTCGTTATCGGCTCGACGCTGAGCGTCAAGCAGTTTTGACTGCAGCACCCTCATCGCTGAGGCCTTGTTCTGCAGCTGACTCTTCTCGTTTTGGCAGGACACCACAATCCCAGTGGGCGTGTGGGTGATCCTTACGGCCGAATCTGTGGTGTTGACCGATTGACCACCGGGGCCGGAGGATCTGAAAACATCGATTCGAATATCCGAATCTGGAATTTCTACAGCCTCGGTAACGGCCATGACCGGCACAACTTCGATTGCGGCAAATGAGGTCTGGCGCTTACCGGCCGCATTGAAGGGGCTCATCCGAACCAAGCGGTGAGTCCCTGACTCAATCGACAACTGACCGTATGCGTAGGGGAAATCCATTTCGACCGTCGCACTTTTTATACCGGCACCCTCGGAGTGGGAGATTTCCAAAACCTTAGCCTTGTGACCATTTTTCTCGGCGTAACGCAAATACATTCGCATCAGCATTTCGGCGAAATCAGTGGCATCATCCCCACCGGCACCAGAGCGCACAGACAGAATCGCCCCTCTTGGGTCATATTCGCCGTTTAACAAGGTTTGAGTCTCAAGCCGATCAAGCTCGGATGTAACCCTGGCCAACTCGACGGCAAATTCGTCGGCCGCGCTGCTGTCCTCGAGAGCCATTTCCTTGAAGTCGTTTAGGTCTTTTATGTCTTGGCTCAAGCCCTCAAGCTGATCCAGCTGAGCCTTGGTGCGAGAAAGTTCGGTAGTAACGGCCTGTGCGTTGGCTTGATCATCCCAAATATTTGGGTCGGTTGCCTGCGCCTCTAGGTCGCTGACTCTTTTTTGAAGACCCTCAGGGTTCAGCACCTGAGAGATAGCCTGAAACAGCGCCTCTAGGTCCTTTATTTGTCTTCCAACATCTAACTCAGCCATTTGGCTAAGTCTATTGGGGGCGGTTGGAACAGCTAGCTGTTCAGGTCTTGGAAAGAGATTGCCATTAAACAACTAAAGACCTCTGGTTAGAGAGGCCTTTAGTTATATGGGGGTTGTGGAGATGGGGGGAATTGAACCCCCGTCCATGACATCGATTATGGCTCTTCTACGGGTGTAGCTTCAGAATGCGTTCTACTTGGCTCCGGCATTTGTTTGAAGCAACTACGCCGACGAGCCCAGTCAAAGTAAAAAGTCCCAACCGTCCCTTTGACGCAAGCGGTTAGCTAGATTTCTAAATGACGTCTGGCTCTAGATCGAAATCAAACCTAGTCAGACGGACCTCGAGGCTAGCTATGCAGCTAGGGCGAAGTCGGCGCGCTTTGTTTTGGCACCTATAGTTTTGAACACATCGTTTACGAGATAAGTGCTCATCCTCGACCCGCTTCATCCACGCAGCAATGCAATGTCGAAACCGATCATCCCCATGTTTAGTTACTTAGTAGCTCCTCGGAATTCACCGAGCTCCTAAAGGTACCAAATATGGGTGACAAGTTGTGAGAAGAATCGACAACTCACAGCTGATTACAAGCCGTAGAATCAGGAAGTGCGAAGCGACTTGGCTGCCCTCGCGGCGGTTTTACTTTGGGGATCCCTGGCAAGTTTGGCAATCTCTTTGGACACGGTGCCACCACTTTTGATGACTGGCATCGGTCTTGTGGTTGGTTCCATGATTGCTTTACCGATTTCCGGTTTCAAAATCCGAAGACTGATTCCCAAAAAACGAGTCTTGTTGGTCGGTGTCTACGGACTTCTGGGCTACCACTTTGCACTGTTCGCGGGACTGCAAAACGCTCCCAGTGTTCAAGCTAATCTCGTGAACTACCTCTGGCCAATCTTGGTGGTGCTGTTGGCGCCGCTTTTTATCACGGGCACAAAACTCACCTACATGCACTGGATAGCAGGCATCTTAGGTTTTTCTGGCGCCGCACTGGCTATTTTATCAGGAACCGAATTAGTCGGCGGATTTGCAGTCGGATATCTCTATGCGGGAATCGCAGCACTTATTTTTTCAAGCTATTCGCTTATTAGCAAGGGGCTTGCCGACTCTCCAACTGCCGCAGTTGGAGGCTACAGCTTCGTTGCTGGCGTTCTTGCGATAATTTCACACTTCACCTTTGAGCCTGCCGCAACCATAGAGCCAATTCAATGGTTGTGGCTGGTGCTGATGGGCCTAGGGCCACTGGGGGGCTCTTTCTACCTATGGGACCACGCGCTCAAACATGCTCCGGCTCAACGAGTTGGCACAATCGCCTTTTTCACTCCCCTTATTTCCACTGTTCTGCTACTGACAGTTACTGATCAGAGACTGACGCCGACACTCGGATTGTCCGCTGCGCTGATACTGCTGGCTGCCATCTTTGGCTCGAGGGTGAATAATAAGTACCATGACATCGGGAGAGTTTAGAAAACGCCAGCTAGTCACAGCCGTTTATTTGCCATCGCTACTTATAACCGCTGCCGAGGGAGCGCTGCTCCCGATTCTTCCGGTCTCAGCGGTTGGCTTTGGCTACAGCTTGGCAGAAGCCGGCATCGTCACCACTGTCTTGATGGTTTCAACTATGGTCTTCGAGGTTCCAGCTTCCTGGGTAAATGCGCGCATTGGAGAACGAAGAACGATGATCGCCAGCACGGTTCTAGGTTTTGCCATGACACTGTTGGCTTTTTTCCATCTCGGTTATCCAGCACTTATTCTTAGTGCTCTGGGGTTTGGCGCCGCGCATTCAATGTTTGGTCTTGCCCGGCACAGCCTGCTTGTCGAAATAGTTCCTGAGCAACACCGGCCAAAATCTATGTCCCTTCTTGGTGGCATGTTCCGCGGAGGAATGGCTATTGGACCAGTACTGGGTTCAGCCTTCATCGTTTTATACGGGGTCGAGTTTGGCTACTTAGCTGCGGCAATTTTATGCCTCGCCGCCGGCGCTTCAGTCTTAGTTGCCCCAAAGGGTCGTCTAAAAACAACGCCCTCTGGTCAAAACGGAAACATCTGGAAGGTTGCAAAGCGAGAAGCTCCAAAGCTTGCGACCCTAGGGGTGGCATCGGCGATTATTTCGGCGGGCCGAACAATAAGGCTCATCGGATTACCGCTACTTGCAATTCAGCTTGGTATTTCTCCGGGTGAAACTTCGTTTATTTTTGGCCTCACCGGGCTAATTGACTTCGCCCTGTTCTATTTATCGGGCATCATTATGGATCGCTACGGAAAGTTCTGGTCTTCAGTTCCTAGCTTGCTAGCACTTGGAACCACCTACCTGTTTTCATTTCTGGTCACCGACATTGTCACTTTCTGGATTCTGGCCGCGGTAACCTCGCTTGCCAATGCGCTGTCCGCGGGAATAAACATGATTTTGGGAGCGGACCTTGCGCCTCTGGGTTCTAGAAACGAATTTCTGGCGGCCTTTAGAATACTGACCTCCGGTGGCGTGGCCTTGGCCCCCGCAATGATCACTGTGCTGACGGCATCCGTCGGGCTGGCAAGCGCTCTGGCCGCAACTGGTCTTTTGAACTTTGTTGGGGCCTTCTTGTTCTGGAGATACCTTCCGATCTACGCTCCAGACTACAAAGCGCCAACCTCAGAAGATCCGGATCCGAAAGCCTAGTCTTTGAACCCGAAGTTCAGCTTTGTGGATGCTCTGAGTCTTGGCCGAGCTGTTGGCCGAAAACTACCGCATCGCGTGGATTCCTCGAGTGAATAGTCAGGTCCGTGCACTCCCATCTTCGTCTCAGACTGGCATAAAACATACGAGCCGGCCTTGCTGGCCGCTAGTCAAATGAGTTCAAACTCTTGGGCAATTTGAACGTTGCCCTCTGGTTACCAAAATCTAACCCCAGTCAGAGTTATCACGCCGGCCTCAGCAAGCGATGCCTCTGCTTTGGTGAGGTTCTCCCGGTCGGTCATTAGATAGGTGATGTGTGCCTGGGCCGCTTCGTCGTGATTGATCTCGGCAGTAAGAACTCTCGAGCGTAACCGGTTAGACACTGAATAGCTTGACTGAAGCCCGCCATGACCCTCAACCCGAGGCATTCAGAGCTGGCTTGTCACCTATCGAGGCAATAGGTTTTCGATTTCCCCGGTGGATATCACGGAATCAGAAAACTCTTGGCCTTAGATTCCCGGCAAATGATTGCGCTGTTGAGCCCAATTCCAAGAGGATTTTGATACCTAGCGCAGAGTCGAAGTGTTGATGTGTCCGCGCTCACCTGAGCGCTAGCAGAAACGATGACTAACCGTTCGGCACTTGGAGCAGCTCGCAGAAATAAAGCGACCTGGCGAGATAGTTCAGCTTGGCTTGGAACACCTGCGATCACAGCTCTATCGTGGGCGTAGAGAATCGCCATTTCGGCAACGCCCTGAACACGATTTGAAGCAATCAGCGCCGTTATTACTGCTACCGATCCGATTACCGCAAGTAAAATTATCGATAGGTAGATAGCCACTAGCGGAGCAATCGTTCCTTCTTCTAAGCGAGTCAAGGCTCCAAACCTGCCGTTTGAATTGCCCAAGCACTTCCTACTTGGACCCGCAGTGAGATCAAATCACCGGTCCGACAGGAGTTAAGGCAATTTAAAGAAAAATCGGAGATAGTTTTGCCCCAGCTTGCTGCCAGCGGCTCTATTGTCTGGCCGAGATTGCTCGGAATAGCACCTTTTTCTTGAGATAAAACCGCAGACCTAAGCCCGTGCCTAGCAATGGACTCAGCGGCCAGAGAATCACTCAGGTGTTGATATAAGCCCATGGCCGGAGCCAGTGGCGCCACTAGCACTAGTAGCAGCGCTGCGGCCTCCAACGGACTTGATCCGGAGTCATCCAACGGTTTCTCTTGCCGCGAGCGCCGAGTGATTAATCGCGGGCGGTTCGATGAACCCGAAACCAGGTAGCTTGGTCGCCACATCAACCTTTACAAAATCTCCCTGTTGAGTAATTTCTGCCTCATAGCTTGCTAGGGAAGGAAGCGTGTTTTCTAGCAGGCGCATCAAGTACGGGTATTGGTTTATTGATTCCGCCTTTGCCGCCCGGGATGCAGCGGTAATCGCCGCATCCCTGATGATTAGACCGTGATAGGCGCTAAAAACCAGAGTGACCAAGCTCAGTGTTATCAAGGTTGCTAGCGCGATGTTCATAACTGCCGAGACAACCGCGCTTCCCTTGTCCTCTAGAACGAGACCACTCTTGACATTGCCTGCTCGAACACTCCCTCTAAAGCTGGTCCAGCGAATGCCCATATCAACACCACCAATCCGGCGGTCATTAGGGTAATCAGGACCCAACCGGGAACATCACCCTTGTCTGATTTGATTCTGTGCATTGCTATCTCCTTTCAAAAAGATTGTTGCAGCACCATTACGGACGGAAACACAGCAAACAAAACGGTTACTGGCAAAATTACAAAGACAGTTGGAATCAGCATTTTGGTTTCGCTGGATCCTGCTTGGCGTAGCAGTGCTCGCCCCTGCTCCTGCCGAAGCGACTGAGCTAACTGCATGCTCTGTTCTGCTATCGGTGCTCCCCGGTCAAGACTCATGTTCAGCTTTTCCACTAGCTCATAAAATCCTGCATCCCCGATACGGGTTGCAGCATCGGAAAGCTCTGATGCCAGATCAGCACCGAGGGCCATGTTCTGGATAACAATCGATAGCTGGAGGGCAACTTCTCCAGTCATTCGAGGCTGCAGCCAACTAAGCGCCACTCCTATCGGAAGTCCGGTTTGTAGCAGTAGTGCCATTGCTTCGGTGAAGTCAGGAAGCTCTCTCAAAGCTTTTTTGTTTCTGACCGTGAAAATACTTTTTTGGTAGCTAGCAATTCGCACCCTCAAACCTGGGACGGCGGGTGGCAGGTGCGCGCTCATTACTCGGCTAACAAGTCGCATTGAATATCCTGCTCGGTAAAGTGAGGCTGCCTAACTTGTTCACCGCGACATAAGCAAGCACCGAAAGCAAAAGTCCACCTAACAAGACCAGCGCACCAAGCTCAGTTTCGAAGGCCACTCGATTTTGCTCCAATCGAACCAGTAAGAAGGCAATCAACCAAGGTGCGACAAGCGCTACCTTCGCGCTTCCCAGCACCCAGCCCTGCTTAGCAACAACCTCACCGAACATCGCCTGCTCGCCCCTGAGATTCGCGGCAGCCTTTCTCCAACTTTCCGCGATGCCAGTTGTTCCAAGCTCTGTTGTTACCTCAAGCAGCAAGGAAAGTGAGTCGCCCTGTCTGGATCCAATCGCCTCTCGAAAAACTTCGAGGCTTTCACCGATGTCCTTACCGCTATCTAAGTCGTGATGGAGCTTTTCAAAATGAACCCTCAACCTCACCGGACCCTTGATCGCTAGGTATTCGAGTTGCTCCTGAAGTGACAGGCCAGACTGAGTGGCGTTCTGAAAAGAATCGAAAACTTGCGGCCACAGCCTTTCTAATTGACTTTGCCGAGATCGAGCACGCAACCTAATAACTTCGATAAACGCACCCGCACTCAATGCGCTCACCGATAGCGACAAGCCGTAGACCCCGGTTGCTGCTTGAGTGAGCAAGCCCGTCGAAAATACCACTAAGGTTCCAATGACGTAGGTCTCTTTTCGCCTGGAATAAAGTCCGGCGCTTGAAACAAGCAAGCTAAAGAATTTCACTGGTCACCTCGAGAATCTCACTTACTCGCCTTTGCCCAAGTTCATTTCGAGAGCAAAAGACAACGAGATCAAAAGCCCCCAAGACAGTCGGTCGCAAAAAAGCATCGGAGATGTTCTCGCCGGCTAATAGCGGCAATGTCAATAGCTTCCGGATCGCAGCCTTTGCTGAATCGGCATGAAGCGTGCAGAGGCCGGGAATTCCTGAATTAAGAGCGACCAGCATGTCTAGTGCTTCGGCCCCTCTAACCTCACCAATCACCAAACGATCTGGGCGCATGCGAAGTGCTTGGCGAACCAGCTCTCTAAGCGAAATTTCCGGGGCGCCCTCGGCACCAGCTGGCCTAGTTTGCATTGCCACCCAATCGGACTGGCTCAAGGACAGTTCAAAGGTGTCCTCGCAAGAAATGATTCGATCTTGGCTGTCAGAAGCTGCTAACAGCGCAGCCATGAGTGTGGTCTTACCTGCCTGAGTTGCACCGGATACCAAAATGCTCTTGCCCTGAATCATCGCTGCTGAAAGCAAGTCAACTTGCTGCTCAGTGATGCTTCCAAGTTTCTGCAAATGATCGAGAGTGATGTTTGGCTGATTGAACTTGCGAATGTTTATCGCCCAGTGCTCTGAGGTAATTTCGGGGATGACAATGTGTAGTCTCGAGCCATCTTGCAATGAGGCGTCCACATAAGGTGTCATTCTGTCAACCCGACGTTTGGAATAGGCGAGCATGCGAAAGCAAAGATTTCGAATTTGACTTGCTGAGATCTCCAGCGCCAGGACCCTGTGGCCGGTGGCTCCAACGTAATGAATCTCATTGGGGCGATTTATCCAGATTTCTTCGATCTCTGGGTCGTCCAAGAGTGGCTGTAGTGCACCCAACCCGGTGAGCTCGAGATTCGCCTGCTCGCTCAGTAGAGCTTCATCCAATGGGCCGTTATGAGACTCGGCAGCTTTATCGATTGCTAGTTGAGTAGCTTGCCGGACATCAAGGTCTTTGGTGCGGGCTAATAAGCGCGTGCGCCCTAGAATTTCTTTTAACTGATCCATACCCAAAACAATGCCACTGACTCAAAAGCTTGGTTTCGGGTTTTCCACAGCCTAAAAAGCCATTATGCTTTGTTGTTGTTGCGGGTGTGGCGAAATTGGCAGACGCACCAGATTTAGGATCTGGCGCCGCGAGGCGTGGGGGTTCAAGTCCCTTCACCCGCACAAAAGAACAATTGGAAAAGGGGTTTCGAGAAATCGGAACTCCTTTTTTTTATGCCTTGGGAAGCTTGAGCGAAGTTAGATAGCTGCCATTCGGCTTACAGAGGCGAGTTGCCACTTTAGCCAGATGCCTCTGCCGAACAAAACCAAACGTCTCTGAGGCCGCCCCTGAGGCAGTTGCCTTCCAGTCCCTCGAGGTGCTGGAAGCTCTAAACACCGACTCATTAGTTGTTCTTACCGAGCTCAAAGTAGATGGTGGAATGATCCAAAACAATACTCGTACGCAGTTTCAGGCCGACATCCTCGATGTTCCGTTTATCACCCCGGTCATTACCGAGACCACGGCTTTGGGAGCCGCCTACGCGGCGGGACTTGCACCTGGGTTCTGGGGTGATCTCGATCAGCTTCGTTCACCCTGGCGCGAAGGCAGAAGGTGGAGGCCAAACATGGAAGACTCTGAACACCATCGTCAGATTGCTCTTTGAAAAAAAGCAGCCACAAAGACCCTCGACTGGGTCCACTGACTGCTAGTTTCGATCCTCTGGGTCAACGCCTGTCCTGAGGTTTGTGTTTAGAGCGCTAATTTCTGACATCTGTTGTTCCGTAAGTTCAAAATCAAACACATTTATGTTCTGAACAATGCGCTCTCTAGAGATTGACTTTGGTATCACCGCCACTCCCCTTTGGATGTGCCAACGCAAAATCACCTGAGCCACTGACCTTCCGTATGCTTCAGCGAGGGTTGCCAGCATTGGATCTTCAAGGATCTTCCCTCTTGCAAGCGGCGACCAGGCCTGAGTCACGATGTCGCGCGAGTTGTCATACTCCAAGAGTTTCTCCTGCGTAAGCCAAGGGTGAAGTTCGACTTGGTTTAGAACCGGCTTATGCTCGGCTACTTTTAGAATTTCGTCGATGTGGTGGGTGTGAAAATTACAAACACCGATTGAGCGAATCAAACCTTCGTTTTTTAGCTTCTCCATGGCCTTCCAGGAGTCAACATACAAAAGGCCTCTTTTTGGAGCTGGCCAGTGAATTAGATATAAATCTAGGTAGTCAAGGCCAAGCAATTTCAAACTCTTATCAAAAGCCTTGAGGGTGTTTTCGAAACCTAAATCATCCATCCAGAATTTGGTGGCCACCAGCACCTCTTCGCGAGGCACGCCGGAATCTCTAATCCCCTGACCTACACCAAATTCATTTTCATACATCGAAGCTGTGTCGATTAGTCGATAGCCATTTCGTAAGGCGTGAGACACCAGTGGAGCGGCAATGTCGTGATCAACTTTGTAGACGCCAAGGCCTAGCTGCGGAATGGGGGTTCCGTCTAGCAAGCTCATAACCGGGGAGGCTGCAGGCCTATTCAATGTTTCTCAATTCTTCTAGAAAAAAATGTTGGCTGGCAACCGAAGTTGCCAGCCAACACTCTAGGTAGTCTACAACCGAATTAGTTGGCTGCATCCCAGCGCTTGACTAGTTCGTCATAGTTCATGGTTTCACCCATAGGCTTCTCGTTTGCAAGTTTCGCAACCGGTGCACCTGGCTGATCAATCCAGTACTGCTCGTCCCGCACTGGGTTCATCTTGACCGCACAGTTAGCATCAGGGTTCGATGCTTCTAGGCGGATCATGACGTCATCCTGTGCAGCTGCTAGCTCGTTCATTGCCTCTTGCGCAGTGAACTCACCTGATGCAGCCTTGGAAATTGACTGCCACCATAGGTTAGAAATGGTTGGGTAGTCAGGAACGTTGGTACCAGTTGGAGACCATGCAACACGGTCTGGTGAACGGTAGAACTCGATGAGTCCTCCATACTTGAAGGCGTTGTCAGTGAAGTACTGAAGGTCAAGGGTGGACTGACGAATGAAGGTCAGTGCCTTGGCCGACTTAGCAGCGTCAACGGTCTTCGAAGTTACGAACTGTGCGTAAAGCCATGCGGCAGCGCGCCTGTTCTCGTCAGCGTGGTTCATGAATGTCCATGATCCTACGTCCTGGTAGCCAAGCTTCTGGCCATCCTTCCAGTAGGCACCGTGTGGGCTTGGAGCCATGCGCCACTTGGGTGATCCATCGTCATTCATAACTGGTAGTGATGGGTCGATAGCAGAAGCAGTAAATACTGTGTACCAGAAAATCTGCTGAGCAATTTCACCCTGACCTACTACACCTCCAGCTTCGCTGAAGTCCATTCCCTTTGCTGTGTCAGGAGCGTACTCGAACCAGTCGAGGAACTTCTGAAGAGCGTAGACGGAGGCAGCGCCGTTCGTGTCTCCACCGCGGGATACTGATGAACCAGCTGGCTGACATTCTTCAACGCGGATACCCCACTCGTCAACAGGAAGACCGTTAGGCGATCCTGCGTCACCGTTACCGGCCATGGATAGCCATGCGTCAGTAAAGCGCCACTGAAGTGATGGGCCTGGCTGTGCGTAGTCCATGTGACCATAGACCTTGTTGCCATCGATGGATCCATTGCCATTTACCTCGGTCGAGAAGAACTTAGCGATGTCCTCGTAGGCTGACCAGTTAACTGGAACGCCTAGGTCATAACCGTAGATGTCCTTAAACTGCTTCTGGATGTCAGCGTCGCTGAACCAGTCGTAACGGAACCAGTAAAGGTTCGCGAACTGCTGGGTAGGTAGCTGGTACAGAACGCCATCGGAACCAGTGGTGAAGCTTGTACCAATGTAGTCATCGATGTCCAAACCTGGGCTTGTAATCGCTGAATCCTTCATTAGCTCGGCTACTGGGTAGAGGTAGTCCCCACGCTGGTGAGTTCCGATTAGGTCGGAGTCATTGATGTAGGCATCGTAGATTGAGGTACGGGTCTTGATTTCTGTCTGGATTCTTTCAACCACGTCACCCTCGCCAATGAGGTCGTGGGTTACTGTGATTCCAGTCAGTTCCTTGAATGCCTGAGTCAGAGTCTCTGACTCATAAACGTGTGGGTCGATGGTCTCAGAGACAACACTGATCTCAGAAACACCAAGAGCTGCAGCTGCTTCAGCGAACCACTTCATTTCAGCAATTTTCTCATCGCGAGTCAAGGCGCTGAGTTCAAACTCACCGTCGGCCCACTTTGCAGCAACTGCGTCGATGTCATCAGTTGTGGTCCCACCTGTTGATGACGTAACCTCACCCGAGGCACACGCAGTGAGAAGCATTAACGCGGCGGCCGACATGGCCAAACCAGCGATGTTACGTTTACGCACATTTCTATTCGACATTTCTTCCTTTCACACCATAGTTGGAGAGGCCAATTTGGTCTCTTCACGATTTCTAGAACCCGAGGAAACCCTCGAGCTCCAAATCGATGAACATAGTCTGCTCATCGAATTCTTTATCCCCATTTCAAGATCCCCACCGACATGGCTAGAGCTGATATGGCCCAGATCATGGTGTTGCTGTCCACAATCGAGAACGAGATCACCATTACAAGAGCAAATGAGACAATCGCGATGTAAACGCGCTCACTTCTATCTGTCACCAGCCCTAAAAAGCCCTTGCGTCTAACCGGAGGTCGGTAGTGACCCCAGATGGTTAGACCGGTAATCATTACTGCCAAACCAATAAACACAAAGGCAATCGGCGCGGTCCAAGGAATCCAGTCAAAAATTTCGAACATTTTTACACACGCCCTAACGCAAAGCCCTTGGCGATGTAGTTCCTAACGAACCAGATAACAATCACTCCCGGAATGATGGTCATCACTCCCGCGGCCGAAAGTAGCGACCAGTCAAGACCTGAGGCCGAAACGGTTCGGGTCATCTGCGCCGCGATTGGCTTAGCAGCGGTTGCAGTGATGGTTCTGGCAATCAATAACTCAACCCAGCTGAACATAAACAGGAAAAACGCCGTCACACCGATTCCGGAACGGATCATCGGGATAAATATGGTTAGGAAGAACCTGCCGAACTTGTAGCCATCGACTTCAGCAATTTCATCGAGCTGTTTTGGCACTCCCGACATAAAGCCTTCCAGGATCCACACCGCAAGTGGAACGTTGAAAAGCATGTGAGCAAGAGCAACGCCCAGCGCCGTGTCAAACAGGTTTACTGCTTGGTAGAGCTGGAAGAAAGGAAGCAAGAACACAGCCGCCGGAGCCATACGGTTTGTAAGCAACCAAAAGAATAGGTGCTTATCTCCTGAGAAGGTATAGCGGCTAAATGCATATGCTGCTGGAAGGGCGACAATCAACGACAGCACTGTGTTCAACAGGGTGTAAGTGATCGAGTTCATGTAGGAACCGACCCAGCTTGGATCTGCAAAGAACTGTGCGTAACTATCTAGCGAAATATTGCTGGGGATCACCTCAAACTTAGAAAGGATGTCTGCATTGTCACGAAGTGACATAGACACCAACCAGACAACCGGTAGAGACCAGACCGCCATGATGAGCCAGAACAGCCAGCTCCTAAGGTCGATGCTGAAGCGGGAGGTCTTTTTGCCCGCTGCGGAAGTCGCAATCATCGCCGTCATTTTAGAACCTTCTTAAGTTTCGAATTGACTGGTTTTTCCGGTTTTTCTTCTTCTTCCTTCGATTTTCTCTTGTCTTTCGGAGTCACCTTAGTCGCGCCAGGGCGCTCGTCTAAGGTCAAAACTGTGAAGAACAGGAATGAGAAGATTTGGATGAACAAGAAGTACATCAGTGAGAACGCTCCGGCCACACCTATGTCGAACTGACCGATGGCGATTGTGGTGAGCAGGATACTTAGTGTCTGAGTGGACGATCCAGGACCTCCGCCGGTGACCACAAACGGCTCGGTGTACATCATGAATGAGTCCATAAAGCGCAGCAAAAGAGCAATCATTAGCACTCGCTTGAGCTTTGGCAGCTCCACGAACCGGAACACCGCCAATGCCGAGGCTCCATCAATTGCTGCTGCCTGGTAGTAAGCCTGAGGAATAGATCGCAATCCCGCATAAACCAGCAAGGTAACAAGTGGAGTCCAATGCCAGGTGTCCATGACCAAAATGGTGACCCAGGCATCAAAGGTGGATGCGCTTATGTTGTAGTCAGTGAACTGGTTTACCAGCACGCCACCCAAACCAATGTCGCTTCTGGTAAAAATTCTCCAGGTGGTTCCAACTACGTTCCAGGGAATAATCAACGGAATTGCAACAACCACCAAAGCAGCTGAGGCTTTCCAGCCAGATTTAGGCATTATTCTGGCGAGGAAAATTCCAAGTGGGATTTGAATCAAAAGAATCTGCATCGAAAGATTTACGTTTCTAGCGAAGGCATCCTGGACGTTTGGGTCTGTTGCGACTCGCTTAAAGAAGTCAAGACCGACGAATAAGCGGTTATCGGCGCCCTGAATGTCTTGCAGTGAGTAGTTGGCAACAGCCATCAACGGAATAATTGCAGTGAAGGCAACAACGAAGACCACCGGTAGAACAAGAAACCAAGCTTTATTGTTTTTCTTTTTGGCCTCCATTATGAGTTGCCCCCTTCAGTGCTCGGTGAAACCGTTGAAACTACCTTTTGGTTCATGTCGTAAACAAACGCGCGCTCGGGGTCGAATGTGAAGGTGGCTTGGCCTCCTACTTTTGCCTCATAGCTGTCCTCGGTCTTCGCGATGAATTTGAAATCGTCCTTGCTCAAATGCACCAGCTTGAATCCTCCACGGTCTTCGATGCGATCGACTTTGAACTCCAGACCTGATTTTTTGCTTGGAATCAAAAACTCAGGTCTTACTCCGAATCGGTGCCTACCGTTGAGGCCCGACTTGGCAGCCTTTCCAATCTCCATGCCGTTGTGGGTAAGAAGTGAGGAGTTGGCCTCAACATCTAGAAAGTTCATGCCAGGTGATCCGATGAAGTACCCTACAAACTCATGCTGAGGCTCCAGGAACAAAGACTCGGAATTTCCAGCCTGGACCAAGCTTCCCTTGTTCATAACAAGCACTTCATCGGCGAATGTAAGAGCCTCGGTCTGGTCGTGGGTCACATAAACAACGGTGACTCCGGTAGCTAAATGCAACCGCTTTAGGCGGCTGCGCAATGTCCACTTGAAGTTCTGGTCGATAACTGTAAGCGGCTCATCGAACAAGATCGCCGACACATCCTCGCGAACCAAGCCGCGGCCTAGGCTAACAATCTGTTGAAGATCAGAGCGAAGCTTCGATGGCTTGCTATCTAGATCATCTTCGATTCCCAGAAGCTCTGCGATTTCGTTTACTCGCTCAGTGATTTTTGCCCTTGACACTTTTCGGTTTTTAAGTGGGAACTCGAGGTTATTACGGACGCTCATGGTGTCGTATAGAACCGGGAATTGGAACACCTGTGCGATGTTTCGATCATCAGTGATCACGTCAGTGACGTCCTTGCCGTCAATGAAGACTTTTCCCTCAGATGGCTTTAGGAGACCTGAAACAATGTTCAAAAGCGTGGTCTTTCCGCAACCACTAGGACCTAGCAAGGAGTAGGCCTTGCCGTCTTCCCAAGTCATGGTGATTGGGTTTAGAGCGTAAGTTTTGCCCCCGTCGTAGGAGTGAGCGACACCTTCTAAGCGAATCTCAGCCATTTACTTAGCCCTTCCAATTGGAGCAAAGATTGCCTCGCCTGATTTTGAGCCGAATCCGTAGAGGTCAGCCGGGTCAAAGTAGGCCGTTAGCTGTTTATCCAAGGCAAAGTTTTCGGTTCCCTCCACCTCCATTACGATCTGCTCTCCAGATTCGACTTCGACGTGAACAAAAGTCGAGCTTCCCGTAACTTCGGCAAGCAAGACCCGACAACTGAAAGAAACGTTATTTGGGTCTTTGGGCTCGAGAAAGACCTTGCCAGGCTGAATTCCGAGAGTAATTTCTCGGGATGAATCCGAAGCTATCTCAGGCCTTGAGAGCTCGAAGGTTTCCTTCCCAAAGTTAGCCGTTTTGCCGTCGATGGTTGAGCTAAGCAAGTTGATTGGAGGATCGGCCATGGCGACGGCTGCTGCCAATGAGTGGGGCTTCTGGTAAATCTCCAAAGCCTTACCAGACTGAATCAGGCGACCCTCATTCATAACGAAAGTATCGGTGGAAAAATCAAGGGCCTCGGACGGCTCAGCCGTCGAGTAGATAACGATGGAAGACTCGTCAGAGAAAATGCTCTGCATCTCTTCTCGAAGCTGCTCCCTTAGCTTGTAGTCCAGGTTGGCCAGTGGCTCATCTAGCAAAACAACGTCAGCTTTTCTGGCCAAAGCACGAGCAATAGCAACACGTTGCTGCTGACCACCGGAAAGCTCAGAGGGCTTGCGCTTCAAAAATGGGGTTAGACCCAAAAGCTTTGCCATTTCTTCAACTCTTGCGGCAACCTCCTCCTTGCTTTGCTTTTTCTTCTGTGCCACCAAAGGAGACGCAATGTTTTGAAAAACAGATAGGGACGGGTAATTAATGAACTGCTGGTAGACGAAAGATACCGAGCGCCGTTGAACCGAAACCTTCGTCAGGTCCTGTCCTCCCAGATTCATGGTTCCGGTGGACGGCTTGACCAATCCGGCAATGATTCTCATCAAAGTGGTCTTACCGGCTGTAGTTGGACCAATCATCAAGTTAATTCCGGTATTGAAGGTCGCCGAGAGGTCGTAGATGAGGTCTTCTGAATCCTGCCTCAGGGAAATATTTTCTAGAACTAGCTTGCTCAAGATCTGCTCCCGGCTTCAATGTGGATACCTAAAACTTCCGAGGAAACTTTGCCTGCGTCCCAGTCAAGGGACTTCTGAAGAATTCCTGCTAGCTCCTGAAGTGAGGAGGTGCTCATTGACCCGGTGAAAGCTAGGTGGGTGCGTCGGTTGACAAGATCCTCGAGTCGATAAACACTTTCGTTCTTCACCATGAACTCAATCTCGGAATCTGAAAACCCGGAACTGTGCGAAAGCATATTCTCAGGATTGGCAGCGATGTATTCCAAGATTGTTTTGGCGCGAGTGCCGTAGCGAAGAAGAAGTTGCATGGCACGCTCTTTGGACACGGACCCTCGGTGATTTTCAGCCCATCTCTGCTGTGCTTCAGGGGCAGTTGGGAAGTCTTTTCCGCCACCGATTGGAAGCTTCTGAGTGGACAGAACTCGGTTTTTGCCTAGCAGTTTCAGCACATCTGATGAAAGATGCTCTCCGAGAGCCCTAAAGGTTGTCCACTTTCCACCCACCAGGCTAAGGACCGGGACGTCGTTCTCGGCCGAAGTTCGGACGATTCGGTAATCACGAGAAACGATTCCAGGGTTGATGTCTCCGCTAGCAGGGAGAGGTCTGACACCGGAGTACTTGAAGACAATCTGGTCTTCATCAATTCTGATTTTTGGGAAAACGTAAGCGATTAGCTTAAAGAAATAGTCAACCTCTTCGTCGGTACAGACCGCTGGCTCATTCATGTCGTGAGGAATGTCTGTGGTGCCAACCAAAACCTTCCCCAAGATCGGATACATCAACACGATACGTCCATCGCGGTTTTCAAAAAATATTTCTCGGTTATCACAAGCTGCAAGCAGTTCCTTATTGTCCAAGACAATGTGGGAACCCTTGGTCCCTGCCATGTAGCCAGTGTCGAAACCAAGGTTCTGGTTTGTTACGTCAGTCCAAGGACCGGTGGTGTTTACAATCACATCGGCAGTGAATGCAACTTCTTCACCGGTGAGCATGTCTTTCAAAACTGTCTTGCCGCTAGCGTGGGCACCGGCTGAAACGTAGTTGTAGCTTCTTGCATTCGGGCCGGCTTCTAGGCCGTCGAACAAAACATCAAGAGCAAGTCTTTCCGGATTGTCCATTGCTGCATCGTAATAAGTGGCCGTGAACTTGACATTTTCGTTAAGCGAAGGCATTTCAGCTTTGGATTTTTTCTGTCCGATGAAACGATGCCTTGGCATCGTTCCACCATTTCGACCAAAGGTGTCATAAAGTAACAGCCCAACCTTGATCAAGATAGCGCCGCGTTCTTTAGGTTTTCCCTGCGAGTGGGTAAAGAGTCGAATGGGAGCGCTGATTAGACCTGAAAAGATTGAAAAGATCGGCATTGTGGTCTTGAGCGGCCTTACGTAGTGAGGAGCCGCTTTCAGAAGACGGTTTCTTTCTTCAAGGGATTCTTTGACGAGACGAATTTCGCCGTTCTCTAGATAGCGAACGCCTCCGTGGATCATGTGTGAGGAGGCTGCGGATGCCCCGGAGCAGTAATCGTTTTGCTCAACCAGGACGACATCTATTCCCTGGAGGGCCAAGTCGCGGAAAGTTGCCAGGCCATTGATGCCGCCGCCAATTATCAGCACTTGAGCCTTCGGGTTCTCCCTTAGGTTGTCCAGTCGAGAGGACTGTCCCGTGCTTTGGCTCATTTCCGACCCTGCTCTCATCTTTGAAAATACGCGGATGCACAAAAACTAGTAAGTGAGATAGGGGTTTGACCCTATTTCCAACCAAGTTGCACAGATGTGCAATACTTTTGTTATGTTCGAAGAAGTCCACGAAAAGTCTAAAGTTAACCTCGCCCTCAGGGCAGCCCAGCTTTATTACCTTCAGGATTTGACCATGGACGCCATTGGCGACGAGCTTCTGGTCTCGCGATCCTCGGTTTCTCGGTTGCTACAGATGGCTCGGGACCGAGGCATCGTCGAGGTCAAAATCCACTCCCCCGAAGACGCGACGCAGCGTATGACCACCGAGATAAAAAAGCGCTACGGGGTAAACGCTCACCTGGTTCCAGTTCCAGAATCAGCTACGCCAATTGATCGACTCGATCGAGTTGCTTTGACCGCCGCAAAAATGCTCACCAATTTCTTCTTCGCTGGAATGACCATGGGCGTCGCTTGGGGATCAACCACAGCTGCGGTAAGTAGGAATCTAGCTTCTCGGCAATTAAGAGACTCCAGAGTGGTCCAGCTAAATGGAGCTGGGAATACCTTTACCACCGGGATGTCATACAGCGGTGAAATTCTTAGGCGCTTTGGTGAAGCCTACGGTGCAATAGTTGAACAGTTTCCGGTCCCCGCGTTTTTCGATGATCCATCCGCGAAAGAAACCCTGTGGCGCGAGCGAAGCACTAAACGCATCTTGGACATCCAGTCCTCGATGGATGTGGCCCTTTTTGGCTTGGGAGCCAACGACTCAGAAGTCCCAAGCCATGTTTATGCAGCCGGCTACCTCAGCGTCGATGATCAAAAAGCCCTGAACGCAGGAGGCGTGGTTGGGGACATCGCAACTGTTTTCTACAGAGCCGATGGCTCATCCGACGGCTTAGCCTTGAATAATCGCTCAACTGGACCAAGTCTTGACGTGATTCGTAAAGTTCCAAGAAAGATATGCGTAATCGCAGGTGCCTCTAGGCTTCCAAGCCTTAGAGGTGCCATAGCGGGCCAATACGTATCGGATTTGATAATTGACGATGCCACCGCAGCGGCATTGCTCGAGCAAGCTTGATTACAAAACGTTAAATCCAGAGTTTCAACCAACCCACTCCCGGCTGCATTAGTCACACACGAGCAACAATTCTCAGAAAAGGCGATTTGAATGGCCAGTTGGGAAAACCAGACTTCAGTCTGTGTCTTGGTTGTCTGAGGAAAATCCATTGATATTATGGCCTTTACAAACAGGCATCTAACTCAAGCCCAAACTCAACAGCACTCGATCAGAAGTTATCAAGCTGAGATGGTTGAAGCTTGCGCTTGCAACAATCGTTCGGTCGAATGGATCTTGACCCAGCAGGCTTGAGGATGCCGCTACCTCAACAGCTGCGTCGATTCCAAAGGGAAGCAATCCGAAGGGTCGCTAAGTTTGCGGTTCTCGCCGACTATACCAAGTGGGGTATTCGGGGCTTCAGCTCTTTCGCCGAGTTATCAAAAGCGGACGGAGTCATAACGACAGATAAACTTGCCCGCGAGGCTTTGTGCACTTTGCGGAAAAACATCAAGAAAGTGCTGGTAGCAAAACCTTAGGAGGCTAAGATTTAGGCAGCTTAAGGGACAGTAAGTAACTGCCAATCGGCTTCCCGAAGCGAGTTGCCACTTTAGCCAGATGCCCCTGCTGAACAAAGCCGAATTTCTCGTGGAGTGCGATTGACGCGTGCGCACCACGATCCGCGATCACGGCAATAATCTCTTTGATGCCGACCGCACGGCAGCGATCCAAAAGTGCGGTGAACAATTTTGCGCCAAGGCCTTTGCCAGTGGCTGGAGCCGAAAGGTAAATTGCGTTCTCCACGACCTTGAGATATCCAGTTCTTTGGCGCCATGGAGAAACCAGAGCAAAACCTAAAACTTCAAAGCCTCGGACCATTACCAAAAAAGGTAATTCAAACTTTTGGGACATTTCGTATTTTTCTTGCCAGTAGTCAAGCTTCAAGGGAACATCGTCGAAGGTAATCACTGTGTTTCTGATGAAGTAGTTGTAAATATCTCTAATTGCTGGCAAGTCCTCGACAGTCACGTTCCGAATCAGGACCTCTTGGGCCGGCGGAGTTGGGTTTCGAATTTGCCGTCGAACCATCGCCCATCGAGTTTTGCTATCAACCACTAACAGCTCCAATCAATTGGCGATAGCTGTGATTGTGCCAGCAGTTTGTTACAACTAGAAAACGGCTTCGAACCGAAGAAGCCTCGATAGCTTGATAGCGGAGAAGGGTGTGGGCTCTGCAAGACCCGCGACATCGTTAAATCCTCGGCTAATATTCTGGCTCGCTGTCCCCATAAAATCGCCACCAACTTGCCTTCGTGGACTTCCTGCAGCACTTCAATTGCTCGAGCAGTGAATTGATCCCAGCCAATATCAAAATGTGCAGCAGTCTGACCAACTCTGGTTGTTAGCGATCGATTTAGCAGCATGACGCCTTGATTTGCCCAGTTCGAAATGTCCCCGGTCGCCACCAGATTTTGCCCAAGGTCATCGCGCAATTCTTTGATGATGTTGCGAAGTGTTGCAGGTAAAGGAGAAGTCCCCTCGGGGACGCAAAAGGCCAAGCCGGTTGCGTGAACTGCATTTGGGTAGGGATCTTGACCAACAATCAGCACCCGATAGTGCTCGGGCGGAAACTTGAAAGCTCTCATGATGTTGTCTTTTAGCGGCACTACTTGTTCTTGGCTATTTAACACCGCCTCTATCTCGGCAAGCAGTTTTCTTTGGTCAGCCAGTAGTTCCTGCCAGCGCGGGTGCATTTGATCAAACATGTTCTCCATTAAATAGTGCAAAGATAAATAGAGCAAAGGAGCAAGCATGCCAACACCCGGTGATTTGTTAGTTTCAGCCAATAATCTTTCCGAAGATCTCATTGCGCTGCGGAGAAGACTGCACCAGATTCCGGAGTTTGCGCTTGATCTACCTCAAACCCAGAAGACTCTGCTTGCCGAACTAGAAAGCCTCGGCGAAATAACCCTCGGTAAATCTCTCAGTGCAATTGTTCTAGTTATTCGAGGAGGCACCCCCGGTCCAACTGTCTTATTAAGAGCAGACATGGATGCGCTTCGCGTTTCAGAAGAATCCAACTCGGACTTCGCGTCGAACAATGGCTACATGCACACCTGCGGTCATGATCTACACATGTCAGCCGGTGTCGGAGCCGCAAGGCTCCTATTCGAAATGAAAGATCAGCTAAAAGGTGATGTCGCAATCTGGTTCCAGCCAGGCGAAGAAGGCCATCACGGTGCCGACGTCATGATCGCCGAGGGCATGCTAGAAATTACTGGAACTCACCCAATAGCCGCCTATGGTCTTCACGTCTTTACGTCGTTGCCGGTTGGCATGATTGCTTGTAAGCCGGGAGCAATGATGGCAAGTGCGGGAGACATGAATGTCACCTTCCACGGGGCCGGTGGGCACGGTTCAATGCCTTGGCTCTCTAAAGATCCAGTGGCTCCTATGATTGAAGCCATTTCCAGTCTTCAAACCCTGATAAATAAAAATTTCGACCAGTTTGACCCGGTCATTTTGAACGTGAGCTGGGTTCGCGCTGGAGACGATGCCACTAATAACGTGATTCCCGACACTGCAAGCTTTGGAGCTACGGTTCGAACGTTTTCTAAGGTCAACACCGAGAAGCTTCATGTTCAAGCATCCAAGTTGATCAGCTCGATTGCCGAAGGGTTTGGAGTTAAAGCAACAGTCGAATTCAGTGAGCCCACCAAGGTTCTAATCAATGATGATGAATCCGTCGAAAGAGTGTCGAAGATCGCCAAGGAGCTAGTTGGCTCAGCTGGCTACCTGGCGATGGAGAATCCGATCGCGGGTGGCGAAGACTTCGCATCGATTGTCGACTTGATACCGGGGGCGTTTGTTTTTCTTGGAGCCTGTCCGAAGGACATGGATCACACAACCGCACCAACCAATCACTCGGCCAAAGCCGTCTTTGATGACTCAGTTATTCCGCTGGGAGCTGCACTCTTGGCTTCCTTGGCCAGTTCGCATTTATTGTAAAGTTACATTTGGTTACCGACTGTGTTGCTTGAAGAAGCTCAACCCTGAATAGTTATGGCTGTAGCCACCAACCTAACTTGGAGAAATAAAATGACCGATGCAGCAAACTGGGGTTTTGAAACCCTACAGATTCACGCCGGCGCAGTAAGTGACCCAGCCACCAATGCCAGGGCCGTGCCGATTTACAAGACCACCGCCTACACCTTCAACTCAGCCGAGCATGCTCGCAAGTTATTTGGCCTTGCAGAATTTGGAAACATCTACACCCGCATCATGAACCCCACTCAAGACGTTGCCGAAAAGCGCATCGCTGCTCTTGAGGGTGGCACTGCGGCCCTTCTTTTGGCCTCCGGCCAGTCAGCTTCGACCTTTGCCGTTCTCAACATTGCTGAGGCTGGCGACCACATTGTCGCAAGCTCCAAGCTCTACGGTGGAACATACAATTTGTTTAAGTACACGCTTGCAAAACTTGGAATTGAGACAACTTTTGTCGAGGACCAAGATGACGAAAGCGCATGGGAAGCGGCAATTCGTCCGAATACCAAGTTGCTGTTCGGCGAAACAATCGGAAACCCAGATGTCTCGATTCTGGACATCCGCAAGGTTTCAACCGTCGCTCACAAACACGGTCTTCCGCTGCTTGTCGACAACACGGTCGCCACTCCTTTTTTGATTAAGCCTTTTGAGCACGGTGCCGACATCGTCATCCATTCCGCAACCAAGTTCCTGGGTGGACACGGAACCGTCGTTGCCGGTGCGCTCGTGGATGGCGGCAAGTTCGAGTGGTCCAAATCTGACAAGTTCCCAGGGCTAACTACACCGGATCCTAGCTACCACGGTGTTGTCTACACCGAAGCTCTAGGTGACGGAATCGCCTACATAATCAAAGCCAGAGTCCAACTGTTGCGTGACATTGGAGCCGCAGTTTCGCCAGACACTGCGTTTTCACTGATTCAAGGAATCGAAACCTTGAGTCTTCGCATGGAGCGCCATGTTGAAAATGCCAGCAAGGTTGCCAAGTGGCTGGAGGCTCACCCTCAGGTGCTTAGTGTGAACTATGCCGGTCTTCCCTCAAGCAAATACCACGAAGCCCACAAGCACTATGCACCAAAGGGGGCGGGTGCCATTGTGTCATTCGAAATAGTTGGCGGCGTAGAGTCGGGCGTGAAGTTTGTTGAAGGCGTGGAGCTATTCAGCCACGTCGCCAACATTGGAGATGTCAGATCACTAATCATCCATCCAGCCTCCACCACACACTCTCAGCTGGAACCAGAGGCACTTGCAGCCGCTGGAGTGACACCGGGGCTTGTTCGTCTGTCAGTCGGGCTTGAGACCTCTGAAGACATAATCGCTGACCTACAGACAGGCTTTGCAGCGGCAAAATAAATGGACTTTCAAACTTCTGAAGACTCCGCTCCCTCGGAATTTATTTCCGAGGAGCAGCGTCGTCAGCTAGTTGGTAGACCGCCTGCTACCGGTGCGTGGCGAGCTGGAGACAACCCGGGAGATCGAAAGTTCTCTCAAGTATTCTCGCTAGCCCTGGAATCCGGCGGAACCCTGAAGCAAGCGGTTATCTCTTATGAAACTTGGGGTGAAATCAACTCCGATAAATCAAACGCTATTTTGGTGCTTCATGCTCTGACCGGAGACAGTCACACGACTGGCCCATCAGTCCCTGGGCACCCAACATCCGGTTGGTGGAGTGGGCTAATCGGCCCAGGGTTAGCGATCGACACCGATAAGTTTTTTGTGGTCACCCCTAATGTCTTGGGCGGCTGTCAAGGTTCTACCGGACCAGCATCACTAGACGCCAAGGGCCAAGAGTATGGCTCAGAATTTCCTCAGCTAACCATAAAAGACCAGGCCTTGTCCTTTGAAGTACTTGCCGAGCAGCTAGGGATTTCAAAATGGTTCAGCATCGTCGGTGGTTCTATGGCTGGAATGCACGCTATGGAAATGGTCATCAAGAGCCCGAAAAGCGCAGAGCGCCTCGCGCTCTTGGCTGCTCCACCTTTCACAACGGCGGATCAGATTGCCCTAAACACTGTTCAGCTTGAAGCAATCAGATCCGATGCAAACTTTGCAGGCGGAAGCTATTACGACGCCAAGCCGGGATTTGGACCCCACCGCGGTCTTGCGCTTGCTCGCAGGATGGCGCTTTTGAACTATCGCTCCCCCAAAGAGCTCAACGAGCGCTTTGGTAGGACCTGGCAGTCCAAGGTGAGCCCGCTTACTGAGGCCGGCAAATACGCGGTCGAGAGCTATCTTGATTTTCACGGCAATAAATTCGTGAGGAGATTTGACGCTAACAGCTATGTGACTTTAGTAAATGCCATGAGCTCCCACGATGTCGGGCGCGGACACGACTCAGTTGAAGCGGCCCTTGAGACTATTTCCTGTCCCACTTTGGTGATTGGCGTAGACAGCGATCGACTATTTCCATTGAGTGGTCAACAGCTGATAGCTGATTCGATCAACGGCGAATTACACGGCGGCAAACTTCACGTGATTCAAAGCGAATATGGCCATGATGGCTTTTTGATTGAACTCGACGCAGTGGGCAAGCTACTTCGGGATTTCTTGTCCTAAAGTGTTGAGCGTGAGCCTTCTAAAATCAAAAATTGCAGTTAGTTTCTTTTTTTTTCTCGGGTGGATCGGCACTGGCACTCTGGGCCGTGCATATTCCACTCATTGAGCGCACCGTTGGCATCGGCTACGTGACTCTTGGAGCATTATTTATGTTCTCCGGCCTTGGCGGTTTTGTCGCGATGCAAATTTACGGCTGGATCGTAGATCACATCGGTACTAAAACCGCCACTCGAAGTGGTGGGTTGGTCGTTGGGCTTTCTTTGCTGGGTCCAGCCTTCGCTCAAGATCTTTGGTCACTTGCCTTAGCGATATTTTTCCTTGGGTTCGGTATCGCCGGGGTCGATGTTGGAATGAATGCAGCCGGACTGCAGATTGACAAGGCCAATGACCGACCAATCTTTACCTTTTTTCACCTGTTCTGGTCAGTCGGAGGTCTTTTTGGAGCAGCTCTGGGCTTTGCAACCATTTCGGCTGGGTTTGATCAATCACAGACCCTTAGTATCACCGGGGTTGCACTAAGTATCACGGGAGTTATCGCCGCCGGCTGGCTTCTTCCGAACGAGGTAGTTGCTACTCGAGAAGACAAGGCCAAAAACCAGGCTGCCACTAAGGCAAATCACAGAGTGTTGCCGTTTGTAATACTGGCGGGACTGATGGCCGCTGCCGGAGGCATTATTGAGGGTGTAGCCCATGACTGGTCCGCGCTCTACTTGATTGACATCCAGGGTGTTAGCGTCGCGGTTGCCGCCTGGGGGCTGGCGGCATTCAACTTAGGAATGATCACCGGTCGAATCTTCATTGACCGAATTGTCGCGGTTAGAGGTCGCAGTTTTATTATCCGCTGGGGGTCATTGGTCGGCGGCATAGCAATCGCCGCTCAGGCGGTTTCTCCCAATTTTGAGATCTCGATAGTCCTTTGGTACTTTGTCGGACTTGGAATCTCGGGAGTAGTTCCTCGAATCTTTGCCTCCGCTGGCGAAATCGGAGAGGCTACTCATTCCGGCAGAAACATGGCGAGAGTTGTTGGCATCACCTACATCGGAGCCCTGGCCGGACCCTCCGCAATTGGCCTCCTAACCGCCATCTACCCACTGAACGTTGCCATCGGTTGGGGAACGGTACTCGCGATTTTTATTCTGCTTGCAAACCCTAGATTAGAAAGACTTACCAAGTGACCAAATTATTTAGCCCGATAAAAATTCGCGAACTTGAAATCAAGAATCGCCTCTGGGTCTCTCCAATGTGCATGTATTCCTGCGAGGACAAGGACGGCGTGGTCGGCCAATGGCACCTTGTTCACTTGGGCTCCAGAGCAATGGGAGGAGCAGGCATGGTCATCGCGGAAGCCAGTGCAGTGAGCCCGGAAGGGAGAATTAGCCCTTGGTGTCCAGGCCTTTGGGACGATAACCAGATAGCCCCCTGGAAGGTGATTACTGACTTCATAAGACAGCAGGGTTCTGCCAGTGGCATACAGCTTGCTCACGCGGGACGCAAAGGCTCCACCCATCGGCCAACATCGGGGTCCGGTTCGGTGTCGGTGGCCGCGGGAGGTTGGGAAACTTACTCTGCGACAGCCGAGGCTTTTGAGGGCATTGCTGCACCAAGAATGCTCAAAACCGAAGAGATTCCAGGAATAGTGGCGGATTTTGCAAATGCCGCGTTGAGGGCTCAAAAAGCTGGATTTGATGCTCTTGAGATCCACGCTGCCCACGGTTACTTGATTCACCAATTTTTATCACCCATTTCAAATAAACGCGATGACCAATATGGTGGCGCACTAGAAAACAGAGCTCGTCTGCTTCTTGAGATTTTGACCGCAGTGCGCAAAGCAGTGGGCGAAAAAATGCCAGTATTTATTCGGTTTAGCAGCACCGACTACGTTGAGGGTGGCTGGAACCAAGAACAGACAAACCAGGTCGCAAGTTGGTGCCGGAAGCTTGGGGCGGATTTATTCGACCTTTCCTCCGGTGGCCTAATCACAGGGGTCAAGATCCCGACTGGACCCGGTTACCAAGTCGAATTTGCTGAAAGCGCGAAGCAAGCCACTGGCTCAGAGGTGGCTGCGGTTGGCCAGATCACGAGCTCGGCGCAAGCTGAGCAGATTCTGGTCGAGGGCCTGGTGGATGTAGTTCTTGTTGGCCGAGAATTTTTGCGAGATCCCTACTTTGGACTTCGCGCAGCAGCTGAGCTATCGGCAGAAACTCAATGGCCTCATCAATACGAGCGCGGACGCTGGCCTAGCGCCTAGTGGCATCCTCGATTTCACCGACAAGTTCTTCGATTATGTCCTCCAGAAACAGGCAACCAACAATTTTTCCCGAGGAACTAAAACTTCTCACGATGTGAGCACCACTTTTTCGCATTTGAGCCAACGCATCTTCTAGGTCGGTGGTCTCAGGAATGGAAATCATCGCCCTCAGGTTTTTCGAGGGCAAGGCCTTACTCCTCTCCGCCGGGTCATTGGTGAGCCCGTCTTTAATGTGCCAATAGCCCAATATGTCGTCGCCGGTTCCATTCACTGGGTAACGGCTGAAGCCGTACTCAGACACCGCGGCCTGCAGGTCCCCTACGGTGGATGAGAGTGTCATCGCGACCAAAGCTTCAATTGGAACGGCAACGTCCCGCACTGTCTTCTCGGTGAATTCGAATGTCTTTTTTATAGTGCCTGAGCCGTCGGCAAGCGTGCCCTCTTTTTTGCTTGCCGAAACAAAGCCCGCAACCTGGTCCAAAGTAAAAGCAGTGTTTGCTTCCTCCACGGGCTTGAACCGGAAAATTATTAGTATCAGGTTCGCGACCTGATTCAGGACCCAGACCACCGGCTTTACAAGCTGCGCGATGAAATAAAGAATCGGAGTCAAAATCAACGAGGTCAGTAGTGGCACCGAAATAGCAATGTTCTTGGGAATCATCTCGCCAATTACGACGTGCAGGTAGGTAACGAGAATCAACGCAATCACGAAGCCGGTTACTGCCGAAGCCGCTTCCCCAATACCCACCGCCTTCAAGGGAATCTCAACCAAGTGATGAATCGCAGGCTCCGCGACAACCAGAATCAACAGTGACGCAACGGTGATGCCAAGCTGCGCAGTAGCCAGCATCAAAGACACCCGCTCCATTGCGCGCAGGGTAATTTTTGCAGCTGGATTTCCAGCCTCCGCGCGAGGCTCAATTTGAGCACGCTTCGCGGTAATAACGGCAAACTCGGCGCCGACAAAGAAGGCGTTCACCGCAAGCAGCACGACAAACCACACGAGTCCCATTAGGTCGCTAGTCATCTTTATCCACCACCGGTTCGAATTTGATTCGATCTACTCTTCTGGCTTCCATCTTCAGAACCACTAGGCGTCCGCCGGCAACTTCTACATGGTCACCGGTTTTAGGTATTCGGCCAAGCTCGCTCATGAGAAACCCCGAGACGGTGTCGTAGTCTTCGTCCTCAGCAATCGATAGTCCAAACTCAGTCAGTTCGTCGGGTCGAGTGAGTCCACTGAACGCAAGTGAACCGTCGGCGTATTGCAGCACATCGGAGCGCTGCCTATCGTGTTCATCGGACAATTCGCCCACTAGTTCCTCGACTGCATCCTCGAGGGTAGCTATCCCTGCGGTGCCGCCGTATTCATCTATGACAATTCCAAACTGCAGGCCCCTGCCTCTCAGCTGCAAGATCAGGCGATCTAGCGCCATGGTTTCTGGGACCCGAACTGGTTCAACCATCAGCGCACTGACTGGTACTTGGTCTCGGCGCTCAACTGGAACTCCAATACCGCGCTTTAGATGAACCACACCGACAATGTCATCCGCGTCTTCACCGGTGACAGGGAACCTTGAGTGGCCCGTGGTGGCTGCAAGTTCGATTAGATCGCGAGCGCTGGACTCGCGTTCCAGAGAATACATTTTCGGTCGGGGGGTCATTATGTCGCTAACCAACAAAGTGCTCATGGCTAACGTCTTTTCCAAGAGCTTGGCGGTGTCCTGCTCCAAAGAACCAAGAGTCGCGCTGCGTCTGACCATTGACACCAGTTCCTCAGCGCTACGAGCGCTTGAGAGCTCTTCTTTTGGCTCAATACCAAACCTGCGAACCAACCAATTGCCATTTTCGTTCATCACGCGAACCAACAGCTGGAAAACCCAAGTAAAACCAAGTTGGAAACCGACGACCAGCTTCAATACACGTTTGGGAGCCGAAAGTGCCATGTTCTTCGGCACTAGTTCTCCTATAAGAAAAGAAAAAATAGTTGCTATCGTCATTGCCAAGACAATTGATACCACCCTCAAGCTCTCTGGGGTTAACTCGAAGCCCTGAAGCCATGGGCTCAGCATCCTGGACAACGCCGGTTCGGCAACAAAGCCGGTTAGCAGCGTGGTGAGGGTGATCCCAAGTTGAGCCGAGGAAAGATGCGTGGATGTTCTTGCGACCGCACGGATTGGAAGGTCGAGACCTTGTTCACCCGAGGCCTTGTCGGCCATTAGTTGAGCTCTATCGGCGCTGATTATTGAAAATTCGCTCGCTACAAAGAGCCCTGTGCCCAATGTCAAAAAGACGGCAAAAGCGAGCAGGAGATAGTCTGTCAACCAATCACCTGCAGATAACTACGTTTATCAAGCTCCATTTCGCTCTAATTATAACCAGTCAAGTGGCTAGACTTATAACGTTTTTCATAGGTTTTTTCGTTCTAAGGGGCACCTTTGTCGGGTAGTCACACTAATAATTCTGAAGATGACTTCGGAGCCAATCAGTGGCTCGTGGCCGAGATGTACGCGCAGTGGCAAGAAAACCCAGACTCCGTGGACCAATCTTGGCTACCGATCCTGGAGCGCTACCACCTTTCTAATCAGCCAGATGCCGCTCAGCACAGCCCCAGCACTGGATCAATAGCCGTAATCGACACCGATTCAACCGTTGTTGCCAATTTTGACCCCGACGCCCCGGCTCCTCCAACAGAAGCAATCACGATTCCGATTGCAAAGACAGCAGACGAGGTCCCACGAACCGCTCCAGTGCCCGCGGATTTACCGTCCACTGAATCTGCGGCCATCACCCTGGAAGAAATCAACGACCAACCGGAAGTAAAGATCCTGAAGGGCATTGGTAAAAGTCTTGCTGCAAATATGGATGCCTCGGTCTTTATTCCGACGGCCACCAGCGTTCGTCAGGTTCCAGCCAAGCTGCTAATCGATAACCGAATTGTCATCAACTCCCACCTGAAAAGAACCAGGGGTGGCAAGGTTTCCTTTACGCACATAATCGGTTACGCGATTATTCAAGCCCTCAAGGCCTTCCCCTCACAAAACGTTTTTTACGACGAGGTTGAGGGCAAGCCGGCCCTCGTAGCTCCGGCAAACATAAACTTTGGTCTGGCAATTGACATCCCGAAGCCGGACGGCTCAAGAGCACTTCTCGTTCCAAATATAAAGCGCGCTCAGAAAATGAATTTCGCTGAATTTGTTTCTGCTTACGAAGAGCTAGTAAGAAAAGCTAGGCAGAACAAACTCACCGCAGATGACTTTCAAGGCACCACAATTTCGCTTACTAATCCCGGGGGCATTGGAACAGTTCATTCGGTCCCTAGGCTCACCAAAGGCCAAGGCTGCATCGTAGGCATCGGAGCACTGGACTACCCAGCCCAGTTCCAAGGAATGTCCGAAGAGCAACTGGCCTTACAGGGAATCGGAAAGATAATCACGGTTACCTCTACCTACGATCACCGAGTTATCCAGGGTGCTGGCAGCGGAGAGTTCCTGAAGATCATCAACGAGTTGCTGCTTGGTGAAAGAGAGTTTTTTGAAAAGATATTCGCGGACATGCGAATTCCTTACTCCCCTGTGGTCTGGTCCAGTGACTTCCACTGGGACCCTGCTGAAGAGTCGGGCAAAAACACCAGAGTTCAACAATACATAAACGCGTTCCGAGTCCGCGGTCACCTGATAGCAGACATTGACCCGCTTGAGTATGTTCAGCGCTGGCACCCAGACCTTGATATTCGCACCTATGGACTTAGCCTCTGGGACCTAGATCGCACCTTTAAGACCGGTGGCTTTGGTGGCCGAGCCAAGGGCAAGTTTCGAAACATACTTGGCGTCCTTCGCGATTCTTACTGCCGCACTATTGGCGTTGAGTATATGCACATCCAGAATCCCGCGGAGCGAGTTTGGTTCCAAGACAAATTGGAACGCCCGTATCAAAAGCCAACCAAGGAAGAGCAGTTCCGGACTCTGAATAAGCTCAACGAGGCCGAAGCTTTCGAAACCTTCCTGCAAACCAAATTCGTGGGTCAAAAAAGGTTCTCGCTCGAAGGCAGCGAGTCGCTAATTCCAGCGCTCGATCAAATTCTGCAGGCTGCAGCCGACGCCGGTCTTGACGAAGCAGTTATGGGCATGGCCCATCGCGGACGACTGAACGTTCTGACCAACATTGCTGGCAAGACCTACGGACAGGTCTTCCGCGAATTCGAAGGTTCCAACGACATCTCAAGCGTCCAGGGATCGGGAGACGTCAAGTATCACCTCGGCACCGAAGGTGTTTTCACCTCGGGTCACGGCACTCAAATCAAGGTTTCACTTGCGGCTAACCCATCTCACCTCGAAGCGGTCAACCCAGTCCTTGAGGGCATTGTTCGTGCTAAGCAGGACAAGCTTGGAAACCCAGAAAACTTTCCGATTCTTCCGATCTTGATTCATGGGGAAGCGGCTTTTGTTGGTCAAGGCGTGGTTCTAGAGACGCTTCAGATGAGCCAGCTGGATGGTTATAAAGTCGGCGGAACTATTCACGTGGTTGTGAACAACCAGGTGGGATTCACCACCGTGCCAAAGGATGCAAAAACCAGCATGTATTCGACGGACGTAGCCAAGGTAATTCAGGCTCCGGTCTTCCACGTAAACGGTGATGACCCGGAGGCGGTAGTCAAGGTTGCCCAGCTTGCGTTTGAATACCGACAAGAGTTTAAAAAAGATGTCGTTATCGACATAGTTTGCTATCGCCGACGTGGGCACAACGAAGGCGACGACCCGTCGATGACTCAGCCGTTGATGTACAACCTGATTGAGGCTAAGCGCTCAGTGAGAACCCTCTACATGGACAACCTTATTGGCCGTGAAGACATAACCAAGGAAGAATTCGATGAAGCAAACCAGAGCTTCCAGCACAGCTTAGAGCAGGCATTCATCGACGTTCACGATGCCATGACCGATACCGTTGCAGTCCCAACAAGACCAGAGGGAATCGGAACCACTGCCAGTGAAAAGCAGGAACTTTCTCGCCCCACTGCGATTGCTCGGGAACTGGTCGAAGCAATAGGTAACGCGCACGGCAACGAGCCGGAGGGCTTCAGTGTTCACCCAAAGCTTGCTCAACTGCTCCAAAAGCGAGTAGAAATGTCCAGATCTGGCGGAATCGACTGGGGCTTTGGTGAGCTACTTGCCTTTGGGTCATTGTTAGTAGAGGGCGTAAATGTTCGACTTGCCGGACAGGATAGCCTTCGCGGTACCTTCGTTCAGCGCCACAGTGTGTTTTATGACCGAAACAATGGTCAAGAGTGGACGCCACTTCGTTACGTATCGGAGCAACAGGCTAAATTCGAGGGTTTCAACTCGCCACTGAATGAGTACGCTGCCCTTGGCTTTGAGTATGGCTACTCCGTCGAAAGACCAGACACCTTGACGCTTTGGGAAGCTCAGTTTGGTGACTTTATTAATGGAGCTCAGACTGTGTTGGACGAGTTTATTTCAAGTGCGGAGCAAAAATGGGGCCAAAGCTCTTCAGTGGTATTGCTCTTGCCCCACGGTTGGGAAGGACAAGGTCCGGACCACTCTTCGGCAAGGCTCGAGAGATTCCTTCAGCTTTGTGCGCAGAACAACATGACAATCGCGCAGCCTTCTACTCCGGCAAGTCACTTCCACTTGCTTCGCAGGCAGGCCTACACGGTCCCAAGAAGGCCACTCGCAATCTTTGCTCCGAAGTCGATGTTGCGCCTCAAGGCTGCATCGAGTTCAGTTGAAGATTTCACAGAAGGAAACTTCCGACCAGTGATCAACGACCAACAGAACTTAGATCCAGCGAAAGTGACCAGACTATTATTCTGCTCCGGCAAGATTTATTGGGATCTATTGGCTGAAAGCCAAAAGCGCGCAACGGGCGACACAGCGATAGTTCGACTTGAGCAGCTTTATCCAACTCCAGTTGAAGAGATGAAAGCCGCTATTGCTCAGTTCCCAGAAGCCAAGCTGAGGTTTGTTCAGGATGAACCTGCCAACCAGGGGGCGTGGACCTACCTAGGACTATTCATGCCTAAATACGGAGTGAACTTCGCGGTTGTTTCCAGAGCAGCTTCGGCATCTCCAGCGACCGGCTCCACCAAGAGGCACGCCGCCGAGCAATTAGATTTGGTCAAAAGAGCCTTTAGCGACTGATGCCTGAATTACGCGTTGTAATCCTGGGGGACGAACTCCTCACTGGGGCCGGTGACCCAAAGGGCATTGGCTGGCTAGGAAGAGTTCAAGCTCGGCTCCCAGGAGGTAAAAACGTTGCGGTTTTTGCACTGCCAATGATTGGAGAGACGACTTCGGATCTGCTTGGAAGATGGAGAACCGAAGCGGCAATCAGATTTTCCAAAGACAGTGAAAACTTTTTGGTTTTGGCCCCCGGTTCAACTGACGTGCGCTCCGGCATCACAATATCGCGTTCTAGGTTGAACCTGGCTTCACTGTTGGATGATGCCGTTCGAGAAGGAATCAAAGTTTTGGTCGTAGGTCCCACTCCTACCGGAGTTCCAGAGTTTGATTCCGAAGTGAAGCACCTGTCTGAGGGCTTCTCGGATGTTGTCAAACGAAGACAGCTGACATACGTGGACTGCTTTAGCCCGCTGGTTGAACATGAGGGTTGGCTGTCGGAGGTTACCCAGAGCCCTAGGCGGCTACCCGGTCAAATTGGATACGGCCTCATAGCATGGCTGGTGTTGAACCGCGGTTGGTTTGAGTGGCTAGGCCTTTCAGAAACGGACTAGTCGTGCTTCTGAATCTCGCGAAGTCGATCCATAACTCGCTCAGCCAGTTGATCGGCAGGAACTTCGTCGCAGGCACGCTGAATCACCTGGTTAAGAATAATTTCAATGTCGTAGTGGCTCTCGCAGGAGTCGCAGTTGGCAAGGTGAGCAGTAACTGTATCTAGCTCTTCCTCGTGAAGCTCCGAGTGTAGATACTCGTGTACTCCCTTTTTGACTTCTTCGCAGTCAACCTTTTTCAAGATTCGACCTCCGCTCCTGTGTTGTAACCTTCTTGCCGTGCGTAATCTTGCAACAATGTTCTAAGCAATTTCTTCCCGCGGTGCAATCTTGACATAACAGTACCAACAGGTGTGCCCATAATGTCGGCGATTTCTTGATATGGCAATCCCTCAACCACCGCATAGTAGACGACCATTCGAAATTCTTCGGGTATTTGATCAAGTGCACTCTTAATAGCTAGCGACGGAAGGTTCTCCATCGCTTCAATCTCGGCAGATCTTGAAGCCCTTGAGGTAACCGATTCGCCCTGTCCAACTTGCCAGTCTTCCAAGTGATCTAGGGCAGTTTTCGCCTTGTCCTTGGCTTTTTTGTTGTAAAGATTTATGTGAGTGTTTGTCATTATTCGGAACAACCAGGCCTTCAAGTTAGTGCCCTGCTCGAATTTTGCCCATGCCACGAAGGCCTTTGCGAATGTTTCTTGAACTAGATCTTCGGCATCACTGGGGTTTCTAGTCCAGCGCAGAGCAGCTCCATAAAGTTGGGGCATCAGGGGCAACGCCTGGGCTTCAAATAAAACTATTGACTCGGCTTTTTCTTTTGGCATTGGTTATAAGCCTACCTGCTAAAAACGCTCAGTCGAGAACGCTGATTTCCTTTCGGAACAAAGCGATCAGGGTCTTCATCAGAACTAGCTCATAGGACCCGAGACGCGCGTCACGAAGGCAAAGAGCGAAATTGATAAATATCACAAGCCTTGCTGTTCTGGAATTCTGTCATCTGTAATCGACTCTATTCTCGCTTTATGATGCGAAATGCCCTTTAGTTTGCCACCAAGAATATTGAGCTAGGCGGTATCTTGGAGACAATGATGACTGGCGCAAGAAACTGGCCCGCCCCCGAGGCAGGAAAGATTCGCGCCACGGTTTTCCTGCCTGGGTCCAAATCACTCACTAATCGCGAGCTAGTGCTCTCAGCGCTATCGGATAAGCCGACTGAACTTATTGCCCCATTGGTTTCAAGAGATACCGAGCTCATGATCGCCTCACTCAAGGCATTGGGTACTAAGTTCACCTGGCAAGGCCCAGACCTACTGGTCACGCCACAACGGCTTTCCGGACCGGCAAAGATCGATTGCGGCCTTGCCGGCACAGTCATGCGCTTTGTCCCACCGCTCGCGATGCTCGTAGCCGGCGAAGTCAGCTTCGATGGTGACGCCGGTGCCAGAATGCGGCCCATGAAAACCACAATCGAGTCAATGCAAGCGCTGGGGGCTGAGGTTAGTTCCAGCACTCAGTCGCTGCCATTCACTGTTATTGGAAAAGGTGCAGTTTCAGGTGGCGCGCTAACCATTGACGCATCTGCATCATCGCAGTTTGTGTCGGGGCTATTGCTAAGCGCTGCCAAGTTTGACCAAGGACTGATTCTTACTCACAAGGGCGAAGGCTTGCCGTCGCTTCCTCACATTGAAATGACCCTATCCACGTTGAGAGCGAGGGGTGTTGTTGCCACTGCAATTGATGGCTCCAGCTGGAGAGTGGAACCAGGTTCGATTTCCGGTGGCAAAATCGTCATAGAACCAGATCTATCGAATGCCGGGCCGTTTTTGGCTGCGGCAATGGTTACCGGTGGAACCGTTCAGGTTCTCAACTGGCCAAGCACTACAACTCAAGTTGGAGATCAATACCGACAAATTCTTGCTCGAATGGGTGCTCGGATTGAAGTTACTGACGGCGTGCTTACTGTCTCTGGCACCGGTGACATTCAAGGCATAGATGCTGACCTATCAGAAGCTGGCGAACTAGCACCAACCATTGCAGCGCTCTGTGCACTAGCAATTAGCCCAAGCAAGCTCACTGGCATCGGTCACCTTCGCGGACATGAAACCGACCGACTTAAAGCGCTTGTCGCGGAGATCAATAATCTCGGTGGTAATGCTAAAGAGCTAGCTGACGGACTCGAGATAACCCCGAAACCACTTCACGGAGGCGTTTGGCACACCTATCATGACCACCGCATGGCCACCAGCGGAGCAATCATCGGGCTTGCAATAAAAGGCATTGAAGTGCAAAACATCGAAACAACCTCCAAAACCATGCCCGGTTTTTCCAGCATGTGGCTTGAGATGCTTGGTCAAAAATGATCTGGTACATCGCGGATCGCATGGATCTTGATGAGGACGATGTTCGCATCAGGCCGAACCCCAAAGGTTCAAGGCCAAGAACCAAACGGCGGCCAGATTTCGGCACGGCGCCACTCGGAATGGTCCTCGAGGTTCACCTGGCCAGATATCGGATTCTTACCGATGACGGGAAAGAAATAACGGCAACGCTAGCCAAAGAGCTTCGGAAAGATGGCTGCGTGATCTGCGATCGAGTTCGGTTAGACGGTGATGTCACTGGAGCCTCCGGCGCCCTGGCCAGAATCGTCAGGATTGAGCCTAGGAAAAACACTCTCTCGAGATCCGCCGAAGACGGCGATTCACTCGAGCAGACCATCGTGGCAAACGCTGATCAGCTCGTCATTGTCATGGCGGCGGCGAACCCGGAGCCCCGCTCTAGGCTGGTGGATAGGTATTTGGTGGCTGCTTTTCACGCCGGCCTAAAGCCAATTCTGGTCATGACTAAGTGCGATCTTGCGGATCCAAAAGATTTCATCGACAGTTTTCAAGGGTTTGATTTAGAAATAATACAAACCTCGGAAAACGCACCCAACTTAGATTCACTGAAACAAATGCTCCATGGCAACACCACGGTGTTTGTCGGGCACTCTGGGGTTGGTAAAACCACAATTATCAACCAGATAGCTCCGAACTTTGTCCGTGCGACCGGGATTGTGAACAAGGTCACGGGTAAGGGCCGCCACACCTCTAGCTCAGCTCACGCCATAAGAGCTCAGGGCGGTTGGCTGGTTGATACTCCAGGAATAAGAAGCTTTGGGCTTTCCAACATTGATGCCGAAGGCTTACTGAGGGGCTTTTCAGACCTCAGTGATGCCAGCAATGACTGCCCGCGTGGATGCACTCACTTGGCCGACTCTCCTGACTGCTCACTGGATAAAAAAATGCTTGCCGGAGAAGTTTCTGAGCTAAGACTGGACTCGCTCAGGAGATTACTCGAGTCACTTTCCTCGGTAGATTAGGCACCAAGATGAACGATTTAGAGCTTGCCCAGGTCCTTGCGAATGCCGCCGATGAAATTTCACTATCGCGATATCGTGCCCTGGATCTGAAGGTCGAAGCCAAACCGGACAGGACACCAGTAACCGATGCCGATCGTGCCGTCGAACAAAAACTTAGGGACTTGCTAAAGCTTTATCGCCCAAATGACAGCATCATCGGTGAAGAATTTGCGAACACTGGAGATTCAACCCGCAACTGGATTATCGATCCAATCGACGGCACCGCAAACTACCTTCGAGGTGTTCCAATCTGGGCGACCTTGATCGCGCTTCGCGTGGACGGAGAGTTAGTCACCTCAGTGGTTTCCGCGCCCGCCCTGGGAAGGCGCTGGTGGGCCACCAGTGGCAAGGGAGCGTTCACGAAAGACGTAGATGGCAGCGTCCGGAAACTGGCAGTATCCGGCATCTCAGAGCTTCCGGACGCAACGCTAAGTTTTAACTCATTGGAGCAATGGCGCGATGCCGGTTTATTAGGTCAATTGCTGGAGCTTTCAACCAAGGTCCAAAGAACTCGTGCCTATGGTGACTTCCTCAGCTACATGTTTGTAGCCGAGGGCGCAATCGAGATTGCATCCGAGCACGATCTAAAGATTTATGACATCGCAGCCCTAGTTCCAATTTTGCAGGAATCCGGCGGAATGATTACTTCGATTGTCGGTCCATTGCAAGAAACAACTTCGTCGGTGTTAGCAACCAATGGAAAGCTTCACGTAAAAGTGCTTCAAATTCTTCGGACAGACGCTGGAAGTTGACGAAGCAAAGAGCAAAGTGGCTGGCCATAATCGCTATCGCCCTGCTGGCAATAAACATGAGAACCGCAGTTGGTTCATTCTCGCCCCTTGTGACCTACATTCAAGAAGACATCTCGCTTCCGATTGTGACCATTGGCCTCCTTGGCGTCGCAGCTCCACTCGCATTCGCAATCGCAACTTCAATGGCCAATACACCGACCCAAAGAATCGGTGTTGAAAAAACGCTGATTGCGACCTCCTTATTGATTATTGGCGGCCACGTCCTGAGAGCTCTGGCATGGGACTCAACGGCATTATTTGCCGGCAGCATGATGAGCCTTTTGGGTATGGGAATCGGAAACATTCTTATGCCGGTTATCGTGCGAAAGTACTTCCCAAAACGAGTGGGTTTAGTCTCTACGTTTTACATCTCGCTTACGGCCGTTAGCGGAGCGGCCGGATCATTCCTTGCCGTTCCGTTGGCAGATTTGGGCGGCTGGCGCTTTTCGCTTGGGCAGTGGGCGCTGATGGCAACGCTTACCTTGTTGCCACTTATTGCACTTCGCAAAAATTCCAAGCCCGAGAAACCCCTACCCGGGGCTGTCAAGCAAAAGGCAATCTGGCGTTCACCAACTGCCTGGGCAATTTTTGGGACCCAGGGCATGACTTCGGTGTTTGGTTACGTGAGCTTTGCCTGGTTACCGCTTTTGCTCTTTGAGCACAATTCGGTAAGTGTCGCAGAGGCCGGCGCGCTCTTGTCACTATTTGCCATCCTCGGGCTTCCCGCAGCGCTGATAGTGCCAGGCCTGGCGGTCAGATATAAGCAGCTTCATGCGCCAATCATCTGGTTTTCCAGCGCAATGGGTATGACCGGAGCGCTAGGTATTCTTTGGACCGATGGGGCTCACCTTTGGATCTGGGTTGCCGCGCTAGGTCTAGGTCCAACAATGTTCCCGCTTGCTCTTACGCTTTACAACTTGCGCTCACGGGAACGGAGCACAGTGCTAGCCGTTAGCTCGTTTGGTCAGGGCATGAGTTACACAGTCACTACAATCATCGTGTTTTTGGTGGGGATATTCAGAGAGATTACCGGGGGCTGGGAGGTTGCTCTTTGGATATTCTTTGGGGTCGCGCTATTCAGTGCGCTAATGGGGATTCAGATTGCAAAGAACCATTTCGTTGATGACGAATTAATTCACTAGAGCCAGCGGTCAGCGTTGTGCTCAGCTAGTACGGTCCGCACGGTTCCAGATCTCCCTCTAATCAACAACGACTCAGTAATTATGGTTTTGCCCAGTTTTTTAACTCCGGCGAACAGCGGCCCATCGGTTACCCCCGTTGCCACAAAGAACGTATTTTCAGATTTCACCATCTCGTTCATTTCGTAAACATGATCGAACTTTAACCCGGCTTCGAGTCCAAGCTTTTTTTCGTCCTCGTCGCCTGGAGCAAGAATTCCTTGAATTAGGCCGCCCAGCGCTTGAATTCCGCAGGCGGTAACAATCGCTTCGGGTGACCCCCCTCGACCGACACACATATCTATTCGTGAATTCTCTCTTGCGGCCTGAATGCCGCCGGCGACATCGCCGTCTCGAAGCATTCTGGTTGCCGCTCCCGCAACCCTAATTTCTTCGACAAGCTCAGCGTTATATTCCCTGTCCAATACTGCGACCAGAATCTCATCGACTGGCTTACCAGTGGCTTTTGAATAGGCTCGAAGATTTTCAGTCATTGATTGCCTAATGTCGCAGCTTCCAACACCGGCAGGGCCAGTCACAAACTTGTCCATTTTGTAAATAGTCGAAGCATCGAGCATTGAACCACGATCGGCAACCGCTATTACCGAGATCGCATTTTGCCTTCCGGCTGCGGTTAGCGCAGTTCCGTCAATTGGGTCAACGGCTATGTCCACTTTCGGCCCGTTTCCAGTTCCCACGATCTCGCCGTTGAAGAGCATCGGAGCGTTATCTTTCTCGCCCTCGCCAATCACCACGAGGCCTTCGAAGTTTACGGTCCCTAAAAATGCTCGCATCGCATCGACCGCCGCGCCATCGGCTGCATTTTTATCTCCCTTGCCAATAAAAGGATAGGAGCGAATCGCTGCGGCCTCGGTAGCCCGAACCAGCTCCATCGCCAAGTTGCGGTCAGGATGCAGTTCTGGAGGTGATGGCTTCATGCCCCTAGATTACCGACACCAATAGTCACGATGCCATTAGTTCTAAAAATCAACGCCGTATTGCGAGCATTTTTGAGAAATGCTTGCAGTTAGTTCTGAAATCTTGTCCGAAGTGCCCTGTGCCGGGCTTGACTGACCAAGCTCTCTCGCAAGCTCAGAAAGATCAGTAGCCAATTCGGTTGAAAGCAAGAAATCGACCTGATCCCCTAGCATCGAATCAAGCTGAGCAACTATGCCAGAATCCACTAGTCCTTGCTCATAGGCCACGGAAATGCCACTGAGGGTTGAACTCAGTGCCTTACAAGCCGCCGCGTCAGCCGCGGTAGCTGCGACATCTTGAACACTGCAGCCAGAAAGACCAAACACACCAAAGCTCAGGAGGGCAGTTAACGTTAATTTCTTCATCGTGCTAAATCCTATTTGGAGTGCTTAGGTTTCCGGTGAAGGCACTCTTGCTTACCCGATTATCGAGCCGTAACAATAGGCAATCGGGACTAATGCCGGTGGGTCTTTGGTTAGAATCGGTCTAAATCAACTCTTAGGACTACCCGTGCGAATTTATGACAACATCACCGAAGTATTCGGAAACACCCCGCTAGTAAAACTCAACAAAGTAACCGATGGGGCTAAAGCCACCGTGCTTGCAAAACTTGAATTTTATAATCCATCTTCCTCGGTGAAGGACCGACTAGGCATTGCAATGGTGGATGCCGCTGAGAAATCTGGTGCACTAAAGCCCGGTGGAACCCTAATTGAGGCCACCAGCGGAAACACTGGGGTCTCACTTGCCATGGTTGGTGCAGCACGTGGCTACAAGACCATCATTGTGATGCCGGATTCCATGAGCCTAGAGCGCAAAATCTTGATTCGTGCCTACGGGGCAGAACTAATTCTCACTCCTGCTGCAGAGGGCATGAAGGGCTCAGTTGCCAAAGCTGATGAGCTGGGTAAGACAATCGAGAATTCAGTAATGATGCGCCAATTTGATAATGAAGCTGGTCCAGAAATCCACCGCAGAACTACCGCTGAAGAGATTTGGGCCGACACCGATGGCCAAGTCGCGGCCCTTGTCGCAGGCAGCGGAACCGGAGGAACCATCACTGGAACCTCGCAGCGTCTAAAAGAGCACAACCCTGAAATAAAGAGTTTCGTTGTTCAGCCGGCTTCGTCTCCCCTGCTAAGTGGCGGCGATGCGGCCGGACATCCTCTTGCTGGAATTGGGCCAAACTTCATACCGTCGATTCTTGACACTTCAAGCTATGACGAAGTAATCAACGTCGAAAACGGAACGGCTTTTGAATTTGCCAGACGTACTTCTGCCGAAGAAGGGATTTTGGCGGGAATTTCTTCCGGGGCTGCCCTGTGGGCAGCATGCCAGATTGCCACCCGTCCGGAATTTGAAGGAAAGCAAATAGTTGTGATTGTTCCCTCCTTCGGAGAGCGTTACGTGTCCTCGACCCTTTACCGCGACCTTCAAGATGAATTTCAGAGCAAGAATTGAGCATTAGGGAAGACATTCGGGCAGGGCTTGAGCGCGATCCGGCGACCCTGAGTGCCTGGGAATTGTTCCTGACTTCGTCAGGACTACATGCGGTCTGGATCTATCGCCTAGCGCACGGGCTGTGGAAGCTAAGGCTGCGCACTCTGTCGAGAATGGTTTCAAACCACGCTAAGTTCGTGACCGCGATTGAAATTCACCCCGGCGCGGTGATAGGAAAAAGATTTGTAATCGATCACGGCGTCGGTGTCGTAATCGGTGAGACCGCCGTTATCGGCGATGACGTTTTGGTCTACCACGGAGTAACCCTAGGTGGTAAAACTTTGGACCCAGTCAAGCGCCACCCGACAGTTGGCGACCGAGTAATTATCGGCGCCGGAGCAAAACTAATTGGAAATATTCGAATCGGAAACGATTGCGCAGTTGGAGCGAATGCCGTTGTTACCAAGGACATGCCCGCCGGCACCGTTGCAGTAGGCGTGAACGCCAGATTACTCAATATTACCGGCGACGATCTCTACCTTATTTAGTCAGGAAATTTAGTCGGGAAGCTTCAGCCCTGAGCAGGATTAGGCTGGAGTCTGAGGAATCTCTCTTCTTTTCTCCGTGCCACCTGCCAAATAAAGCCCGAACGCTATTAGCGGCAAACCGACCGCCAAACCGATTGTGATCGGTTCGTTCAAGAAAACAATGCCAAGGAACAGCGCTACGGCGGTATTCACATAGGTAATCAGGGTGGCCCGAACCGGACCAACTTCTTGAATGAGCATGAAAAACACGACAAAGGCCAGCGCTGAACACACCAGACCCAACACAATAACCGCCCAAATACTCGAGGTGCTGGCAGCAGCCAGCTCGTCACTTAAGCTTGGCAAAGAAAAAGGAGCGTAAATAATCGACACCATTGCCATGCTCACACCAATGACCCCAGCGCTTGGAACATTGTTTAGTTTTCGGCTGGCAATAATCGGTGCGATTGAGTAACCAACGGCGGCCAAGATAACCATCAAGACAAATAACGGGTTCACAGCGCCCAAGAACGAGTCGATTCCGACAAGGACGAGAACACCTAGGAAGCCAATTACCATGCCAGTAAGTGAGCGAGGGCTAAGTGCCTTGCGATCTTTCAGAAAAATCGCCAACACAGCTACCGCGAAAAACGGAACGGTGGCAATCAGTAAACCCGCAAGCCCCGAGGAGATGTGCTTCTCAGCCTCGGTGATTAGAAACCACGGACCCACCATTTCAATAAGGCCGAACATCACTACGTAGGGCCAAGCCTGTAGGGCTGGCTTTAGTCCGCCGGTCAAGGCCGCATATGGAATCAAAACCAATGCCCCCAGGAATGTTCTTGCGAACACAATCGTGGGCGTGGAAAAGCTTTCAAGTGCCAAGGCGATGAAGAAATAGGGCAAACCCCAAAACAGGCCTGCCATTGAAAAAAGAACCAAGCCTCTAGTGGACACCAGCCAATAGTAGTGCCCTAGGACTAAAACATTGCTCGCTAGAGTTGGGATAAGAATGACTAACGAAATTTTAAGCAAAACAGCCGAAACATCCGCCGAATTACACCCGCTGATTCGCGATCGGTGGAGTCCAAGAATCTTTGATTCAACGCACTCACTCAGCCTAGAAGAAGTTCAAGCTCTGGGTGAGGCATTTCGCTGGGGAGCCTCTTCTTACAACGAACAACCGTGGCACGTAGTGTTTGCGCGGACTGGTTCTAGCTTTTTTCAAGAAGTTTCTGAAGGACTGGTTGAGTTCAACCAAAAGTGGGCAAGTCACGCCTCAGTGCTGGTAGTCGTGCTTGCGAACCGGCTCAAGGATGGAAGCCCAAGAGACAAGGCAGCAACCTTTTTTGATGCCGGGTTGGCCTCAGGCCAGCTTGTGATTCAAGCAGAGTCGATGGGTTTGAAGGCACATTACATGGCTGGAATTCTGCACGACGCTCTGGCAACGACAGTCGCAGCAACTGACCGCGACGTAGTGACTGTGATTGCTATTGGCAAACAAGGTGGCCTCGCCGACCAGACCGAAGAGATAATTGCCCGCGAGCTAACTCCGCGAACAAGACAAGAGCCCTCAGCGATCTATACGATCGATAGCAAGATCTCTTAGTTCTCGGAGGCACGCTTTCTAGAAGATGCGTTCCTTGCCCGAATATTTGGATCTAGCTCGAGCTTGCGAATTCGGGTTGCCTCTGGTGTAACCTCAACACATTCGTCTTCGCGAGCAAATTCCAGGCATTCCTCCAGAGAAAGCTTCTTGGGAGGCGTTAGACCAACAAAGTTGTCAGCTGAAGCAGCTCGCATGTTAGTTAGCTGCTTTTCCTTTGTGATGTTGATGTCCATGTCATCAGCCCTGGAGTTCTCTCCGACGACCATTCCGGCATAGACCTCACTGGTTGGTTCCACAAAGAATGACCCGCGCTCTTGCAGTGCAATCATCGCAAATGGAGTTGCGACACCGGCCCGGTCTGCGACCATCGATCCATTCTGACGAGTAATAATTGGCCCGAACCATGGCTCGTAGCCAGCAGCCAGTGCATTGGCGATACCAGCACCCTTAGTTGTGGTCAAGAACTCAGTTCTAAATCCGATCAGTCCTCGTGATGGAACCATGAACTCTATTCGCACCCAGCCAGTTCCATTGTTGGTCATGTTAACCATGCGACCCTTGCGGGCTGCCAGAAGCTGCGTGACAGCACCCAAGAACTCTTCTGGAGTGTCAATGGTCAGGTCTTCAACCGGCTCGTGTACCTTGCCATCGACCTTCTTGGTGACCACCTGTGGCTTGCCAACTGTTAGCTCGTAGCCCTCGCGACGCATCTGCTCGACAAGAATGGCTAGAGCTAGCTCACCACGACCCTGCACCTCCCAAGCATCGGGACGCTCGGTTGGAAGAACCTGAATCGAAACGTTACCGATGAGCTCGCGGTCAAGGCGGTCTTTCACCAAACGAGCGGTGATTTTGGCGCCCTTAACCCGGCCAGCCATAGGAGAAGTGTTGATACCAACGGTCATGGAAATTGCAGGATCGTCAACCGTAATTAGCGGCAGCGGCCTAACATCATCTGGGTCACAAAGTGACTCACCGATGGTGATGTCTTCGATGCCGGCAACAGCGACGATGTCCCCAGGACCGGCACTATCGATTGGCATTCGTTCAAGCGCCTTTGTTCCAAGCAGCTCGGTAATTTTCACGTTCTGAGTGGTTCCATCCTGACGCGCCCAGGCAACTGTCTGGCCCTTCTTGATTTCACCGTTGAAAATCCTAAGCAACGCCAGGCGACCAAGGAATGGAGAGGAGTCAAGGTTAGTCACGTGAGCTTGCAGTGGTGCACCTTCTTCATAAGAAGGAGCTGGAATGTACTTCAAGATTGCTTCAAATAGTGGCTCTAGGTCCTCCGAGTCTGGAAACTCACCATCAGCTGGCTTGTTTAGTGACGCTCTACCAGCTCGGCCTGATGCATAAATAACAGGAAGGTCCAAAATTGCGTCGACATCCAAATCTGGAACAGTCTCGCTCAAATCAGAAGCAAGTCCTAGAAGTAGGTCGTGACTTTCCTCAACTACCTCGTCGATTCTGGCGTCCGGGCGGTCGGTCTTGTTCACAAGTAGCACCACGGGAAGCCTCGCTTCAAGTGCCTTGCGCAGCACGAATCGAGTTTGTGGCAATGGTCCCTCTGATGCGTCAACTAGCAGCAGCACACCGTCGACCATAGACAAACCGCGCTCAACCTCGCCACCGAAGTCAGCGTGACCCGGGGTGTCAATAACGTTCAGGACGATCGACTCACCCTTGGCTGCAGGTCCTTCATAGCGAACCGCCGTATTCTTGGCCAGGATGGTGATTCCCTTTTCGCGCTCAAGGTCACCTGAGTCCATGACGCGCTCGCCCTGCGTCCCGTGAGAGGCAAAAGAGCCAGTCTGGCGCAACATGGCGTCCACCAAAGTAGTCTTACCGTGGTCCACGTGGGCGACGATTGCTAAGTTCCTGAGCGCGTTGTTTTTCATTTTTTTATAGACCTTGAGTTGGTAAAATTCTGAAGAGGCTGGAATAGCCTTTCTAAGCTTACGGGTATTCAGCCTAAACTCGGTATATGCCGCGAAATTTGCTCAGCTACGAAAATGCTCTGGTTTCCGTTCATTCCAAGCTTGAGATTCTTATCCAGACAAAAAACACGGCCATCGTCCTGATTGACGGCAGAGCCGGATCCGGCAAGTCGCGGTTTACCGGTCAGCTTGCCGACCTGATTTTTCATTCCCAAAAACAGCTTCCAAAGCTGATTCACATGGACGATTTATACCCGGGCTGGGATGGCCTTCGAGCAGGTTCGGCTTATCTAAACCGAAGCATCCTGCATCCAATTGCCGCGGGTAAGCAGGCCAATTGGCAGGTCTGGGATTGGGAACTAGGTCAAAGAGGAGCGGCTCACGAGCCATCAAATGGCTGGCGTAGTTTTGAGGGTGGCAATCTCGTTCTAGTCGAGGGCTGCGGTGCTGTCTCTTTAGTATCCAGCGAGCTAGCGGACCTAACGATCTGGATTGAAAGCACAGTAAAAACTAGAAAGAAAAGATTCTCGTCAAGAGATCAGGGAAAATATGATTCTTATTGGGAAACCTGGGCTATTCAAGAAGATGAGTTTTATCAGCAAGAGCAATCAAGCGAACTTTGCAAGATTTGGATTGAAAACTAGACCCGGTTTGCGCGCCAAGTCCGAACTCCGGCGATAACACTAAGGGTTATTACAACAACTGCGATTATGTAGACCGCGGATCTAACTCCCGGAATCGAATATGTGAAATATCCAGCGATGGTTAAACCTGATCCCCAGACAATTGCGCCCACTGCATTTGCACTAAAAAACTTGTAGTAATTCATCCTGCTTATTCCGGCCAGCGCAGGAATCATTACTCTTGCCCACGGCACAAACCTGGCAACCACGATTGACCACCAGCCATAGCGCTCGTAGAACTGGGTTGACCTGGTTATGGCGCGCTGCAGCCATTGACCCTTGCGCTTGTCTAGGTATGGTCGTCCGTAGTGACGGCCGAGTGTGTAGCCAACTTGGTCTCCAAGCCATGCGGCTATTCCAACACCAATCACCATGACAAAAATATTTATCGAATCCGTGTGCGCTGCCGCAACCAAACCAGCAGCAAATACTAAAGAGTCTCCGGTTATAAACGGTACGAATGCGCCGATAAACAAGCCAGTGCCGGCAAATACCAGTCCAAAAACAACGCTGTAGAAAAGAGTTGGACCGACTACATCAAACAAACTGACGATATCGTCGGAGACAGAAAGGCGAATTGCGGTCGAGAGCACACTCCAATCCTAACTCGCTACTTCCAGCTTATTTGCGCAGCCAACAGCTTGCTAGCGGCGGGTTTCAGGTGCAACATATAGCGATGGATTCAAATTCTGCGAACGATGAGGCTCGCCTCTTGATCTCCTCAGTTGCAAACCAGCTAGTAGCCGCTGGCGCCAGACCTGAACAGCTAGCTATCTCTACTGCACCTCACAGAGTTCTAGGGATTCTCCCCCGTTCTGAGTCTTACAAAAAAGCCGGCGAGGGCTTTTTGCTCGGTGCTCTGGTCATTACGCTTCAAGGAGACGTGTTCGAACCCGGTCTTTTGGTGAGAGCAAGTCTTCAGGTATTGCCCGGTCATCAAGCGCAGAGCGCTCAGGTTCGGCTGGAGCTAAAAAGAAAACTACTCGCAGCTAAGTTCCCAGAAGATAGTGCTGTGCTAATTGATGCTCGCCGATTGCCAATAGACGACCTGGATGCTCTAGCGAAAGAACAGGGTCCATTACTACTGCGTGAAATCATTGTGAATGGCATTGCCGAGCAAAAATTGCTAGTTCGTTGGATGCCAACCGCCCCTGACTCTGCGCTTATGCCTCTCGAGCAATACCTAGCCGAACGTCTTGAATTGGCGCTAACTGGAATTGCCGAAGCGTAAGCTACTTACGTGAATATTGTCGACGTCGTCATGGTTATCGCAGGCCTGTTGCTTCTAATTGTTGGAGGAGAAGCTCTGGTTAGAGGAGCATCAACTCTGGCAGTGAAAGTTGGGCTATCGCCACTAGTGATTGGACTAGTAGTGGTGTCAGCGGCGACCTCCGCACCCGAACTTGCGGTAACAGTTGGAGCGGTCCTAGAGGGCGAACCTGACCTTGCGGTGGGAAATGTAGTGGGTAGCAACATCATTAACATCCTGCTCGTCCTTGGCATCTCGGCAATCATCAGTCCATTGGTTATAAAGCGGCAGCTAGTTCGGTTCGACATTCCAGTGATGGTCGGGCTTTCGCTGCTTCTTGTGGTGGTGAGCCTAGATGGAAGAATCAGTGTTTTTGATGGAATGTTACTTCTTGCTGGACTGATTTTCCACATAATCATGAGCATTGTGGTTGGCAGGCGAACTGCCGCTAAGCCGGAGGATGAGCCAAGCGAACTTTCCTTGGACAGCAAGCCGGTTTCACTCTGGTTTGCTGGACTGTTGCTGGCTGCTGGCGTTGGGTTGCTAGTTTTAGGCGCTCAGCTACTGGTTTCTGGGGCAGTAAACATTGCAACTGATCTCGGAGTGAGCAGCCTAGTTATCGGACTTACCGTGGTTGCCCTTGGCACCTCGCTACCGGAACTTGCCACCTCGATCATCGCCCTAAGACGTGGAGAACGAGACATGGCAGTTGGAAATATTGTTGGTAGCAATTTATTTAACATAGGCCTGGTCCTTGGCCTGCCGGCCATCATTTTCGGTGAGGGTATTCCGGTTCCCGCAGCTGCAATTGCGCTGGATCTGCCGCTAATGCTGGCAGCAGCTGTTGCACTGCTGCCAATTGCCTTTACTGGCTTTATTATTGCCCGCTGGGAAGGTGCGCTCTTTGTAGCTCTCTACATCGCCTACACGCTCTACTTGGTCTTGTCATCCACCGAACAAGCTGCGGCTCAAGGTTTCACAATGATTATGTTGTGGTTCGTGTTGCCACTTGTGGCCGTGACCATCATTGTTGTTACTTCATACGAGGTCGGCTTAATCCGAGGTAAAAGAGCCAAAAAATAATGCTGAGATGTTGCCGAACAGCCAACACAAATCCGGTTTTGGGCTGCGCATTAGAGCCACACTCCGATTGAATCCGGCCTGCAGGACGCGCAACGAGACAAGCAACGCGTGTCTTGTCTCATTGATTGACCGGAAGTTCGAATCAGACCTGCGGTGGCTAACACAACAACTCAAATTTGTGCCGCGTTATCACGCCAAATTATTGAGCCATATCGTGGGATAGGCTCGGCCCAATGGGCAAAAATGCGATGGACTTTCTCCTCGGTGCGAAACTAGGGACCCGCGTTGTGGTGCGCTCGCGAATCGATGACGGGCTCACCGATGCACTCGGCGTTCTTGTCTCCCGAACTCAAAAAGAGTGTGTAGTCCAGACCAAGCGTGGCCATATCACAATTACCCTCGCCGATGTCTTCGCGGCCAAGGAGGTCCCTCCGCCACCGGCTCCGCGTCCGCCAAAGTCATTTTTGTAGTCTTGGCCTCAATTGCCTGGGGTTTTCATTTCAGTAATTTCAAAATCGGGCTAAGAAGTTTTAGATATGTTTCCGTGTCGGAACTCCACCACATCGCCATCTTGCATGGTGTAGTCCTTGCCTTCGATTCTGGCCTTGCCAAGAGATTTAGCCTGAGCCATCGAGCCAGCACCGTCTAAGTCACTGAAAGAGACAACCTCTGCCTTTATAAATCCTTTTTCAAAGTCAGTGTGAATGACGCCTGCAGCTTGCGGAGCTTTAGTGCCCTTAGGTATTGTCCAGGCTCTGGATTCTTTTGGACCGGCCGTTAGGTATGTCTGCAAGCCCAGAGTTTCAAAACCTATCCGTGCCAGCTGATTGATACCGGATTCGTTTTGCCCGAGCGATGCCAGCAGCTCATTCGCTTCCTCTGGAGACAAGTCAATTAGCTCAGATTCAACCTTGGCATCCAAGAAAACTGCCTCTGAAGGCTTGACGAGGTTTGCTAACTCTTGAAGTTTTTCAGGGCTTGCAAGAACTTCTTCGTCAACGTTGAATACAAACAAAATTGGCTTCGCAGTTAGCAGGCCAAGTTCTCGAATTGGTTCTAAGTCGATGCTCGAGAGCGAAAGCGGTGTTCCGCCATCAAGGCAAGCTATTGCTTCATCAATTACTACAAGCACCGACGGCTCGGCTTTTTTGCCCTTGACTTCTTTTTCTAGACGTGGTCTTGCCTTCTCTAGCGTTTGCAGGTCGGCAAGAATCAATTCGGTGTTTATTGTTTCGATGTCTCCGCCAGCATCAACCTTGCCCTCAACGTGAATCACATCGCTGTCGGCAAATCCGCGAACCACCTGAGCGATTGCGTCTGCCTCACGGATGTTTGCCAGAAACTTATTTCCGAGCCCTTCGCCGACTGAAGCACCCTTGACGATGCCGGCGATGTCGACAAAGGAGACCGCTGCCGGAAGGATACGTTCGGAGCTAAATATCTCAGCCAGCCTATTGAGGCGAATGTCTGGAAGGTTCACCACGCCAATGTTTGGCTCAATCGTCGCGAATGGGTAATTCGCCGCCAAGACGTTGTTTTTAGTCAGTGCGTTGAACAGGGTGGACTTGCCAACATTGGGCAAGCCGACGATTCCGATAGTTAGGGCCACCGGGAAAGCTTATTGCCTCATAATTGAAGTGTGGCCATGGAATTCATAAGTATTGATTTTGAAACGGCCAATTCCTCACCGGCTTCGCCATGCGCAGTCGGTTTGGTGAGGGTTACCGATGGCCAAATTTCCGAAACACTATCGATGCTATTTCGACCACCTTTTCCCAACAACTGGTTTCACGAGGGCAATGTTCGCGTCCACGGGATCAAACCAGAGGATGTCGCAGATGCTCCCGATTGGGAGGATGTCCTTATCGAGTTGTTACTTTTCACCGATGGCTTGCCATTTTTGGCCCACAATGCCGCTTTTGATATGGGCGTGCTTCGAGCTTCAGCTCAGGCGGTATCGTTTGACCTCCCGAACTTGAATTACGGTTGCACCCTGCTAATGTCCAGAAAAACCTACAATCTCGACAGCTATCGGCTCAACTCCGTTGCTTATGCAATCGGCCACGAAGAATTCGATCATCACGACGCTCTGGCTGACGCCGATGCCTGCGCGCGGATTGCGCTGGATATGGCTATCCGGCACGAAGTCGATTCGCTAGATGAGCTGCTGATCAAAACCAAGCAGCGTTTGAAACCTTTATTAGTCTGAACCCACTGCAATACTTATGGCCATGGAAACTGGACTAATTGCAAGTAGCACAGCTCTCTGGGTGGGCATCAGTGCCCTACTACTGGGCCTAATCATTGGAGCCGGGTTCGGCATCAGATACCAGAAGCAAAAACTAGTCGGATCTGATCCTGAACTAACCAGCAAGCTGGCTGGCTTAAAAGCAACCGAAAAAGAGTTGCGAGCTCAGCTACTAAAAGCGGATCAGGCCGCCGAAAGTCAAGCAGTTCAGCAAGACAAAGAAAACAAAGTTTTAGTTCAGCTTGAACCAGTGAAGCAACAGCTCAAACAAATGCAAGATGTCGTGCAACGTTTGGAGCGCGAACGCGCCGAGCAATTCAGCTCGATATCTGAGCAGCTCAGAACCGCAATACAGACCGATGAAAACCTTCGGAAGCAAACTCAACAGCTATCTCAAGCGCTTAGTTCAAATAGCCTTCGAGGCGTTTGGGGTGAGACTCAGCTTCGGAAATTAGTCGAGCTCGCTGGCCTAATAAAGCACGCTGACTTTTCTGAGCAGGCAACTATTTCAACCGACACTGGCATCGGCAGAGCAGACATGGTCATCAACTTGCCGGGAGGTAAGTCGCTCGCAATTGACTCCAAGGTTCCATTTAGCGCCTACCAGGAGGCCAGCGCAATTTCGGAGCTGGCAACCGGTGAAGAAGCCAGTCGGCGCGATCGACTGATCAAAGAACATGTGGCTGCAGTCAGAAAACACATCGATGACCTCGGTAATAAGGCCTATTGGACCGGCTTGGATTCATCTCCAGATTTCGTGATCTGCTTTCTACCAAGCGAGTCACTGCTTTCTGCCGCTCTGGACTCAGACCCAGCTCTAATGGAATATGCGTTCAAAAAGAATGTCGCACTTTCATCACCGGTGTCGCTGTTTTCAGTCCTGAAAACCATTAATTATATCTGGCGTCAAAACGCAGATGAATCTCAGGTGCGCTCAATGATCAAACTGGGCAGGGAGCTATACGAACGAGTTGGAAAGCTTGCTACCCTTACCTCGGACCTTGGAAACAAGCTCACCTCAACGGTAAAGTCATACAACGCTTTCGTATCGAGCCTTGAATCTAGAATGCTAGTGACCGCAAGGAAGCTAAATGATCTTGACGAGAATGAACTTGGAATTGATTCGATTGTGGAACCCAAACAGATCGAAGAATCACCCACCGCTATGACCTCCAAGGAGCTCTCTGACGACTGAGCGGTTATCGCTATAGTGTTGAGATTGCGCCTACAAAGATGTGAGTGGAATTTTAGTACTTACTACCCACCTTCAAGGAGTAACCATGGCAGGCAACGCTTCCATAGTCACACTGACACCTGCGCCAACCCGCGATAGAACCTACTTCGTCAAAAACCTAGAGGCTGGTGGCGTTAACCGAGCTGATCGAGTCGATGAAGAGTTAGCAGGCAAAGGCATCAACGTGTCCAGAGCCCTAAGACTTGTGAACATCGAAGCTCCTGGAATCGTGCCAATTGGGGATGCCGATACCGGAGTACTTGAGCGAACCGGCTCCGAGTTTCTAACGCCACTTTGGGTAGAAGGAACGCTTCGTGTCTCCACGACAATCGTTGAAGAAAATGGCCCAACTACCAAGATAAATGAAAACCCGAGGCCACTAAAACAAGCGGACTGGGATCACGTCTTAAAACTCACCGAAGAGACCCTGATGTCAAATGACGCCAAGTGGTTGGTTGTGGCGGGCGCTCATCCGGAGATAGTGGAAACCGGCAAGGCAATCGATCTTCAGCCGCTTTTTGATCTAACGAAAAAACTCGGCATCCGAGTGGTTCTTGATACCTCAGGTCCTGCCCTGCGCTACTGGGCCCAAAACGGCAGCGCAACCATCATGAAGCCCAACGCTCACGAGTTGGCCGAGTGCGTTGGTAAAGAGCTAAACACTTTTGGCGATGTGATCGATGCGGCTCGTCAACTCAATTACTGGGGAGTCGATTGTGTGATGGCGTCGCTTGGCGTTGATGGCATCATAGCCGTGACAAGCTCTCACGCTATTCACGCCCGCACGGCACCTGTGACTGTAATAAACACCGTTGGCGCTGGAGACTCGACAATTGCCGGATTCCTAGCCGCCCTTGCCACCCACCCCGCTGACGAAACTGCATATGGAGTTGGGTTCGATATCGCCGAGGGTATTTCAGCAGCCGTGCAGTGGGGCGCCGCAAAAGTCCAGCAGCCGACCAGCGGACTAAAAAGTATTGACAACCTGGTAGCAGCAACACTTGACAAAAATCCAGACCGAGATCATCTTCTTGGTGAGCCGGCAAAGCCCTAAGGAGCAAACACCATGGCAGTTGTAAATTCAAATGAATACCAAGAAATGCTCAACCGAGCAAAAACTGGAGGCTTTGCCTATCCCGCGCTAAACGTCTCGAGCTCACAGACTTTGAATGCTGCCCTAGCTGGTTTGCAAGAGGCTGGTTCCGATGGCATCTTGCAAGTCTCCACCGGAGGAGCTGACTACTGGTCAGGCTCGACCATAAAGAACCGAGTTTCTGGTGCTCTGGCTTTTGCCGCCTTCGCCAGAGAGGTCGCGAAGAACTTCGACATAAAGGTCGCACTGCATACCGACCACTGCGCAGAGGATCAGTTAGACGGATTCGTAAGGCCTCTTTTGGAACTTTCTCAAGAGCAAGTCCAATCCGGGGGTGAATCAATTTTCAACTCGCACATGTGGGACGGTTCCGCCATCGCTCTTGAAAAAAACTTGATTATCGCCAAGGAGCTGCTCGCGAAAACTCACAACGTTGGAGCAATTCTAGAAATAGAAGTTGGTGCTGTCGGTGGCGAAGAAGACGGCGTCGAAGGTGCAATTGAAGAGCACCTCTACACCACGGTCGAAGACGGCCTCAAAACCATTGAAGCCCTGGGTCTCGGGGAAAATGGAAGGTATCTTTCCGCTCTGACCTTTGGCAATGTACACGGTGTCTACAAACCAGGCAATGTCCACCTGCGACCTGAGCTACTCGCGGAAATCCAGCGGGAAGTAGGCGCCAAGTACAGCCGGGAGAACCCATTTGACTTGGTTTTCCACGGTGGTTCCGGATCTACCGACAAAGAGATATCCGATGCAGTCTCATTCGGCGTAATCAAGATGAACATTGATACCGACACTCAGTACGCTTTTACTCGGCCGATAGTGAACCACATGCTGAAAAACTACGATGCCGTGCTACGCATCGATGGCGAAGTTGGAAATAAAAAGCTCTATGACCCACGCAGCTGGGGCGCTGCGGCAGAAGCAGGCATGGCCGCTCGAGTAATTCAGGCCGCCACCCAGCTAGGTTCGGCTGGAAAGTCTGCCTGGTAGTTTTTTGGTCTTGTAGCTAGGAAATTATCGGCTTCTTGTTCGAGGTATCGTGCCCTGCGCTCTTCAGTTCCTTGCGAAGCTCTTTTGGCAGCGAAAACTGGATGTCCTCTTCGGCAGTCGTAACGGTAGACACGTTGCCAAATCCTTTTTCATCAAGGTAGTCAAGCACGTCTGAAACAAGTTCCTCGGGAACAGAGGCGCCGGAGCTAACTCCAACGGTTTCGACGCCCTCAAACCAAGCGTCTTCGATTTCGGATGCAAAGTCGACGCGGTAAGAAGCTTTTGCTCCTGCTTCAAGGGCAACTTCGACAAGCCTCACGGTGTTTGAAGAGTTTGCCGATCCAACGACAATAACTAGGTCAGATTCCGAACCAATTTTCTTGATCGCGACCTGACGGTTTTGGGTTGCGTAACAAATGTCATCGCTAGGTGGATTCTCCAAAAGTGGGAACCTCTCACGAATCTTGAGAACAGTTTCCATGGTCTCATCAACCGACAAGGTGGTTTGAGAAAGCCAGATGACTTTGCTTGGATCTTTCACTTTCGCCTTTGCAATACCATCATTGCCGTCAATTAGCTGAACGATGCCTGGTGCTTGACCGGCGGTTCCCTCAACTTCTTCGTGCCCTTCGTGGCCGACCAAGAGAATGTCATAGCCTTCTTTTTCAAAACGCTGAACCTCGCGGTGGACTTTTGTCACTAAAGGGCACGTAGCGTCGATTGTCTGCTGATTGCGCGACGCAGCCAGAGCGACTACCTCCGGTGAGACTCCGTGAGCACTAAAAATCATGACGCATCCCTCGGGAGCCTCATCAACTTCTTCGACAAAGATTGCACCGCGTCGCTCCAAAGAACGCACCACGTGCTTATTGTGAACTATTTGCTTACGGACATAAACCGGGGCTCCGTAGTGGTCAAGAGCTTTTTCAACCGCGATCACCGCTCGGTCTACTCCCGCACAGTAACCCCTCGGGGCTGCCAGCAGCACTTTCTTATTCGAGCCAGTGTCTTTTAGGCCAGTGTCTTTTAGGCCAGTGTCTTTTAGGTCGGTATTGTTGATAACAGTCACCATTCAATTCTACAAACCCCAGTGAGGAGTTCAGGTTGGAACAAGCAGTCGGTAATAATATGCAATCTAAAGTTAGCACTGAGCATTCCCCTTGGCAGGTTTCCATGCTATCCAAATCACTAAAAGATTGGATTGAGAAGCTTGGGAAGGTTTGGGTTGAAGGTGAATTGCAGTCCTATACCGAGCGTGGCTCTGGAATGTTTGGCTCAATACGCGACCTAGACATTGAAAATGGCATTGAAATCCACGCCTTTGCAAATTCCGGTGCTGAAATAGCCTCTGGACTCAGCCAAGGTGACCGAGTAGTAGCTCTTGTCCAACCAGTTTTCTGGCCCAAAAACGGCAAGCTCACCATGCGCGTGGTGCAAATGCATAAAGTCGGCCTCGGAGAGCTGCTTGAACGAATTGAAAAACTAAAACTCCAGCTGATTTCTGAAGGCCTTAGTGACGCCAGCCGTAAAAAGCCACTCCCTTTTCTGCCTAACAAGATTGGCCTGATAACCGGCGCCAAATCGGATGCCGAAAAAGACGTTCTTCAAAACTCTCGGTTGCGATGGCCTGAAGTCGAATTCGAGGTCATAAACACTTTGGTACAGGGAGACAGAGCTGCCGCCGAAATTATTATGGCGTTGGAGCAACTGGACCAAATGACCGAGGTCGAAGTGATAATCATCGCTCGAGGTGGTGGCAGTTTCCAGGATCTCCTGCCTTTCAGCGACGAAAGACTGGTTCGGGCTGTAGCACTTGCCGCTACACCGATTGTCAGCGCTATTGGTCACGAAAATGATCAACCGCTTTTGGATCTAGTTGCAGACCTTCGCGCATCGACCCCCACCGATGCCGCCAAGCGGGTTGTCCCCGACATCGCAGAAGAATTTTCTAAACTGTCCAATGCCGCAGAGCGAATTTGGTTCCGCATGTCGTCGTTGGTTGAAAACCAGCAGCAAAGCATTGCCTCGCTCAGATCCCGACCGGTTTTGGCCTCTCCGTTTGGTTTTGTGGATAACCAGCAAGAGATCTTAAGCCAAGCCACCAGGAGACTCGGAGAAATTTTAGGTTATCGTCTTGAGCGCGGCACAACCGAGGTTGAGCAGCTGCATGCTCGCGCTCACTCACTTTCACCGCAATTGACCTTGGAGCGTGGCTACGTGGTCATTACTTCAGTCGATGGCAAGGTTATGAGCAAGGTCAAAAAAGGCGAGCAATTTAGCTTAATTTCTTCGAGCCAAGAAATTTCAGCAACGACAGACGATGTTAGGGATAGAGATGTCAAATGAAATTAGCTCACTGAGCTACGAGCAGGCCAGGGATGAGCTTCAGGACGTCGTTCAGCGCCTAGAGCAGCAGAACGTTAGCCTCGAGGCCTCCATGGCTTTGTGGGAGCGCGGAGAGGCCCTAGCCAAACATTGTGAGCAGTGGCTAAGTGGAGCGCGCAAAAAACTAGACAAGGCTTCCAAGGAGCGACAAACAAAGTGAGCCTAACTCCAGCGCAGCGGCGGGCAAAACAAACCATAAGAAACTTGGTGCTCTCGTTAATCGTGACCATGGGCCTGGTGGCTGCAATCTATCTGGGTGTCCCAAGAGATGACTCCAATCGAATTACTGCCGTTGATTACCAGTCAATCTCTGTTTCTGCGTCCGACGCACTTGACCAGCAGGCGCTGAGCCCGGAGGTCCCTGCTGACTGGTGGGCGAATGCGGCCAGGCTCGAGACAACACTTGGAGTAGTCAGTTGGTATGTCGGGTTTGTCACCGAAGACAATCAGTACATCGGGCTTTCGCAAGCATTTGATTCCAACCTTTCGTGGGAAAGCTCTTTATTGAGCAGTAACTTTCAAGATGGCCAGATAGAGCTGTCGGGTTTGACGTGGGAAATATGGCCAACCATAAACCCATCATCACCCCCTGGAACAAAGGAGTATGCCCTTCTGCATCGCCTAGATGAATCAGTGGTTGTAATCTATGGAACAGCCGCTTATTCAGATTTTGAGCAGCTGGCTAAAGCCATTTCTTCTGAACTCAAGTAGGAAAACTATGACCCAAGTTGCCACGGCAGAGCAGGCTTGGAGCAAGCTGATTGCCGGAAATAAAATCTTCTTCTCTGGCTCACTCTGCCACAAACACCAGGACGCTGAAACGCACCGTGTGCTTGTCGCAAAAAAGGCTCCTTTCGCAGCCACCTTTGGATGCTCCGACTCAAAACTTGCGGCCGAAACGATCTTTGATGTCGGACTTGGCGATTTATTCGTTAGTAGAAATGCCGGCATCAGCGCTCAGCAATGGAAGAAGTCAGTCAAGGGTGAATTGATCCACAACATTGTGAACCGAATTACTCCGACCATTGAGCGGGGTCTAGTGCTTGGGGAAACCTCAATCGAAGAATTCGCTAACCGTCACATCAAGAACACCAGTCAAGAAATTACCAATCGATCTGAAGTTATTCGAGAACGGATTGCAGCCGATCAAGTTGCTATCGTCGGAGCACAGCCCAAACTAGAGCTTGGCGAAGTTCAAGTAGTTGAATACCGTGGGAAAATTGAATCGACGAGATAGTGAGAGATTAATGGAATACCGGATAGAGCAAGACACAATGGGCGAAGTAAAGGTCCCGAGGGATGCTCTCTATAGAGCCCAGACCCAACGCGCGGTTGAAAACTTCCCAATCTCCGGCACCAGGTTAGAAAAAGAGCAGATAATCGCGCTGGCTAGAATCAAAAAAGCAGCAGCTTTAGCCAATGCTCAACTCGGGATTCTTGACCAGGACATTGCCGTGTCGATTCAGTTTGCAGCAGATAAAGTCATCGCCGGAGAACACCACGACCAGTTCCCCGTCGATGTCTTCCAAACCGGCAGCGGCACCAGCTCTAATATGAACATGAACGAAGTGCTGGCGACCTTGGCATCCACTCACCTGGGTTCTGATGTTCACCCAAATGATCACGTGAACATGTCGCAGTCCTCCAACGATGTTTTCCCAACCTCGGTTCACGTGGCAATTACCAGCGCGCTTATCAAGGACCTACTCCCCTCACTTGATTATCTGGCTGGGCATCTTGAAACGAAGGCAACTGCATGGAAAGACCTTGTGAAGCCTGGCCGCACCCACCTAATGGATGCAACACCGGTGACCTTTGGCCAAGAGTTTGCCGGGTACGCCGCGCAAATCCGATACGCCATTGAACGCGTCGAAGCGACACTGCCAAGGGTCAGCGAAGTCCCTCAAGGCGGCACTGCAACCGGGACCGGCATAAACACCCCGAAAGGCTTTCCGCAGGCGATCATCAGTCAGCTAGCAAAAGAGACCGGGCTTCCAATAACCGAGGCTCGGGACCACTTTGAGGCCCAAGGGGCCAGAGACGCTTTAGTCGAAGCATCGGGCGCATTAAAGGTGCTGGCCGTGAGCCTGACCAAGATCAACAACGATATTCGCTGGATGGGATCCGGGCCAAATACTGGCCTTGGCGAACTTCAGATTGCAGATCTGCAGCCGGGAAGCTCCATCATGCCCGGCAAGGTAAACCCGGTTATCCCCGAAGCAGTTCTTATGGTCTGCGCGAAGGTGATCGGAAATGATGCAACCGTGACTTGGGCCGGCGCAAGCGGAAACTTTGAACTGAACGTTGCGATTCCAGTCATGGGTAATGCCCTTCTTGAGTCGATCAGGCTACTCTCAAGCTCGATGCGAGTCCTGGCGGACAAGACAATCGATGGCTTGATGGTCAACGAAGATCGAGCCAAGGAACTTGCAGAGTCATCGCCGGCAATAGTCACACCGCTAAATAAGGTCATCGGCTACGAAGCTGCGGCAAAGATTGCCAAGCACGCAGTGGCAAACAGCGTCACAATCAAACAGGCCGCTCTGGACTTGGGCTACGTCGACGGCGACACCCTGAGCCTGGAGCAACTCGACCAGCTGCTAGCAGTACTGCCTATGACAAGGCCTCCCCAGTAATAATCGCTTCGACCGGGATAACGGAAATAACCAAAAAACCAAGAAGCAAATAAGGACCGAGAGGTATTAGCGTTCTCGGGTTTAGCTTTCCCATAAGTAAGCCAAAAAGACCGATCACGCTTGCGGCGGCTAGCCCGAGACTTAGCGAGAACAAAACCAGAACTGGCGAGTGCCATCCAAGACAAACATGCATTGCAATCAGAAGTTTTATGTCCCCCATGCCGATAGCGCCAAATCTTGCAAGCAAGTAACCGACGACCGCGGTTACGGTTCCCAGAATTATTCCCACTGCAAAATCACCCCAGCGGCCTTGCGGGAAGCTGGCGATTAGCATGCCAGCAACAGAAGCCGTTATCAGGAAGTAGGTGTATTTATTTGGCAGCCGATGCTCTCTGAAATCGGTCACCGCCAAAGGTATCGCCAAGACGGCAATCAGTGCGATTGGAACCAACGATAAGTAGTCTGAGGCCATGACAGCAAGCTAGAACCACAACGCTAAAGATGTTGTGAGTTATCCCCAGCCGTTAGTCAAGTAGCTCGGTTACCAAGGCAGCTACCTCGCTTCGCTCGGATCTGGTCAATGTGATGTGGCTAAATATTGATTGCCCTTTGAGCTTCTCAACCACCGAAGCAACTCCGTCGTGTCTTCCGACTCGCAAGTTGTCTCGCTGAGCGACATCGTGAGTGAGCACTACTCGTGACTTCTGCCCAACCCTTGAGAGCATTGTCAGCAGAACATTTCGCTCTAGCGACTGAGCTTCATCTACGATTACAAAGGTGTCGTGGAGTGAGCGCCCACGAATGTGAGTCAGCGGTAAAATCTCCAGAATTCCACGATTTATAACCTCTTCAACCACCTCTTTGGAAACCAATGCCCCCAAGGTGTCGAAAACGGCCTGCGCCCACGGATTCATTTTCTCGGCTTCGCTGCCGGGCAAATAACCAAGTTCTTGGCCGCCGACTGCGTATAGCGGCCGGAACACCATAATCTTTTTGTGTTGACGTCTTTCCAAAACCGCTTCGAGCCCAGCGCATAAAGCCAAGGCGCTCTTTCCAGTTCCAGCGCGACCACCGAGTGAGACGATACCCATGGCTGGGTCCAGCAATGAGTCAATGGCCAATCTTTGCTCTGCCGAGCGACCATGAAGACCGAATAGGTCGCGATCGCCCTTCACAAGGCGGATTGTGCGATTCTCGCTGACTCGACCCAGCGCACTACCTCTTTCCGAAACCAGCACTAAGCCGGTGTTTAGTGGAAGTTCCTTGGCGGATTCGTGAACCAATTCTTCATTGTCGTAAAGGTTTGCCATGTCGTCACCGGAAAGCGAGACCTCCGCGATGCCGTTCCACTCATCGGTTGCCAACTCGTGAAGGTACTCTTCAGCATTTAGCCCGATAGACGATGCCTTTATTCGCATCGGAAGATCTTTAGAGACGAGTGTCACCTGGAATCCCTCACTCTGGAGATTCGCCGCTACGGCCAAGATACGAGAGTCGTTATCTCCCAGCTGAAAACCGGTTGGCAGGATGCTTTGTTCGATGTGATTTAGCTCAACCCTGAGAGTTCCGCCATTGCCTACTTCGACTGGAAAATCGAGCCGCTCATGCTTTTTCCGAAGATCATCAAGAAGGCGCAGAGCTTTTCTTGCAAAATAGCCAATTTCTAAATCGTTTCGCTTTTTCTCAAGCTCATTAATCACAACGATGGGCAGAACAACTTCGTGTTCGTCAAATCGGAACATCGCTTTGGGGTCCGATAGCAACACGGAAGTGTCTAGTACAAATGTCCTGACCGCGGTTGGCAATTTTTCCGTTGTTTTTTTGGCTCTTGGGCTCACCGCCTCAGGTTCAATTCGCACTTTGGTTTTTGAATTGGTCCTGGGGCTTGAGGTATTTGCCAATTTGGCTCCTATCGGTGTGAACCTTTGTCTAAAGATAGTCCTGCAATTTTCGCAAGCCAGAAAAAGACACGCCGAATATCAAATCGTTCACATAACGGTTTACTAGGCGCCGTATCGGCGATGTCTGCGCTGAAAGTCTCGGAGGGCGCGAAGAAAATCCACTCTTCGAAAATCAGGCCACAAAGCCTCGGCAAAGTAAAACTCGCTATTGGCGCTTTGCCAAAGCAAAAAGCCGCTTAAGCGCTGTTCGCCGCTGGTTCTGATTAGTAAATCAGGGTCCGGCTGACCCCCGGTGTAAAGGTGCTGAGCAATGAGCTCCGGGGTCATGACTTCAGCAAGTTGATCCACAGTGCTGCCATCTTTTGAGTGCTTGCGAAGTATGTCTCGCATTGCATCGGCAATTTCCTTGCGACCTCCGTAAGCAATTGCAAGGTTGACGTGTGGACCCGAATTTTTATTGGTCGTCTTTTCAACCGCTGCCAATCGCTCAATAGCCAGCGAGGGCAGAGCTTCTTTATCGCCCACCATCTGAAGTTTCCAGCGACCCAGGTCGGCCAACTCTTCGCTCATAGAAACAATGATGTCTAAAAGCTCAACTAATTCTTGACTGGTTCTTTCTTTTAGGTTGTCGGTGGAAAGCAGGTAAAGAGTGACGTGGTTTACACCCAAATCCGAACACCAGGAAAGAAATTCTATTATCTTTTTTGCGCCGGCCGCGTGGCCCTTGCCGGCAGCATCAAAGCCTTGAACTTTTGCCCAGCGTCGATTTCCATCAACCATGACGCCGATGTGCTTGGGCATGTCCTCTTGGCTCAGGTTCCGCTCAAGACGCTTTGAATAGAGGCCATACAGCAAGTTTTGCACCTCTGAATGCTACCCGAAACATGAGAATGCTTTAGCCTTGAGTGTATGGCCGAGACAGATTCCCCGGATCCACTTCACATACCGCTCAGTGAACTTACGGGCGCTGTCACTCAGGATGACTTCCGCCCAAGCTGGAGAGGTTGGATACACACCGGAGTACTGCCATTCGTTATTGCCGCAGGCGTTCTCCTGATTGTATTTTCCGATGGTTGGCAGGCTAAGGCGGCTGCTGGAATTTATTTCGCCAGCTCAATCCTGCTGTTTGGAAACTCTGCGCTCTATCACCGCTTCAACTGGGGACCAACGACCAAGGTAGTTCTAAAGCGCATTGACCATTCCAACATCTTTCTGCTCATTGCCGGAACCTATACTCCGATAGCCGTTTCCGCTCTGGCTGCAGAAAAGGGTATTTTGCTGCTAGCCGCGGTCTGGTCCACAGCGCTTCTGGGGATTGGCTTCAGAGTTTTCTGGATCAACGCACCCAGGTGGCTGTATGTGCCGATTTACCTAGGAATGGGCTGGATAGCCGTGTTCTTTATTCCTGACTTCCTTCAAACAAACTGGGTCATGATGGCACTGGTGATAGTGGGTGGACTGTTTTACTCATTGGGTGCGGTGTTTTATGGCCTAAAACGTCCAAACCCGTCGCCAAAACACTTCGGGTTTCACGAAATTTTCCACGCACTCACGGTTGCGGCTTTCTTCTGTACCTGGACCGCATGTTTACTTACAGGTCTTGACCCTCTTGTGGGCTCGATCGCCTTGGCTTCGTAGGCGGCGCAGGCCGATCCGGCTTTGAAATCTCGAAGTTTGCAAGCTCTTCTGCTGCAAGCTTCGCTCTAATTTCAGTGCGATACCGGGTGTTTCGCACTCTGCGGTTCATGTCGAAGATTAATGCCACGGCAAGTCCAGCCACCGAGAACGTCACTACAAAACCGATGGTCCCGGGTGAGTTGTAAGTGTCATCCGGAACCGGGATTGGAGTGGCCGTTACTTCAATCAGTATCGCTAGCAAGAAATCCATTCTTCAAGTATTCCACCTGTGCCGTAACCTTGTAGCACTATGAGCACAAATGAAGATCTTCTGACCCAGCGTTACGGGGCAAAAAAACCGAGCAACCCGGTTAGAAATCGCCTGCTCTCAATTCTTGGCGTTGCCGGCCTAGTGGCAATGGCTGGATACTTCGCGATAGCAAACTACTCGCCGATCACTCAAACCGATGTTGGCTTCCGAGTGCTGTCTGATTGGCGAACTGAAGTCGATTTTGAGTTGAGTAAGCCGACTGACGCAACGGTTACCTGCTCCTTTGAGGCTCTTGACAACAGCTTTGGTGTTGTTGGTTGGGCAGAGTATGAGTTCGGACCTGCCGAAACCATGACTAATCGCTACACAATCAACCTCAATACCTACTCGATGGCGGTAACGGGCTTGGTCGACGAGTGCAGGCTGCGTTAGAGTATTTATGGCTCGCCAGGCGAGCTGTTTTAATACCCGAGAGAGATCTTTATGAGCGACGACCTACTGCTAACCCAGGCGGCCTTTGACAGGATGATGGCTGAGCTAACTCAGTTGATGACAGTTGAGCGCGGAATAATTAGCCGCAAAATCCAAGAGGCTCGGGAAGAAGGCGACCTCAAAGAAAACGGTGGCTATCACGCAGCCAAAGAAGAGCAAGGCAAGCTCGAGTCAAGAATCAACCGACTTCAAAACATGCTAGGCAATGCCGAGATCGGCGAAGCTGACCCTTCGGACGGTGTTGTCAAGCAAGGTCTTGTTATTAGCTGCAAACTAAACGGCTCTCCACTGGAATTTTACCTTGGCAGCAATGAAGTGTTCGATGGCACCGAATTTCAAGCCCAAATTGACGGAGGTGACCTTGATGTTTACAGTCCAGATTCACCAATCGGCAAAGCAGTAATGGGTCAAAAAGTTGGGAGTACAGTCAGTTTTAGTGCACCAAACGGCAAAGAGATTGCCGTGGAGATTTCTGGCCTAAAAAACTTTGACTTTTAGTCTTCGGTCATCCTGGGGCTGAGGCCGGCCTCTTTCAGCGCCTCGAACACCTCATCGCGGTGAGACTTTCCTCGAGTTTCAATGCTTAGGTCTAGCTCGACTTCGCTGATTTGCAGGCCATTACCGTGCCTAGTGTGCAGAACTTCAACAACGTTAGCTCCGGCTGCTGCCACCGCTTGCGCCGTAAGAACCAGCTGCCCGGGGCGGTCCGGAAGCATCACGGCGATGTTTGTGTAGCGATCAGATGCTGCCAGACCGTGACGGATTACGCGCTGCAAAAGCAATGGGTCGATGTTTCCCCCAGAGAGTATGACCGCGGTTGTTCCGGTGAGTTTTACCTTCTTTGCCAAGATTGCCGCTACGCCCACGGCGCCGCCGGCTTCGACAACAAGTTTCGATTTTTCCATGACGATAACCATTGCCTTAGCCATCTCATCTTCAGTCACGGTTATAACCTCGTCCACGTGCTCGCTGATCAAATCAAATGGAATTTTGCCGGGCTTTGCCACCGCGATTCCGTCGGCGATTGTCGGAAGAACTTTTATTGCAACCGGTCTGCCTGCCTTCAACGAAACCGGATAAGCGGCCGCAGCTTCGGCTTGAATCCCGATGATATTTATTTTTTTACCACGCTTTGCCGCCATAAGCTTTGCAACCGTCGCAACCCCCGCAGCAAGACCGCCTCCACCCAGACAGACCAAGATGTTATCGACTTCCGGAAGGTCTTGCAGTATTTCAAGTCCAACTGTCCCTTGACCGATAACCACGTCTGCATCATCAAATGGAGGCACGAAAATCGCCCCAGATTTTGCCGTGAATTCTTGTGCTGCCTTTAGCGTTTCGTCGAAAATATCTCCCACCAGAATGACCTCGGCACCAAAATCTAGGGTGGCCTGATACTTCGGCAGCGACGCTCCGACTGGCATAAAAATAGTCGCGCTCATGCCAAGCTCCCTGGCTGCATAGGCGACTCCCTGAGCGTGATTACCAGCCGATGCAGCAACTACTCCTCGCTTACGATCTTCGTGAGAGAGCTTCGAGATCATGTTGTAGGCACCGCGCAGCTTAAAAGAGCCGGTTCGCTGCAGGTTTTCACACTTGAAATACACCGGGCTATCGTTGTATTCGGTTAGCCAATCGCTTTTGACTAGCGGAGTTCTGACCGCCACTTCTGCCAGCGTCTGCTGAGCGTGTTCGAACTGCTCTAGCGTTAACTTTTCAACTGCTGCCATTAGGAAACCTTAAATCTAAGAATGGTTCAAAGTCTAGCGATTTAGAAGCCCTTGCCAATTTGCTTGAGTCTTTCGACTCGCTTGGGGATTGGTGGATGGGTAGAAAATGCCCGCTCGACAAGACCTGGTTTCAATGGATCATTTATGTACATGTGAGCCATTGCAGAGTTAGCTCGCTTCATTGGCTTTCCGAATTCACCGAGCTTAGCTAGTGCCGAAGCCAAGCCATCCGGGTAGCGAGTCATTTCTACTCCCGAAGCATCCGCTAAATATTCTCGTTGCCTAGAAACGGCAGCAGACACAAGTGGCCCTATTAGCCAAGCGATTATCATTCCAACAACACCGGCTAACACCAGTAATAATCCAAGCTGACCGCTCTGACGGTTATTACCCAATCTGGAATAGAAAGACATTCGAATCGCTATGTCTGCAAGGATTCCAACCGCCGAAATCAGACCAAACACAATCATGGAAACTCGGATGTCATAGTTTTTCACATGGGCCATCTCGTGAGCCATAATGCCCTCAAGCTCATTGTCGTCCATGATCTCCAGTAACCCAGTTGTCACGCCCACAACTGCGTTATCCGGGTTTCTTCCGGTAGCAAACGCGTTTGGTGCTACCTCTTCGATCACGTAAACCTTGGGCATCGGCATGCCCTGAGAGATACTCAGGTTCTCAACGATGTTCCATAATCTGGGGTTGTCCTTTTTCTCAATCTGTTTAGCGCCACTAGCCGCAATAGCAATTTTGGAACCTGCGTAGTACTGAATCAAGGCATAAACAATTGCGAATCCAACAATGAATAACGCGCTAGAGCCATTGCCGCTATAGGCCCCCCAGAGCCAAGCAATTCCGCCAAGAAGCGCAATGAAGCCTGTGATTATAAATATGGTATTTCGTTTATTTCTGGCGATTGCCGAATACATTAGGCGCTTAGAACTTGACTGGGGGTGGCTCTGCGATTGCGTCAGGATCTTCAACCTCGAAGAACTCACGCTCAGAGAAACCTAAGTTTGAAGCAAAGACATTAGTTGGAAACTGCAAGGTTTTCGTGTTTAGTTCTCGAACTCCGCCGTTGAAAAAACGCCTAGCTGCCATGACCTTGTCCTCGGTATCAGTTAGCTCCCGCTGTAGTTCCAGAAAATTAGTGGACGCTACCAGCACTGGATAAGCCTCGGAGACGGCGAAGAGGCTCTTCAAGGCTCCCTGCAGCGGGCCCTCGGCCTTTCCGGCTTGAGCAGGGTGCTCTAGCGCCTCAGGGGAAATGGTTGCGGCACGAGCCTTGGTTACGTTTTCGAAAACTTCCTTTTCGTGCGATGCGTAACCACGAACGGTTTCAATCAGATTGGGGATTAGGTCTGCTCTGCGCTTGAGCTGAACGGTGATGTCGCTCCAAGCCTCATCGACTCGCACCTTCAAGGCAACTAGTGCGTTGTAGGTAACCCACAGGTACAACCCAGTGACAACTACCAGTCCGATTATTACCCAGATTGCGATATCCAATTGACTCCTTATTTTGTCTTTGCTAAGAATAAGCCTCTTTGCTGATACGCAACTGACAAACATGGTGCCCCGAGTGGGACTCGAACCCACACTGTGACGATTTTAAGTCGTCTGCCTCTGCCATTGGGCTATCGGGGCAAAGAACAAAAAACTCAAGGAGGCTTCCCCCAAGTTTTTGGTCCTGCCAATTACTTGTCGGTTTTGGCTGCCCAGGTTTCAAAGAATAATCTTGGGTTACGCATTGCTTCAACAGTTGAAAGGTCACGGCCCAGCAACATGCTCCAAAACCATCCGGATACAACCCGAATCTTACGCTCCCAAGTGGGCATCGCCAATCCGTGGTAGCCGCGGTGGGCTATAAATGCTACAAAACCGGTTAGGGCAATCTTGCCCGACTGGAAAACGCCAACTCCGATGCCGAGGCCAGCAACTGCACCGAGGTTTTTGTGGTAATACTCGTGAGGAGCCTCTCCTCTGATGTCGCCAACGATATTTTTTGCCAGCAGCTTTGCCTGTCTGACCGCGTGCTGAGCGTTTGGAACGCAGAACCCGCCAACCCCAGCACCGGAGGTGTCTGGGACAGCAGCAACATCACCGGCGGTCCAGGCACCCTTGATGACTGTTTCACCGTCAATGATTTGCAATTTAGTGTTGGCCGGAATCCGGAACCTATCATCTAGCGGAAAATCGGAGTTCCTTACGATCGGCGCCGCGGCGACGCCAGCGGTCCAGATAATCAAATCTGACTCCATTGATTCTCCGGTCGAAAGCGTAACTAGGCCTTTGTCTGCGGAGGTCAGCTGCGTATCCAGGTGCATCTTGGCATTTCGCTTTTCCAGATTGGATATCACCCAGAGTGAGGTTTTGAGAGAGACCTCAGGCATGATTCTTCCCATTGCTTCAATCAAGTGAAACTCAACCTCCTCATAATCAATCTGAGGGTAATAGCGAACCAAAGCTGTTGCAGCACTTCTAAGTTCTGCGAACGCCTCGATGCCGGCGAAACCGCCTCCAACAACGACAGTTGTTAGCAATCGCTTGCGCATCTTGCTGTCCTTTGGCAATGCAGCGGCTCGATCAAAATTGCCAACCATTCGATTTCGAATCTCGACGGCCTCTTCAATAGTCTTAATGCCAATGGCTTCCTCGGCAACTCCCTTGATTGGGAAAGTTCTAGTGATAGCCCCGGCAGTCATAATTATTTGGTCATATTCCAAAACTCTTTTTTTACCACCGAAGACCGCAACTGTTACCTTTTTTTGCTTGTGATTAACCTTGGTCATACTGCCCGCTATCAAGGTGGTCTTTCTCAAGTGCTGGCGGTGGGACACAATCACGTGGCGCGGTTCAATCGAACCAGCTGCAACCTCTGGCAAAAACGGCTGGTAGGTCATGTACGGAAGCGGGTCGACAAGAGTTATCTCAGCTTCGTCTTTGCGGAGAAGCTTTTCTAGCTTCCAGGCCGAATAGAAGCCGGCGTAACCTCCACCGATGATAAGTATTCGCTGAGGCGGCTTTGAGTCGAAAATTTTGTCGGCAACAGCCTTCGGAGTCTTGGAGTTCAGTTTCGCAATAGTCATTATTTTTGCGCTGGTTACTTTCATGTTTTTCTACCCCGGCCCTCATTGCGCCTTTTGCGCACTGCCAACCAGAGCAACGGTGCCACGGGTGTTATCACTAAATAGAGTAGCGGATTTAGGTACCACGGCGCTCGGGAACCTGTTGATTCCAGAGAGTTTTGGGCATCAGCCGCGCCCAAGAAGCGCTCGGGGGCAATTGGAATGACCAGGTTTGACCCTTCCAGTTCCACTGTTTCAGAAGCTCGGTACAGATCTACCCAATAGCTGAGTGACCCAAGCGGGTTTGTCGATGCCCTCAATGCCGATTCAATTGCTGCCGTCGGGTCAACCACGCCAAAGCCATAAGTCGCGTCGAATCCGGGCTCCCCCAAATCGCGAGTGGTGCTTATCAGCCGGAATATTATGTCGTTTGCGCTCGCTGCTGGATCCTGCGCTCTCATCAGGGCAACTATGCCGCTGACAATTGGAGCTGCGGCTGAGGATCCCGACCAGCCCGCAATTTGATTCCCTGGATAACTGCCAAAAAGATCGACCCCGGGTGCGCTGAGTGTTACACCTATTCCGCTGGTTCCAGATAGCCGACTAGCCCGGAGGCTTTGGTTCAATCCAGTCACCGATATAACGCCGGGGATAGTTGCAGGCGCCGCTGGCCTGTAAGCGCCATCCGACTCATTGCCACTCGCAGCAACTATGACCACGTCATTGTCAAAAGCGTATAAAAACGCCTTGTCCCAACTTCTTGGCCAAGAGCTCGAATTCCGACTCAGTGAGAGATTGATCACATCGGCGCCCGCATCAACCGACCAAATAATCGCGGCGGCTATCTGAAAGTCAGTATCGCTGGATTCCACTCCAAGGCCGACAGAAACTGATAGCAATTTTGCTCCGGGCGCGATTCCGATGACCCCGCCACTTTCCAGACCTTGACCTGAAATCAAGGAAGCCACCATCGTGCCGTGGTAGGAGTTAGAACCCACTGGCGTCTTGCCATCGGGCGTTCCAGCCTTAGAAAAGTCAGCTCCTCCAATGACCGTCGAAGCTAAATCAGGATGATTTATGTCTATCCCGGTATCGATTACCGCTACAACTATCGATTGACCGCCCAGAGGCTGTCCGACCTTGTCCCCCATGTCGGCAAGCCACCATTGATCCGCCGGCGCCAAGGTTGTACCAAGTACTGCAATTGCCGCGAAGCCTGCGATCAACTGCACTTACACACCTGAGGAGACCAATCAAGAGCTTCGAGGGCAGCGTCTCCCATTGGGTTTATACCCGGACCCTTTGCCAACGAGTGTGCCACCAGAGCGTGCAGGCACTTGACTCGTTCTGGCATACCTCCGGCCGAAAAATTCGCTAGCTCTTCAACCACTTCTAATTGATCACGTTCGGCAAGGTAAGACTTATGAGCCGCCAAATAATGAGCCTGCAGTTCGCTGCTGGCCGCCATCTGCTCTTGTAGTTCGGCCATAAACCCAGATGCTTCAAGGGTTGAGATAGCAGCGGTGGCCGCAGGTTGCGTTAAATAATAAAGGGTTGGGAACGGCGTGCCATCGTCGAGCCTAGGAGTGGTCCTCACCACCAGTGGTCTGCCACAAACGCATCGACTAACAATCTCAGTTATGCCCCTGGCTGGCCTGCCGAGCTGTCTGGAAACTTCTTCAACATCTTTTGCAAGTACCAAAGCTATTACTCCTCAGCCGGGGTTTCCATTGCTGAGCGAAGCAAAATCTCAAGTAACGAGTCCACCCAGTTAGCCTTTGCCGCCGACACCTCAAGGCTTATATCATCTGTGTTTCGCTGCTCGGCAAGCAATGCACCCACGGTGTTGGAAGTGTCAGAAAAATCAAGGCCCTCTGAATCCATCACCAGGTAGGAAACTTCTCCAGGAAGCACATAGTAGAGCCTGTCTCTGGCTTGGGAGCGGATATATACCGGGTCCTCCCAGCGGTCTCGTTCGGCTTGCATATCCACAACGGCATCTTTAGCGTTCTGAATACTCTGTTCCATTTCCACGATTTCCCGGCGCTGGTTCAGGTAGCTCTGCACGTCAGGTGAGATCAGGTAGGCACCAAGGATAATGACCAATATCACGCTCACGGAAACGCCGTTTAGTCTCAGCATGCGCTGAAGAATTCTTCCTTGGCTCAATGCCACCGGAATCTTTGGTTCGCGAGAGTTTGATGCCATGACTATTTGATAATACGAGTAAACGTGCCAGAAACCAGTTAGTCCCGGGGCTAGTCGCGGTATCTAGGAAAAGCTGAACGCCCCGCATAAATTGCCGATTCCGCCAAATCTTCTTCAATTCTAAGAAGTTGGTTGTATTTTGCTACTCTTTCAGATCTCGCCGGAGCACCAGTCTTGATCTGTCCAGCATTAGTTGCAACCGCAAGATCTGCAATGTAAGTGTCTTCAGTCTCACCGGAACGGTGAGAGATAATCGCGTTCATTCCGTGAGTCTGCGCAAGCCGGACCGCATCCATAGTCTCGGTAAGAGTTCCGATCTGATTCACTTTCACCAAAATCGCATTGCCCGCGGCCATGTCGATTCCCTTTTGCAAGCGCGCTGGGTTGGTCACATACAGATCGTCTCCGACCAGCTGCACTTTCTCACCGAGTTCCTTGGTAATGTTCGCCCAACCAGTCCAGTCATCTTCTGCGAGCGGGTCTTCAATCGAGACCAAAGGGTAGTTATCCAAAAGCTCTGCGTAGTAAGCGACCATTTCGGCCGCGGTCTTCATGGTTCCCTCAAAGTTATAGCTCGCAGTTGCCTCATCGAAAAACTCGGTCGACGCAACATCCAGAGCAAGGGCAATCTCGGTGCCGAGCTTATAGCCAGCCAACTTGATTGCCTCTGAAATTAGATCTAGAGCGGCTCTATTGGTTGGAAGATCCGGAGCAAAACCGCCTTCATCGCCCAAGCCCGTCGCCAAACCCTTCTCGGTGAGTAGTTTCTTGAGAGTGTGATAGACCTCCGCACCCCAGCGCAGCGCCTCTGAGAATGACGCCGCACCAAGGGGAACAATCATGAATTCCTGAATCTCAACACCATTGTCTGCGTGAGCGCCACCGTTGATGATGTTCATCAGCGGAACTGGCAAGACGTGGGCATTTGAGCCACCCAAATAGCGATAGAGCGGCATGTCAACTGACTCAGCCGCTGCCCTTGAAGTTGCTAGTGAAACGCCCAGGATCGCGTTGGCGCCAAGTTTGGCTTTATTTTCGGTTCCATCAATGCGCAGGAGCTCCATGTCAACTGCTCGCTGATCGGTCGCGTCAAAATCTAGCAGTGCTTCATCAAGGGTCTCGACAACGGCCTTTACTGCCGTCTGGACGCCTTTACCAAGGTAGCGATTCGTATCACCATCACGAGATTCGTGAGCCTCAAAGGCTCCGGTCGAAGCGCCAGAAGGAACGGCAGCTCGACCAAAAGAATTATCTGAAAGAAGTACTTCAACCTCAATCGTTGGGTTGCCCCGAGAGTCAAGAATTTCACGGGCACCGATAGCAGTGATGATTGACAAGATGTCTCCTTAGCTGTGCATGAGTAAAAAAATAATCAGATATGAAAACAGCGCTGGTTTCAAAAAGAGTTTAGTCAGCTAGTCAAACAAGCGAACATCGAGGTCACTGGCGCTCGTAATGTCAGGATCAAGTTGAGCAAATTTTTCAAAGCCCTGCTTGATCAAAGATGCCATTTGGACCTTAAAGTTTTTTTGCCGAAGTTCAATTCGACACCTGACGCCCTGAGCAATCAACTCACTCTGGATGCGCAAGGCCTGACCGGTAAGAGCCTCGGAATCCAACATCAAGACCAAGCTTGAAACTTGCTCCTTTGGCAACCTGGCAAGTTCAATAATGCGCTCAATTCCTAGCGAAATGCCCACTGCTGGCGCATCAGAACCGGACCATTTGCCGACCATCGAGTCATATCTGCCTCCGCCTCCAATCGATGAGGACGCCAGTGGATGCTCTATTTCAAAGATTGCACCGGTGTAATAACCCATGCCCCTGACAAGACTTGCGTCGTAGCGAATCTTTGTTGCCAAGGGCCCCATGGAATCAACCAGTGCCTGCAGGATCTCCGGGAACTGATTGTCCTTTTGATTCAAGAGCCACTCAGACGCGGCGTCGGCGACCGGCTGGCCAAATTTTTGGGCTAGCTCGGAGGCGACACCATCGATCCCGATCTTGTCCAACTTGTCTATCGTGATCATCGCCGACAGCTGTTCATGATCTTCAATGCCTAGACTTGCAATGTTCTGGCTCAAAACTTCGCGGTGGTTGATTCGAATGGTTGCATCTTCAAGTCCGAGGTTTGCAAGCGCAGCGAGGGAAGCCGACAGAAGTTCCGCCTCAGCCAGAAGGCTGGCGTCCCCGATGATGTCAATGTCACATTGCAGAAATTGTCGGTATCTGCCTTTTTGGGGTCTTTCAGCACGCCAAACTGGGCCAATTTGAATTGCCTTGAACACTCTTGGCAATAACGCTTGATTAGTTGCAAAATATCGAGTGAGCGGGACCGTGAGGTCGAACCGCAAACCCAGATCCGCAAGACCTGATCCCGACTTAATTGCAGCTTCGAGTTCGTCACCGCGTTTTAGAACTTGGAATACTAATTTTTCATTATCACCACCCTGTCCAGAGCTGAGCCTTGATATATCCTCGAGGGCGGGGGTCTCAACCTCTTGAAAACCTCTTGCCAGGTAGTCCTGACGGACACTAGCAATTAACCGTTCTCGGAGAAGCTTGTCTTCCGGAAGGATGTCGCGCATTCCACGCGGAGGATTCACTTGATTGGCCACATTCAAAGTCTGGCACAGACTGCTAATCATCTGCCTCTTGAAACAGTTGCCAACTTGAAAAAATGCGGCACATTCCAAGAATGACTTGCTAATCTTGGCCAATGATTGATCAAGCTAAGAAGACAAAGCGAGGCCGTCCGGTCACTACAGACCCGTCAGCGGTGAGCCTTACTGCCCTGCGACTGTTCAGTGAAAACGGTATTGACAGGGTCACAATGGACCAGGTTGCTGGGACCGCTGGGATCTCTAGATCTAATCTTTTTCGAGTGTTCCCTTCTAAGGCCGCCGTCGTTTGGGGCGGCATGCACCTCTTCACAGCTGAGCTGGAGAAAAACCTCTCGAATGATTCGTCCTCCAGCGTTGTCCAGCTCCTTCATAACTCTTGGGTCGAAGCCATGCAAATGGTTGACAACTCGCTGGAAACAGTGCGGTTGAGGCTAAAGCTAATTGGCTCATCCCCCGAGGTATACGGTTGGGGTCAAGGCCAGCTCGATGTGGCGCGGCAGATTTTGGAAGATGCGGTTTCAAGGTTCGGTGGTGACACGCTTCGGGCCAAGGCGGTTTCCGCCGCGATGCTATCGGCATCGATGGCCATACTAATTTGGTGGGCTGAAACGGATGACCCGCGAACTCCATCTGAAGTTCTAGATGCGGGCTTTAGCGACTTTGAGTCTCTTTTTAAATAACAGGCAGCTAGTCCGAAAACCCGACAACACCTGCGTCAAAGTCGGCCTGCAACTCCGATGCCCGGATTTCTGACTGCAACTCGCGGTTAGCTTCTCGAAGCGCCCGCTCAGGATCTAAGCCAGCGGATCTTGCGCTGGCAACTACAGCCAGCAAGAGCTTCCCCAACTGCTCTTCGGTTTCCATTGGAATTGTTGGGGTTTCAGCTGTTTCTAAGATGCCAGCTTTTTCAGCCTTACCCATCACCTTGCTCGCCAAAGCTAGGGCGGGCATTGCTTGGGGAACACCGTCAAGAATGCTGGTTCGACCCGGTTTCTCGATCTTCTTGTGCGATTCCCAATTCTTCACAACATCTTCGCCAGTTTCAGCAAGATACTTTTCTTTTTCTTCCGCGGTACCAAAAACGTGGGGATGTCGCGAGATCATTTTCTGCTCCATTTTGTGAGCAACGTCCTCTAAGTCAAACGGCTCACCCAGGCTGCCTTGACTGGCAAGGTCTGCGTGGAACAGCACCTGGTACAGCACATCGCCCAGCTCTTCTAGAACCTCGTCTCTGGACCCGGACTCAATCGCTTCAATGAGCTCATGGGTTTCCTCAAGCAGGTATTGAACCAGGGATCCGTGAGTTTGCTCAGCATCCCAGGGGCAGCCCCCGGGAGCCCTGAGTTTGTGGGCGGTTCTAATTAGGCTCTGCAGCTTTTCCAAGAGACTCCTCAAACACGATTGCGAATAATTGCCATAGCCAGTCAATCACTTCTGTGCTCGTAATCGGCGCAATGCCCTCAGAAATAGGCATTGGAACAGTCAGAAGCTTGGAGCTTTGCAGGTAGCGAAGCCGAGGCAATTTGTGGCTGAGCGCCACCATTTTGGCATCGGATAGATCAACCGGAGACAACTTTGCCTGAGCGCCAAGCAGGTTCACATCTTTCAAGCCCAAGCGATTGGCCTGTTGTCGAAGCTCGGTCACCTGCAATAACTGCATAACCGGCTCGGGTGCTTTACCGAATCGATCTTCTAGCTCCGCAAGGATCGCATCTAGATCCTTGCGGTTGCTTTTGCCCGAACTCGCCGCAGAAAGCTTGTGATACGCCTCAAGGCGAAGTCGCTCGCTGTCTAAGTACTCTGGCGGAATGCGGGCATCAACCGGAATTTCAAGCTTAAGTTCTGCAGGCGAGCTAACCGGCTCACCCCTGAACTCGCTTACCGCTTCCGCAATCATTCGAAGATATAGGTCAAAGCCAACACCCGCGATGTGGCCGGACTGCTCTCCACCGAGCATGTTTCCAGCGCCTCGGATTTCTAGGTCCTTCATGGCGATTTGCATGCCGCTACCAAGTTCATTATTGGTTGCAATCGTCGCTAAACGATCGTGGGCTGTTTCACTTAGTGTTTTAGTCGGGTCATAGAAAAAATACGCGTAGGCGCGCTCTTTGGAGCGACCCACTCGTCCTCTAATCTGGTGAAGTTGACTCAAACCGAAATTCTCAGCCCGATCAACAATCAGAGTGTTGGCATTTGGAATGTCGATACCGGTTTCAATAATCGTTGTTGAAACCAATACGTCATACTTCCCCTCCCAGAAATCAACCACGACTTGCTCCAGTGCGGCCTCAGGCATTTTGCCATGAGCCATTGCAACCCTGGCTTCCGGCACTAACTTACGAATATCTGCGACCACTTTTTCAATGGTCGCCACTCGGTTGTGAACGAAGAACACCTGACCTTCACGGATCATCTCTCTTCTGATTGCCGCGGCTACTTGTTTTTCGGAATACCCGCCGACGAAGGTCAGAATAGGGTGGCGTTCCTCGGGGGCAGTTGCCAGGGTAGACATTTCTCGAATTCCAGTGACTGCCATTTCTAGTGTTCTCGGGATTGGTGTCGCGCTCATTGCCAAAACATCGACGTTGGTCTTGAGTTCCTTCAGCTTTTCCTTGTGCTCAACGCCAAAGCGTTGCTCCTCGTCGATGATAATCAGTCCAAGATTTCTGAACTCGACACCGCTGGAGAGCAGTCGATGCGTTCCAATAATTAGATCGGCCGCACCGGATGCAGTCTCGGCGAGAGTGGCCTTTATCTCTTTGGCAGTCTGGAATCTAGAAAGTGCTCGAATGTTGACGGGAAACCCGCCGTAGCGCTCTCTGAAAGTTTGCATGTGCTGGCGGACAAGCAGGGTTGTAGGCACGAGCATTGTTACTTGTTTGCCGTCTTGAATTGCCTTGAAAGCGGCTCGAATCGCAACCTCCGTTTTGCCATAACCGACATCACCGGCCAGCAGTCGGTCCATTGGAATATCGCGCTCCATGTCCCTTTTCACCTCGTCGATTGTGGTCAATTGATCAGGGGTTTCTTGAAATGGGAACGCTTCTTCTAATTCGCGTTGCCATTCAGTATCCTGGCCAAACGCGTATCCCTTGGATTTCATCCGGACCGAGTAGAGCTTCACTAGATCAATGGCTATCTTCCGAACCGCTTTTCTGGCATTACCCTTGGCTCTTGCCCAGTCAGTTCCGCCCATCTTCGATAAAACTGGCGCCTCGCCACCGGCGTATCGCGACAAAAAATCTAATTGATCGGTGGGCACAAACAAGGTGTCTTGGGGATAGCCGCGCTTCGGAGAAGCGTATTCAATAACCAAGTACTCCCTTATCTGGGAGCGGTTATCTCGCTGGACCAGCTCCTTGAACCGGCCAATGCCGTGGATTTCATGCACGACGTAATCACCTTGCTTCAGAGTAAGCGGGTCGACCTGAGCTCCTCGACGTTTAGCCAGCCTGCGGGAACTTGGGGACTGGTAGCTCGACGCTGTTCCAAAAAATTCAGTTTCGGTAATCACCAGCATGTTCTTATCTGGAACCGAGAACCCATGGGGCAAATCTGCCACCACGACCATCACTTCACCGCTGATTGGCTCTCTAACCACTTCGCTCAGAGCCACCGGAATAGATAAACCGGAAAGCACTTCCACTATCCGTTCAGCCGTGCCGTGCCCTTTGGCGGTAATAACGAGTTTTTGAGATTGCGCCAACTGATCAACGATCCAATCGGCGGCAGAGCCATCGGCTTGAAAGGTTGGAATTTCTCTCAACCCAAGGTCAATGAAGTGATCTTGGGGCAGTGAGTTTATTTCTATCAGTCGATTAGTTTTCCGAATTGCGTCCAAAAGCACCGATAACTCAAGAAAGCCCCCCGTTGATAAATCAATCGGAGCACTGCCACCCGCGATTGCCGTGTCCCAGGCCGCATGTAAAAACTCTTCATTGGTGTCCGCTAGTGCTTTAGCTCGTGAAGCAATTACCTCAGGATCCAGCAAGACAAATGTGGCGGTCGGCAGGTATTGGGTCAGTGGACCAAGCTTTTTTGACAAAACTGGAGCTAGAGATTCCATGCCTGGGGCAGGAATCCCCTCGGAAATTTTCGTTAGCATCTCGCTAAGTCCTGGAAATTCCGAGGCCATTTCTCTCGCCTGAGAGGCGACGTCTGGAGTGATCAGCATTTCTCTGGCCGGATAGAGCTCGATTGACTTCAAGGATGTCGCAATCGACCGCTGGTCGGCAACTTGGAACTCACGAATGTCTTCAAGCTCGTCCCCAAAAAATTCGAGGCGAACAGCGTGCTCGGCGGTAGTTGGAAAAACATCCAAGATCCCGCCACGGATGGCAAATTCTCCACGCCTAGTCACCATGTCTACGCGCTCATAGGCAATCTCAATAAGCTTTAGCGCGAGTTCAGGCAGCAAGTAGTTCCTGCCCTTAGTCATTTCAAAGGGAGGGTGATCTTCAAGCCCTCCGATAACGGGCTGCAGCGCTGCCCGGATCGAAACCATCACAACAACTTTGTGCTTTGGGTTGCTGGCAGAGAACTGGTTCATCCGATGAAGAGCTTGAAGTCTCTTTCCGACAGTCTCCGCCGATGGCGACAGCCGCTCATGAGGCAGCGTTTCCCAGGATGGAAAGACAATCACCTCAACCTCATCGATCAACTGGATCAGCGCGCCAGCTATTTCTTGCGATTGCCTAGAGCTTGAGGTAATAATTGCGATTGGCTTGTTCGAAGACTGAACCAATGCGGCCAGCGCCATGAAATTGGACTTGGGAGGAGAGTAAAAATGATTGGCTTTGCCCTTGGTAATCTGTGCCAGCGAGCGCGACAGGGCCGCAGTTTTCATTAAAGGGCCCAGAGTCACGAACCTAAGTCTATTTGGAATTTGGTTGCAGGCTCTCTAAAACCCTATCTGCTGCAATCTCCAGTAACACGGGAAGCTCTTTCTTCTGAACAGTTGAGAAATCTTGAAGTACAAAACTAGCAACCGGCATCGATCCGGGGGGGCGACCAATTCCGAAGCGAACTCTGTGGTAACCCGCACCGCACTTTGCGCTCAGGTCACGCAGCCCGTTGTGGCCGGCATGACCGCCATCAAACTTTTTTCTAATGTCACCGAATTCGATGTCTAGCTCATCGTGAACGACGATGATGCGGTCGGTGGCTATCGAGTAAAACTTCGCAACCGCGGCAACGGGTCCGCCGGAAAGGTTCATAAACCCGGTGCTTTTGACCAGCAGCAAACTATGGCCATCGGTCGTTTTGGCCTTGGCAACTAATGCCAAAGACTTATGAGTTTTAAAAGTAACGCCGAGCCTTAGAGCCATAACGTCTAGGACCTGCTGGCCAACATTATGTCTATTGGTTTTGTAGTCGGGCCCGGGGTTACCTAGCCCGACTATCAACCAAGTACTACTATTCGGCGGTGTCGCTGGAGGCGGCCTCAGTGGCTTCACCCTCAGCTGTAGCACCTGCAGCAGATTCATCATCAGCAACTCCAGCTCTGGTCTCAACTACCGATGCAATTAGTTCGTCGTGTGCAAGTTCCATAGTGACACCCTGTGGCACTATCAAGTCACTTACCAAGTAGTGGTGACCTGCAGGGTTTTCCTTCGAAATGTGTAGTTCAACAAATTCAGGAATATGCGTTGCTTCAGCCTCGCCCTTCACGCTCTTGTGCTCAAAGTCAAGAACTGTTCCGCCCAATGTCTCACCAATAATGTGTACCGGGATTTGAACGTGAACTTTTTCGCCCTTTTTGACCTCTACTAGGTCTACGTGTTCAATAATCTGAGTAAAAGGATCTTTCGATGCACTTTTTACCAACACAAGCTCCGACTTACCGCCAATGCTTAGCTCTAAAAGCGCGTTCTTGATACGCAACGCGAGGGCAACTTCGTGGGCAGACAGGTGAATGTGGCGGGTGTCATGACCGTGGCCATAAATGACTGCAGGGGTGCGACCAGCGGCGCGGAGTTTACGCGCCGCGCCTTTACCAAATGATTCGCGGACTTCCGCAACTAGCTTTACTTCTGACATCGTTTCCTCTTCGAATTAGTGGCGAGGAAAGGGACCCCGTCGATTACGGATACTTTCTTGCACCCCTCGCCGCTGAACTTCCAAAAGCATAGCTGAGTTAGCGAAACTTTACCAAAATCCACCTTAGAAACAGCAAGATCGCGAAAATAAGCACACCTAGTATTAGTCCTTGGCCAGGAACACTCAGCGCCAAAAGCAAGCAACTAGCCAGCCCCACAACATTGAGCCATTTGGCTCTTGTGGTCTCGGCCCTCGGTTGCCTAAAAGCTGCCAGGTTTGCTATCGCGTAGTAACTCAGGACGGCAAAAGAGGAAAGTCCGATGGTGAAAACAATGCTCCCGGAAAGCACCAAGAGCACGACCGACAGTGCGACAGCAAGCTCCGCCACAATCGGCACGCCGTTCTTCAGATGAATCCGAAACACTTTTGGCAGTTCGCCATCATCGGCCATGACGGCCGCAGTGCGGCTCATCCCGGCCAGCAGTGCAAGCAGCGATCCTAGGCCAGCAAGTGCTGCAAAGACTGCCACCGAACCTGCGTTCAAATCCGGCAGACTAACTTCAGCAAGATCGGCAATTGGGGTTAGGGAACCCGCAAGGCTCAGGCCAAGTTTCGCGGGAAGAAGTAGGCCAAGCATCAAGTAAATAACCCCGACGATTCCCAGTGACCAGGCAATTGCCCTCGGTACCGATTTGACCGAGTTGGCTACTTCACCCGACAAAGTTGCCACCCTGGCATACCCGGCGAATGCGAAAAACACGAGTGCGGCTGCACCGGGGACATTCAAAATAGAACCGGTCACAAGCACCTGACTGGCATTTGGGGTAAATAGCGCAGCTGACATCAACACGCCAAGAAACACCAGAGTAATGCCAGCCAATATCTTTGATCCCTGTGCGGTGCGATTAATGCCTGCGATGTTGATAATTGTCATTACCAACACAGCCCCGAGCGCGACCGGAATCAGATTTGAGCTTGAAACATATCTAGCAACCACCAGCGCAATAGCCGCGCTGGAGCCAATTTTTCCAACCAAGAAACTAGCACCTGCTAGAAACCCCCAGGTTGGATTCAGATAGTGCCTTGCGTACGAATAAGCTCCCCCGCTTTTTGCAACTTGCGCAGCAAGTTGAGAGATAGAGCCAGCGTTTAGATAAGCGACAAAACAAGCAACCAATATGGCCAACGGCATCAGAGTTCCGGTCAGGTCAGCAATCGGCCCAAAAACTACAAATACCCCCGCACCGAGCATTGAAGCAACTCCGATGCCAACCGCATCAAAGGTCGTTAGACGAGATTTCACAACCTAAATCTAGGAGTGCCCGGGAAACAGTGAGTTAACAGAATCGTCGTAGAACACGGCGGCTATCGCCTTGGAAATCAGCGGAGCAATTGACAAGACGGTGAGTGTTTTGAATTCTTTATCTGGAGTGACCGGAAGCGTGTTGGTTACCACTACAGAATCAATCGCCTCATTGCTTAGGCGTTCAATCGCGGGAGGAGAGAACACCGCGTGAGTGGCAGCAACAATAACTCTTGCGGCACCCTTGTCCTTCAGGGCCTTTGCTGCGGCAACGATGGTGCCGCCGGTGTCAATCATGTCATCCACCAAAAGACAATCGCGACCGGCGACGTTGCCAACAATTTCATTGACCTCGACCTGATTTGGTTTGTCCGGATCGCGACGTTTGTGGACAATGGCAAGCGGCGTTCCTAGGCGATCTGCCCAAATATCCGCCACTCTGACGCGACCAGAGTCAGGAGAAACAATCGTCAAGTTGTCGGTTCCAAAGGTGTCGGCGATGTGGTCAGCAAGCAAAGGCAAAGCCCAGAGGTGATCAACTGGACCATTGAAGAATCCTTGAATTTGAGGTGCGTGCAAGTCCACGGACATTATGCGATCCGCTCCGGCTGTTGCATAAAGATCAGTAACCAGTCTTGCCGAAATGGGCTCACGACCCTTGTGCTTCTTATCTTGCCTGGCATAAGGGAAAAAAGGTGCAACCACGGTTATTCGCTTAGCCGACGCACGCTTCATGGCATCGACCATCAATAAGTGCTCCATTAGCCAGTGATTGATGGGTGACGGATGAGCCTGGATTATGAAGGCATCAACGCCGCGAACGCTGCGTTCATATCGGACAAATGTTTCACCGTTTGCAAAGTCATAGGCAGTGACCGGGACAAGCTCAGTTTCTAGAATGTCGGCAACCTCTTGAGCCAGAGCCTGATGAGCCCTTCCTGATGCAATTACTAGTTGCTTTCTGGCGGCTTTTTCGATTGCCATCTTTTTACTCCGTATCTAGATTCACTGCTTTAGCCGATTGAGACCCCGGTCTGTTGGCTAAGACCCAACCGGAAAGATTTTTCTGTGCCGCTTCGTTCAATGCTAATGCTCCCGACTCGACGTTCCGACGAATAGTCGAACCTGCGGCCGTGTATGCGCCATCACCCACCGTAACCGGTGCAACAAAAGTGTTACTGCTACCAGTTCTAGCAAATGCTCCAATGGTGATTCGGTGTTTGTCCACTCCGTCGTAGTTGGCAAAAATCGTTCCGGCGCCGATGTTGGCCCCTTCGCCGATTTCGGAATCGCCCACGTAGCTCAAGTGCGGCACTTTCGCACTGGGTCCAATGATTGAGTTCTTCACCTCAACAAATGCCCCAATTTTTCCATCAGCACCCAAAACTGTTCCAGGTCTAATAAACGCAAACGGTCCCACACTGGCATTTTCCAGAATCTCGGCGGAAGAAACTTGCGACCTTGAGACAGTCGCTCCAGCGCCAATGAAGCTGTCGGTCACCGTGGTGTCAGGGCCAATGGTTGCTTGTGTTCCAACTTGCGTGAGCCCATGGAGTCTGGTGCTTGGTAACAAAGTGGCATCCGGCCCAACCTGGCAGGTCACATCGATCCAGGTAGTCGAAGGCTCGATGATCGTCACTCCGGCCAACTGCCAGGCCTTGACGATTCTGGCGTTTAGTTCAGCCGCGACTTCTGACAGCTGTTTTTTATCGTTTATTCCGGCCACTAGCCAATGGTCGGTTATCGGGTGAGCGGCGGCACTCTGTCCTTGCTCGAGCAGGATCGAAATAACGTCAGTCAGGTACTTCTCACCCTGAGAGTTTCGCGTGGTGACACTCGCCAGCGCTTTATCCAGGTGATTGCGGTCAAATACATACACTCCAGCATTGACCTCGGTTACGGCAAGATCTGATTCGCTAGCGTCCTTTTGTTCGATGATGCCAACCAGGCCGTCTCGCGAACGCAGAATACGGCCATAGCCGGTTGGGTTATCTAAAATCGTACTAATCAACGTGGCAGCGTTTGCTGAACCGCGATGCAATTCAAGCAGTTCAGAAATGCTTGCTATGTCCAGCAGCGGTACATCACCGGAAAGAACCAACACCTCGCCCTTGAATTCTTTTGGCAGAGCCGCAAGCCCTGCTTCAACTGCAGCTCCGGTTCCGGGGGTGCTGCCTTGGTCAGCTACAAGCGTGGCGGGGAAATGTTCGGTGACATACTCGGATATAAGATTTTTTTGATGACCCAAGACCGTTACAACATGTTCCGCCGATAACGAAAAAGCGGTCGATAGCACGTGACTAATCAGTGGCAGTCCAGCTATTTGGTGGAGCACCTTGGGCAAGTTGGATCGCATCCTGGTGCCTTCACCAGCTGCGAGCACAATAACTGCTAACTGCACTTAGGTTCTCCTCAACTTCGGTAGCTCCGCCCCTAGGATTCGAACCTAGACCGGACGCCTCCAAAGAGCGCCGTGCTGCCGTTACACTAGGGCGGAATGAGACCTTAGCCTCGGGCAATAGTCTGCCAGAAGTTCAGCTCAGTTGCAGTTTTTGAGCCACATCCAACCAGAGCTCTTCGGATTTCGCGATTTTAGTCTCGAGTTCTTTTTGCCTTACCCCGAGCGCTACGAGACCTTCGTAATCAGCTGGATCGTGGTCACCGAGGGTTTGGTTCAATTCTTCAAGCTCAACCTGCGACTTTGCAATTGAGCGCTCGAGCCGGGCAATTTCTTTTTCTAGATTTCGCTTTTCAGCTCCCGAAACTTCCGGAATTAAACTCGATCCGACCGGTGATTTGGTTCCATCTCCCGATGCTTTTCGAAGAGTCAAGTACTGTTCAACACCTTGGGTTAGGTGCCGCAGCCCGCCGTCTCCGAGCATCGCATACTGGTTGTCTGTTGCGCGTTCAAGCAAATACCTATCGTGGCTAACGACAATCAGAGTGCCTGGCCAGCTGTCTAGAACATCCTCCATTGCAGCAAGCATGTCGGTGTCAAGATCGTTGGTTGGCTCATCCAAAATCAAAACATTTGGCTCACTGAACAACAACCTAAGCAATTGAAGCCTTCGTCGTTGCCCTCCGGAGAGGTCTTTTATCGGGGTTTGAAGCTGCTGCTGGTCAAAGCCCAATTGCTCCAAGAGCTGGCCGGTACCGACCTCCTTTTTGCCCACCATAAACGTTGTTTTTTCGCGACGAATAAGGTCAAAAATTCGCTCCTCGGAATGCTTATTCAACTCGTGAACATCCTGCGATAGTTTTGCAAATTTCACGGTCTTGCCAATTTTTACACGCCCGGCATCCGGGCTCAGCTCTCCAGTAATCAGCTTCATCAGGGTGGTTTTGCCCGCCCCGTTTGCCCCGACCAAGCCAATTCGATCCCCCGGGCCAAGTCGAAGTGTCATGTCACTCAGAATCATTAAGCCATCTGGCGTGCTGTAGCTGACGCTTTCCATGTCAACCACATCCTTGCCAAGACGAGTGGTTGCAAGCTTGGCTAGCTCAACGCTGTTTCTCGGAGGTGGCTCATTGCCGATTAGTGCAAGCGCTGCGTCTATTCTGAACTTAGGTTTTGCGGTTCTGGCTGGGGCGCCGCGTCCAAGCCAAGCCAGCTCCTTGCGAAGCAAGTTCTGCCTTCTGGATTCAATCGCATCGGCTTGTCTTGATCGCTCGGCTCGCTGCTGAACGTAAGCGGCGTAACCGCCCTCAAAAGGCTCTATGCGCGCCCCGTAGACCTCCCAGGTCAGATTACATACGGCATCCAAAAACCAACGGTCGTGAGTAATAACAACTAGGCCACCGACATTTTTCGGCCAGCGGGTTTGCAAGTGATTGGCAAGCCATGCCACTCCATCCACATCTAGGTGGTTTGTTGGCTCGTCAAGAAAAACAACATCGTAATCACCGGCCAAGAGAGCAGCGAGCGCAACCCTTCTTCGCTGGCCACCAGAGAGAAGCCCAACTTTTTGGTGCCACTCAAGATCTGCAAGTAGGCCCGAAAACACATCTCTAATCTTTGGGTCTGAAGCCCATTCGAACTCCGGTATGTCCCCGACCACTGCTTCGGCAATTGTAATGTCGTCGGCTATAACATCGACCTGAGTTAGAAACCCGATACGCAAGCCGCCTCGCCAGGTCACTCGACCAGAATCGGGAGCAAACTGCTTGGTTAGAAGTTTCACCAGCGTCGATTTACCGTCGCCGTTGCGTCCAACGATTCCGATTCGATCGCCGTCATTGATACCGACCGTTACCTCGGAAAAAACTTCCTTGGTTGGAAACTCGTGGGTGATGGCTTCGGCGCCCATTAGGTGTGCCATTAGTTCACAAGCTCCGCACTGCCATTAGATGTTTTACAGACTATCGCGCTAAATCCACTGGCAATAAATGCCTGATTCCAAGAATCAATTTCCTTTGAATCCTTACTAAGCATAAACAGAGTCGGTCCGGAACCCGATACGAAAGCCTTTTTGCCTGGAATCAGCTGAGCCATTCCGAAAAGATCTGGTCGAAGAGAGTAAGCGGCAACCTCAAGAGAATTGTCGCCGAGTATCTTTCCTATTCCTGACTCGTATTCGTTCCTGACCTGATCCGGGGTTTTAGTCAAGTTTCCAGCCGGAAAAAGTCGGTCAAACTCCAAAAATACATCCGCTGTCAAGAGCCCCGGCGTGCTGAACACTAACAGTGCAAAATGCACGCCTAAAGGCGGCAGCGGAGTCAGCTCGATGCCAGTGTCAAGACCAAGAGCAGTCCCACCGAGCAAAGCGAATGGCACGTCCGAGCCAATCTTTCCCGCCACTTTAGAAAGTTCGATTGAGCTTAGATCAAGACCCCAAGCCCGGTTTAGGGCAACCAAGCTGGCGGCGGCATCCGCCGAACCACCCGCCATTCCAGCAGCTGGTGGCACGCGCTTTTCAATAACAAACCGCATTGGTTGTGGCTTTTCGATTCCAACGTGCCTGGCAAGCTCAAGGGCTGCCTTGATCACGAGATTTGAGCCATCTACCGGGATGCGGTCGGCTTCGGCAAGGTTCACTCCGACTAGCTCCACTGACCAGTCATTAGAACTCTCGACGCTGATCTTTTCAAAAATGTCAAGGGCTTGGTAGATGCTGATGACGCTGTGGTAACCGTCTGGGCGCAATGGGCCAGCAAGAAAAGCAAGATTTATTTTCGCCGGTGCAATTGCGCTAATCACTTGGCCTCCGCGATCGCAATGAACTGATCAATCAGCAGCTGCTCGCCTCTAAATCGCGGATCAATACCCGCTCTGATAAGTATCTCCTCGGCAACACTAGGTGATCCTGCCCAGGTTGACAGTGACTGCCTCAAGGTCTTCCTGCGCTGACCAAAAGCAGCGTCAATCACTGCAAAGACAGCTTTTCGATCCGCCGTTCTGGTCCTTGTGTGCTCGAAGTACACCAGGGCCGAATCAACATTTGGAGCCGGCCAAAAGACACGTCTTCCAATATTTCCGGCCAACCTCGTCGGCCCATACCAAGACATCTTCAGACTTGGGGAGCCGTAGTCTTTTGTCCCGGGGGACGCCGCCAAGCGATGAGCGACCTCGGCCTGAACCATCACCAAGCCCTTTTTGAGAGTTGGGAATGTCGCCAGAAAGTGCAGCAGCACCGGAACCGAAATGTTGTAGGGAAGATTTGCAACCAGCGCAGTCGGATCTTCTGGTAACACAAGTGTCTGCAGAGCATCAGCCTGAACAAGAACAACACTCTTACCGGGTGCATGCAGAGAAATAGTGACGGGCAGCTGATTGGCAAGCTTGGTGTCAATTTCAACGGCAATTACGCTTGCGACTTTGTCCAGTAAGCCGAGAGTGAGAGACCCAAGACCAGGTCCAATTTCCACCACTATATCCTCGGGGACTAGTCCAGCCGCGGTAACTATGCGCTTGATGGTGTTCGGATCGATCACAAAGTTTTGGCCAAGCTTTTTAGTTGGTTTTATATCCAACGTTTCAGCTAACTGACGAATCTCTTTTGCTCCCAGCACTAGCCCAACCCTTCGGCCCAGGAACCATATACGTCCTCGGTGTTCTTGTTCAGTTGAATAGCTAACTCAGTCGGACTCCACCCCATAAGCGAAGCCATGAACCGGAGGGTGTGCGGAATAAGGTAGGGGGCGTTTGGTCTGCCACGCAGAGGTTCCGGCGTCAAAAAAGGTGCATCGGTTTCGATTAGAAGTTGACTGGGGTCGACCGCCAATAATGAGTCTCTGAGGTGTTGATTCTTCTTGAAGGTCACATTGCCGGCAAAAGATAGAAACCAACCATTTTCCTTGCAGATTGCGGCAAGCTCCAGATCGCCCGAGTAGCAGTGAAAGACTGTTCGCTCAGGCGCTCCAACTCGAAGTAAAGTCGCAACAACATCCGCGTGAGCATCTCGGTCATGTATTTGCAGCGCCAAATCAAGTTCCTTGGCAATCGCAATGTGCTGTTCAAAAGAGTGAGTCTGCATTGCAATTTTGGGCTCACCTTCGGTTCGAAAATAATCGAGCCCGGTTTCACCGATAGCTCGGACTCTGGGGAGTTTTGCCAAAGCAGCAATTTCCGAAATTGCGTCATCTAATTGAGTAATTGACTCATACAGCGGAGCCTCATTGGGGTGAATTGCAACCGCGGCCAGCAGCATGGGCTCGCTGGCTGCGATACCCGCTGAAAACCTTGAGCTTTCCAGAGTCACCCCAACCTGGACGGCTCCCAGCATGTTGGTTTGATGCATCAAATCAACATGCTGTTCCACGCTAAGCGGTTCATCGCCGTCGGCTATTTCTAAATGAGTGTGGTTGTCGTAGGTGCCGACTTCAAGAGCTTCAGGTAGCGGTGGATAGCGACGCTTTGATTTCTCTTTGCCGTCATAGCTGTTGCGAGTTCTCACAAACTCACTCATGCGCTCTCTTCTACCCTTGGGAACAGAGCTTCCAGTTCACCCAGTTTCACGCCGGGCTGCAACAACCCCCAGGTCTCACAGGATGAAAGTAACTGAGATTCGATGTCACCAAGCGAGCTGCCGATTGAATCCCAAAGCCGACTGGCGGCCTTTGGCATCACCGGTGATAGCAACACCGCTAAGCAGCGAAGTCCTTCGATTGCCGTGTAGAGCACGGTAGAAAGCCGCTGCCTGTTAGCTGGGTCTTTGGAAAGCACCCAAGGCTCCTGGGTGGTGATGTAGCTATTGAGCTCGTCAACCAGCGTCCAAATTTTCGCTATTGCCTCGTGGGGAGCAATCTGTGAAATTGCAAAATCAGCTTCTCGGGAAGCCTTTGCGGCAATGGCCGATACATTTTTGTCAGCTTCCGAAAATTCTCCAGGCGTCGGAATGACCCCATCGAAGTAGCGATTCACCATAGCCACGGTTCTAGAGGCCAAGTTACCGAAGCCATTTGCCAATTCGGAGTTGTACCTAGCTGACAGATCCTCCCAGCTAAACGAGCCATCAGAACCAAAACCAATTGCTTTCATAAAGTAATACCGAAAAGCATCGGACCCAAAAATATCTGTTATTTGGTTTGGAGATATTCCAGTCAATTTAGACTTCGACATTTTTTCGCCACCGACCAGCAACCAGCCGTGACCAAAAACTTGACGTGGTGGTTCAAGGCCTGCAGCCATGAGCATCGCGGGCCAAATCACCGCGTGGAAACGCAAAATGTCCTTGCCCACAACCTGAACATCAGCTGGCCAAAGCGATTTCAGCTTTTCTTCGTCGCTGCCGTAGCCAATTGCAGTGATGTAGTTCAAAAGTGCATCAAACCAAACATAGGTGATGTGATCGGAGTCCCAGGGAATATCGATTCCCCAGTCAAAACGCTCCTTGGATCTGGAAATCGATAAATCGCTAAGGCCGGATTTCACAAAAGAGACAACTTCATTTTTTGCCGAGGCCGGCTGGATAAAAGTTGGGTTCTTTTCGCAGTGATCCAAAAGTCTTTCCTGGAACTGACTCAACTTGAAAAAATAATTCGTCTCATTGAGCTGCTCCACTGGCTTTGAATGAATCGCGCAAACTCGCTGCCCAACAAAAGCGTCGGTCCCATCGATCAGATCACCATCATTTTTGTACTCTTCACAGCCAACGCAGTAATTTCCCTCAAACGAACCCTGATATATGAAGTCATCGTCGTAAAGCTTTTGCAAAAACTTTTGAACGGCCAATTCGTGCCGAGGCTCAGTTGTTCTGATGAAATCTTGATTATTGATGTCGATGGTTTCCAAAAGTGGAAGCCAGGACTCGGTAACCAACTTGTCGGTCCAGCTCTTGGGGTCCGTTTGGTTTCCAAGGGCGGTGCGCAAAACTTTCTCGCCGTGCTCATCGGTTCCCGTCAGCAGAAAAGTGTCTTCGCCGCGCTGACGGTGCCACCTGGCCAGAACATCAGAGGCCACTTCCGTGTAGGCATGGCCGATGTGCGGGGCGTCGTTGACGTAGAAGATCGGCGTAGTTACATAAAAGGACTTGGACACTTGAGATATCTTAGGCTTTAGCTTGCAGTGCGTGCTGATAGATGGCACTCTTCGAGGCGTTGAATTTATCTGCGAGTTCAGCACTGGCCTGCTTTAGACCCATTCCAGATTCCGCCAGCAAAAGAGCCTTCAGGCCCAATTGCACGTAATCAAGCTGATCTGCGCCAGCCCCTGAAACCACTAAGACCATCTCGCCCTTTGGAACTTTTTCGGCCCACTCGGCAAGTTCTTGAAGGCTACCTCGCTTTGTTTCCTCAAATTTCTTCGTGAGCTCCCTTGAAACGCTTGCCAAGCGATCAGCGCCGAAGACCTTGCGCGCATCCCTGAGGCTTTCCAAAATGCGATGCGGTGCTTCGAAAAAGACCATCGTTCGCTTCTCGGTTATTAATGACTCAAACATCCTTACTCGTTCCCCTGATTTTCTTGGCAAGAAGCCCTCAAAACTAAACCGGTCGGTTGGTAGTCCCGAAACCGCGAGCGCCGAGACAACAGCCGACGGTCCTGGAACAATTTGGACCTCGACGCCCGCCTCTGCGCAGGCTTTTACAAGCAAGAAACCTGGATCGGAAATGGTTGGCATACCAGCGTCGCTCACCAGAACAACGGTCGCGTTCTTGGCTATTTCAACCAGCTCCTCAATGCGATCGCGCTCATTGTGCTCGTGGAGACTAAAGAGTTTGGCGGTCAGGGTTATACCCAGCCCCCGGCACAGGTGCTTTAGCTCTCTGGTGTCTTCGGCGGCAATAAACGTGGCTTCAGTAAGAGTTTTTTCCAGGCGCTTGGATGCGTCGGAAAGATTTCCGATTGGAGTGGCCGCGAGTATCAACACGCTAAGCAAACTAGCATCTAAGCGTGATCTCAGCAGCAATTCGCGTTTCGACCAAGTTGGCCAATCATCGGCGGTTTGGGCTGGTTTCCACGATCGGTATAACCCTGATCGGTCTAATAATCCGATTCGCTAATCTTGCTAACCCTCGCCTACTTGTCTTTGACGAGACCTACTACGTCAAGGATGCCTACACCCTCGGTCTATTCGGATCTGAGCGTAATTGGCAGGCGGGCGCGGATGCAGACTTTGCAATGGGTAACCTCTCGGGCTTTTTGGATACCGCCGCCTATGTTGTGCACCCGCCCTTAGGTAAGTGGCTGATCTGGCTTGGAATGCAGTTATTCGGCGCCGACTCAGCCTTTGGCTGGCGGTTTGCGACCGCCCTTCTTGGCACCCTGATGATTCCGCTGGTAATCCTGATTGCCAGAAGGTTGATTGGGTCTAACTTTTTTGCCGCCGTTGCCGGGCTGATGATGGCTCTCGAAGGAATCTCAATAACGCTTTCCCGAACCGCAATCCTCGATGGAATGCTGGCATTTTTTGCCCTGCTGGGCTTCTACTTCGTCGTCAGAGACGAGAGCGCCTGGAGAAAAAGATTACGTCGAACAAGGTCTGATGCCCTCGTACTTAGAGGCTGGCTATTGCTGGCCGGTGTCTCGCTGGGGCTCGCGGCGAGCGTGAAATGGTCTGGGCTTTATTTTCTGGCCGCCTTTGGGCTCTACACGTTCTTGGTCGACCTTCACCTTCGGGGCCGGTTAGGCATGCCAAGAGTTTTCGCGATTGGCCAGGGTGTGCTAAACGCAATCGTGCTTCTGGTTCCAGCGTTCGTGGTGTACGTGGCTAGCTGGCTTGGTTGGATTCTTGGAAGTGGAGGTTGGGGCAGAAACGCCAAACCGAGTTGGTATGAATCGCTTTGGGACTACCACCTCAATGCCTATAGCTTCCACACTGGGCTCACAAGCCCTCATCCCTATCAAGCAAACGCTTTCGAGTGGCTTTTGAGCCTCAGACCAACAGCCTTGTTTTTTGAGCGCTACGAAGCCTCCAGCGCCTGTGGCTGGCTTACCGATTGCACGGTCGCCCTGACGGCAATCCCCAACCTCATAATTTGGATAGCGGGGCTGTTGGCGATTATCTGGCTCGGGTTTAGAAACACACGCAAGTTTGATCCAAAGAGCTTTGCGATAGTTACGGGTTTTTTGGCCGGTTGGTTGCCGTGGAGTTTTTATCTTGAGCGCACTACCTTCCAGTTCTACGCGGTTGGCTACGCACCTTTTTTGGTGCTTGCTCTGGCCTTTGCTATGCATGCTTATTGGCGTAAGGGTATAGCCCGGAGGCTCAAGGGTAGATCCGGGGCAATCGCGGTTTTGATTAGCGCGGTGGTTATTGTCGCGTTGTACTTCTTGTCAATCTGGATGGCACTGCCGGTCCCAGATTTTGTTTGGCGAATGCAGATGCTATTTCCGTTCTGGATTTAGCTAGCCTTTTTCTCCTTGGACCTAGTTGCAAGTAGCGACCAAACGGTTGTCACAACCAACGTGACCAAAATAAAAATCAGTGACAAACCGGTTGAGATTTCTGGAATCACCTTGATAGCTTCTCCGCCGTTTATGAAGGGAACGTCGTTTTTGTGAAGGGCGTGGATCACCAGCTTGATTCCAATCCAAGCCAATATCAAGCTCAGTCCAAAGCCAAGATAGCGAAGTCGCAGCATGAGCCCACTAAGTAAGAAATAAAGCTGCCTTAGTCCAAGCAGCGCAAAAGCATTCGCGACAAAAACGATGTATGGCTCATTGGTTAGGCCATAAACCGCCGGAATGCTGTCTAGAGCAAACAGTAGATCCGTAAAGCCAATCGCGACCATAACAAGTAGCAAAGGCGTGATGACTCGCCTGCCGTTTTCGCGGATTACTAACTTGGTTCCGTGATATTGGCTGGTTGACCGAAACCGCTTCTGAATAAAATCAATAATTCTTCCGCCTTCAAATTCTTCAACCCCATCGTCTGGTTGCAAGTCCTTGGCGGTGTCCTTGAGGAGCTTTATTGCCGTCAATAGCAAGAACGCTCCAAAGGCATAAAAAGCCCAGCTGAAGTTCTCGATAAACGCAGCGCCCGCGGCAATGAAAATTCCTCTGAGCACCAGGGCTATGACTATGCCAATTAGAAGCGCTTCCGATTGAAGCTTTCTTGGAACCTTGAACTGCGTGAAGATCACTAAAAAGACGAATAAGTTATCGACCGACAGCGCTTTTTCAGTTATAAAACCGCCAAGATACTCACCGGCATATTGCCCCGGCCATACCAAACCGACCACAAGAGTGAACAACAAAGCAAGACAGATGTAGATAGCACTTTGGATTGCGGATTCCCGGAAGCCCGGCTCATGAGGGTTTCGAATCTGATAGGTGAGGTCACCGAGGATCACGACAGAGAAGAAACCGATGGTAATTAGCCAGACCCAAATCTCTACGTTCATGATCTTCGATTTCCAAGTCGCTGAAATAAACTACTTTTGCCAATTGCGGCTAACCTTATCAGAGGCGAAAGGCTTTTGTATGCGAGTATTGATCTCTGGAGCATCTGGACTAGTTGGAACTGAGCTATCGAGACAGCTTCTCGATCTAGGCCACGAGCCAGTGGTCCTGGTTCGACGAGAGGCCAAAAACAGCAACGAAGTCAGTTGGAAGCCCGGTCTTGAAGCTCTTAACCCGAGCCTGATGGAGTCCATCGACGCAGTCGTAAATATGGGCGGGGCTACAACCGGGCGAATCCCTTGGACCAAAAAATACATGAAGCTATTGATTTCATCCAGAATCGACTCAACAAAAACCCTAGTGAGTGCAATAAATAACGCAAAGAATCAGCCAAAGGTTTTAGTAAGCGGATCAGCCTCCGGAATCTATGGAGACCGCGGGGACGAACTATTAACAGAAGAATCGGTCCGGGGCGATGGCTTTCTTGCCGACTTGGCTTCATCTTGGGAAGACGAAGCTCTGAAAGCTAACACTCGAGTGGTGCTAGCAAGAACAACCTTGGTGATGAGTAAAAAACTAGGCGCGTTGGGTCGGCTCTTGCCTTTTATAAAAGCTGGGCTTGGCTTTTCGATTGGACGGGGTGACCAATGGTGGGCCTGGATTAGCCTCGAGGACGAAGCCCGAGCAATCATTCATTTGATAAACAACGAAGAAACAACCGGGGCGTATAACCTGACCGCTCCAGAGCCTGCTACCTGCAAGCAAATGGTTACAGCTCTTGGCAAGGAGCTCCGCAGGCCAACTTTCCTGAAAGCCCCGGCTTGGGCAATGGGTCTATTCATAGGAGTAGCTGCAAAAGAATTACTGTTGTGCTCTCAAAAAATGAGCTCTCAAAAACTAACCGATTCGGGATTTGAATTCACGCATCCAACCTTGCAACAGTCAGCTAAATACGTAATCGGCTAGCTACTTCTTGGCTGCAGGCTTCTTGGCTGCAGGCTTCTTTACAGCAGGCTTGCTGACTGCTGTCTTTGCCACTGGCTTTGCTGAGGTGGTCTTTGCAACTGGCTTCTTGGCCACAGGCTTCTTTACAGAGGGCTTAGCCGGGGTGGTCTTTACTGCTGGCTTCTTGGTGGCAGTCGACTTGGCGGCTGGCTTTGCAGTCGGCTTCTTAGTTGCGGTTGACTTCTTCAAGGTGGAAACTGATTTATCGACCTTGGTGGCAGCCTTTTCAACCCCAGTCAAAACTTCCGCAGCGACTTCCTTGGCAACATCGCGAGTTTCATGCGCGACGGTTGCGGCGGAGCTAGACGCGGCTTTACTGGTGCGAGAAAAAAGGTTCTTGATCGAGTCAAGCAGGCTCATGAGTGTCTCCGTTGGATGAGTGTGATCGAATCAAATCATAAGAGGTTTTTGACTAGATTGCCCGACGGCGAGCCAAAATCTCATCTATTTCTTTTGAGGCCCACGATTTTTTGGGTGCAGAAATTTCTATAACCTCTGCCAGAGGCTGAACCAGTTCGCCTTTTCTGACTTGAGGCAATGGGTCCGGAAGCGGATTGGGGCTCCACAGCCTATCTTTGGCAATTCGAACTTGGGTGTTTGATGCGTTAGCTCGAACTTGCTGTCTAGTTCGGTGAATATTCCCCGCTAGCCTTGCAGCCTGGTTTGCTGCGGCACGCTGGATGAATAGAGAAGCAATGCTCGTGATAGCTGCAATTACAAACCCGAACCACAAAGAGTTCTCTGCAGTTGCTGCGACCAATAATGCCAGCGCTGCGAAAGTGGCCAGGATAAAAACAATCGAAAAACTGCGTTGCGTAGAGATCAACCTGCGGAGTCGATCGTCTTCAGTGAGGACTCTGGACTTCTCTTCGGCTCGCGTGGCTATTCTGACCAAGTTAGTCGTCTCTTTTATCTGAGACCGCTTGGCGTATCCAGGAACAAATATAAACAGCCAGACCACGGCTGCGAGCACAAGGGTGATGCCACCTAGTCCCACGGAGTTTTCCATGATTACCAAGATATGTCCCGATGAGTAAAACCGAGCTATTGAACGCCAGTGTTTTGAACTCTAGACAGCAAGGATTTCGTTAGCTCCTCTGAGGTGATTGCGAAAATATGGTGGTCGCGCCACTGACCGTCGATGTGGATAAAGCGCTCCTTAGTCCCCTCTTGGCGCAAGCCCAGCTTCTGTACAACCCGCAACGAAGCCGTGTTCTCGGGTCGGATGTCTATCTCCACTCGGTGCAATCCGAATTCGGCGAAGAGGTGGTCTATTGCCATCGCCACAGAAACCGGAACGATTGATTTGCCGGCCGCATTTTTGGCGACCCAGTAACCAATGGTCGCCGAAGACACTGAACCGAAGAGAATATTTGCAACATTCAATTGCCCGACTAATTCACCTTGGTACTCCATCACCAGTGCTAGCCCGGCTCCTTTTCTGGTCTGGGACAGAAGAGAGCGGATCATCCATCGCACATCCAGCGGATAACGAATTCCTGGAGTGGTTGCCTCCCAAGGTATTAGCCATTCTCGATCGGCTACCAACAGTTTCCGGAGCGCTCTGAAATCTCGCTTGGTCAGAGCCCGAAGCGTGATATCACCGTGAGTCAATGGAGGAAATCTCTGCACGCTGGCAAGATTACCGCTATGGATACTGGAAGCACCAAGCGGGCACTCCGCAATCAAATAAATCTGCAACGGCCACACTCATCCTCGGGTCTTCTTGAACAGCTCCAAAATCTCACCCGGCAGACCATGGCCACCAAAATCGCCAGCTACAGCCCGCTTGCAAACGAGCCAGACCTGACTTCGTTTAATGACTGGGCAGCGGCAAATCTCCATCTTTACTTTCCACGAATGATTGGCGACCAGATGGAGTTTGCCCCAGGACCACTTAAAGCCGGCAACTACGGAATCTTAGAACCGGTTGGAAAAGCAGTGAGCCCAGCGGACCTAGACCTTGTTTTCGTTCCGGCGCTGGCGGTTGACCACTTCGGTAACCGGCTTGGAAAAGGCAAGGGAATCTATGACCGTTGGCTTGGAGCTAACTTCCACTCCAGAATCTACGCGGTTGTTTTTGACTCAGAAGTATTGGATCTAGTACCGCACGAGTTTCATGACAAGAAAGTCAACGGCATTGTCACTCCAACCGGGTTGATTGCAATTTTGTCTGGTTAGAATCTACCCGGAGGATAAATGCCGACTTACACCTACGTATGCAGGTCATGCGAGCATACCTTCGAGGTGCATCAGGCTTTTGCTGAGGACGCGCTAGTCAAGTGCCCTAAATGCTCGGGGCAACTGAGAAAACAATTTGGAAGTCTTGGGGTCAGCTTTAAAGGCTCTGGGTTTTATAAAAATGACTCAGCCCCAGCTAAGCCCAGCAGCACAGACAGCTAAACGAGTCGGCTACCCCCAGTGCGGAGGCTTATCGTCTCTAAGCCTGTCATCGTTGGAATCATTTTCATGACCCCAGGCTCCATTGGTGTCCTCGAAGGCTCGATCATCAAATAACGGCTGAGCTTGCCTAATAAGGTCCACTCCCAGTGACATTGCAATTCGGTTCGCAACATCCTGAGGTTTGGCAAAGATATCAAGGGCATGAATACGCTGGTACTCCCAACCCATAGCTCTCAAAAGCCCGGGCCTCACTCTAAGCTTTTCATCCCAGCTGTCTCCCACAAGCGCCCAGTCCGGGTCCACAACCGCCGCCCTTTTCGCAAATGAAACGGCCAGACCGATGCGGCCACCAAAATTCAAGGCCACTTTCAGCCCGAGCTTCTGGAGACGAAGAGCCAGGTCTTTCAGGAGCGGATCCGCTTTTCCTTCTGAGACGTCGCTCATGAAGCTTGGCGCGATGAGATCTTTCAGCCAGCGCTGATTCTCCGGTAGTCCGCCGGCCGCAAAATCTTCAAAGTTGTAACAAGAAACAACTGTCATTCGCTTCCTGGCGGAAACAATCTGGTTGACCATCCAGCCGCTGGCATTGGAAAAGTTAAAATCTCCTAAACTTCCAGAGATTTTGCCTTCTGGCGTGCGGCCAAACCCAACCGAGAAAATCACTCGGTCTGCCAGTCGGTGAGTTAGTTCGCTCATGCTGATGCACTCAAACTTTTCTCGACCGTGCGCGTCAAAAAACTCGGCAACCTGCGGCTGCTTGTTGGTCTCTTGGCGAACCATCCGGTCGATGCGCTCGGCGTGAGTCCTGGATGCCGTAACAACCAATAACGATTCTCCCGGGGTCCATCTTGCATGGCTCATTACTAACTCGGCGACTCGATTTACTTCCGAATCCAAGGACTCAGTGGCTCCCTCAATCGTGCTCGGGGCATTGGCATCATCGGTTATTTCGATCTGTTCAAAATTATGCGACCCGAAAAGCTGCCCGGCAGCAGGCTCTAGAACCAAGCGTGAATCATAGAAATTATCGTTCAGGTACTTACCTAGAACTTGGCCTTCGATTCGATAGTTCCGGCTGATTGCCAAAGAACCATAAACTTCCGCCACCAAATCAAACACTGACCCTCGATCGGTTTCAATGTGAGTCTGGTTGGCCCTTGCCACCGTATCGAAGTTCTCGGGAGTGGCAATAACCTTGTCTCCGAAGGCAATCACCTGTCCAGCCAGCGACAACGCCTGCTGAGACTCCGCTAGCCCCGTGGAGGAAGCATCCAAGACTATTACTAAGTCAAATCTCTCAGCCGAGTCAAGTTCGTGCATCCGGTAAGGAGAAACCAAGACAGCAGGAACCAGAGCCCTATAAAGCTCTCCGCCAGCTTTAGAAGCAGCCTTTAGCTCTAACTTCTTGGTTCTTAGTTGAGCCCTCAAGGCGTCGGCCTGGGCTGGGTGCTTAGTAATGGCTGCTTGCCAAGCCTGTCCTAGCTGATGCCTAACATCTGCTAGACCTTGAGCAATCAGATCCTCGTTGGCTTTCTCAAAATCGCTTTCCAGCTTGGCAATTGCCTCAGCGGTGTATTCCAGAATTCTGGAGTCCGATTGAATAATCGCTTCAAGCGCGGACTGCCACCAAGTAAGTTCAAATTCACGCTGGAGTTGTTCGAACTCCGGCCTGGATTTACTGACCTCTTTCGTAAACTGACCTAGACCTATGGCCACCAGCTCTTTGGAAATTGGCAACCGCTCCATGTAGCGGTCCAGCCCATCCGTTTTTGTTGCTAAATCTTCAAGCATCAGCGCTAATTGATCAAGATCCATACGGGTCAACAGGGCTATGTCTGGGTCAGGGTTCAAGTGACGCTGCAGTATTTCTAGCACCAGATAGATCTGTTGAAACTTTGACTGGACGTCACTTAGACCCAGCGGAACAGTTGGCGGGACCTGGGTCAGATTCATTTCTGCCCAGCTGACTCGTTGCCCTTCGGCTTCCACTAGGGCTTGGTGCAGATTCGCAACCGCTGCACCTGGTCTCAAGTAGCCCTTGGCCAATTTTCTAAATCGTCTTCGCTGCGCCCCGGATAACTCTCCCCGGTCCCCCCTGGCCGCAGTCGCACTGATCATTTCTCGAAGTGAACGATCAAAAATCTCCGGCTTGAACTTGTCCAAGGTGTCCCGGATTCCAATTAGGAGGTTCAGTTGGTGAGACCAGTCCTCAACTTTTTTGCTGGCAGAAAGATTTAGGTCGGTTAGGTACAGGCTTATTTGATACTTGAGTAGCCGAAACTCCTCTCCTGCAAGCGAACTGACTGCTGTAACGGCAGCCCTGATTTCGGACTCGGATTCGAATTTGGCCTGAAACCACGGACCATCTTCGGGTGAGGTTGCAAACAACCCAGCTTCGTGTGCACGGTTTAGAAGCTCCTCTGAATCTTGGCGAATCGTTGGCAAAACCTCAGGCTTAATTCTGGCGCTGTTTACCGGCGCCGATGGCAGCGAAGCGAGGGTAGCTAGCTTTTCAAGCGCCTCGATAACGCTCACACCGAGGGTGTTTTCCTTAGATTGAACGACCGAGAAGTACCCCTCGACATCGATTTCCCGTTTAGCGACCATGGCCCTTGCTTCATCAAGATTTCCAGGGGTTGCTTTTTCGTTTCTTGAAATTGCCGCGACGCTGTCTGTCCAGCTTTCGCTTTGCCTGACGGCCAAACCGGGCAGCTTGGAAAGACTTAATCGTTCCGCCACCTCATCCAGAGTTTGCTGGCGCGGAGCGATAATCAGGGCTCGCTTTTGAGAAATCGCCAGGTTCGCAAGCAGGTTTACCACAGTCTGCAGGTAACCACAGCCAGGTAGTGTCTCAACTGCAAAGCTATTTCCTGAAAGCGCTTTGTCTATAACCCGCTGCTGATCCGCATCCGCGTTCAGCACCAGCGTGCAGGGCTTTGAGGAGAGTTCAACTCTTGGCGCAGCAATCTTTCCGGTCAATTGCATGATCACGGGGGAAGAGGTTTCAGGCTCCAATTGCTGAATTAGCGTTAGGTCTGGAACAAAATTGCCTAGCACCAAGAGTTTTTCTATTTCAACGTCTGGGCTCTGGATCAACTCCGACACCAAAGAAAGCACGCCGGTTGGAATGAGATCAGTTTGTCCTTGACTCACGGCCACAAGGTCCGAGACTCTAAAGTCGCTCCGATAGGTTTTGATCAGGCTTACCAGTGCTGGGTTTATCCTCGGGTTTGGGTCCACCCGTATTTCAAAGTCTTCGCCCTTTGGTAGCAAATGACTTCGCCACAACAAAATTGGCATTCTGCTGTTACCAATAGAAACCAGACCCCCAGCGATGAACAGAGCATCAATGCCAAAATTACGTTCGATACGATGGGCTTTTTTTAGAATCCTGCGTGAAGTATTCAGTGCTCTTGACTGAGCAACCCCGTCTCTGACCAGGTTGGAAATAGTGGAGACGCGAGCGGAAGCAAGTTGAGCTAGTCCACCTGGATGAGACCTGACTAAATCGACTTGACCGAAGCTGGATGGCTCAAACTGCAGAAGCGGGTTAATGCCGCCAATGCTCAGCCGCTGCTTACGCCAAAGCTCTAATAATTCATTGCGTTCCACGTGAAAATACTAGAAGCCAACCCAAAAAACCAACGGTTGCCTTGCCCGCTTAGCTGTAACTGCTCCCAGAGCCCGATGATCTCTGAATTACCAAATAATGTTGATCAAATTGCTGACAACTTTTACTCGGAGGAATCTCAATGATCCAAGGTCTCGGGAAATTTACTCATGACCGATAGCTAGTAACCTATAACCTCTGCTGGCCCCGTAGCTCAGTGGATAGAGCAACGGTTTCCTAAACCGTGTGTCGGGTGTTCGATTCACCTCGGGGCCACTTTTTCCAAAACCTGCCGTGCACCCCAAGGCTTGATCACGTTGAGGTAATCATGCCCTGGGGGATGTGCAGTAAAGCGATTAGTAAATAGCGACTACGAACAACACGATTGTGGCTGCAGCGAAGATTGCCATGGCCGCTTGAGTAAGGTTTACAAAGCGCGCTGAAGAAGAAATCGTAGCTTCTAGCGCAGATCCTGACTCCTTCATGTCTTTAATGACTGCCGACCCCTCACGAATAGCTGCAAACTGATTAATCAGAGACAGTGCGCCAGTGGTAACTAGGACGATTACTGCGAAGAGCTTCACCTCGGCGGTTGCGTTAACAAATTGTCCGGTAGCTACCAATGCGAGCGTGACCGCAAGCATTATTACTGAGGACATTTGTGAATTGATGATGCTTTTTCTTAGGGTGTTCCAAGTTCCTACAAGTGCAGATGAATCCATTTTGACTTCCTTTGTTTAGGCTGTTAACTTTCAATTGAAAAATGATTTGCTGCAAAAAGCCTAGCTGGTAGTGAGGGGTTACCTCCTCGTATTAAAGCTAGAAAAGTTTTTAGCGGGGGCCGGGCTCTCAGTTGAATCAATCAAGCGGCCCGTGCTTGCAGCGCCAAAAACTCGCTCCACTCCGGAAGTGGCCTCTCGGAACCCCTAACGCTCCAGACGGTTCCAGTCGGCATTTTTGGCAGCACCTTTAGGAACCAGCCAACTTCTGCGGGAGTACGATTTCCCTTTGTGTTATTGCACTCAAGACAACAAGCCACCAGATTTTCCCAGGTGTCCTTACCGCCGCGTGATTTCGGCATGATGTGATCTATCGTGTTGGCAGGGCCCGAACAGTAACCGCAGCGTTGAGAATCTCGTCTGAGCACTCCCCTTCTGGAAACTGGAACTCTTCTGGCGTTCGGGATTCTGACATATCTAGAAAGCAAAATGACTGACGGCATTTCAAACTCTTGGCTGGCGCTTCGAACTACTTCATTATCAATACGAGCCAAAACCGTGGCTTTTTGATTCAGGACTAAGACCAGGGCTCGCTTAAAAGACACAACGGCGAGCGGCTCGTAGCCAGCGTTTAGAACAAGTGTGCGCATTTACTTATCTCCGATCGAAATCGCCAGCACGGCCTGCTGGCATCCGAATTGACCCCGGGTAATAAAAAACGCGCCGCAATAATGCGGCGCGTAGTTTTTCCCAAATAGATACTGAGGGGTATTGGCACAGATGTATCCAGTCGCCATACATGGCTAGCATGCTCGATGGCATCTGCACTCCTTCCCCGAAGATCAAGAATCAATACTTACTCAAAATAGTATGCGGGAAAAATGAGTTTTTCGGTAAGAAACGCTAAAGCGGACGTGCGGAGTTTCAGCTAATTAGCTAGTTCTGAATGTCTGCGACACGTATGAAGTGATATCTATCGGTGAAAATTGGAGCTAGCTTCACGCGGTCACCTGGCTGAGGGGAATGGTAGAAGTTGCCATTGCCGGCGTAAATCCCGTTGTGGGAAAAGTCATTGAAAATCACCAAATCGCCGGGAAGTGCTTCTGCGGCGGATACCCTAGTGCCTAATTTGGCTTGCTGGTAAACACTGTGTGGCAGATCTACTCCGAACTGAGAGTAAACAAAAAGCGTGTAGCCGGAGCAGTCAATCCCACCTGGGGTCTGGCCACCAAACACGTAAGGGGTTCCTACCAATTCAGCCGAAGACTTCATCAGGTTTGCACTGGAAACACTGGTGAATCTTGGGTTCGCAAGGTAATCGGCTGCTCGCGGACCTTCGTAATAAGAGATTCTCATTTTGGTGGATACCTGGAATTCAGAAGCCTTTGCCGAAGCGTAGTCGCCTCGAGTGAATTCAACGGCCCTGACAGTTGCGACCGAGAGACCTTGGCTGGGGGCAGAGATTTGAACCATCTCGGAGCCTCTTGCTAGTCCCGAAGCTGCGGTGACCTCTGGGGCAAAACCATAGGAGGGAAGGGCCGTGGTGGCCATTAGGCCAGTAGAAGCGAGCATCGTTATGAACGTGCGAAAAGAGTGACGCTGCACCTTTGCAGCTGTTTTCCGTTCGCCCGTCCGCAGGTCCCTGCGGCTGCCGTGCAAAGCGTCAGCACTTGCTGAAATCAATAGGAGTCCTCTGAAAACTTTCCTTGGTTCTACTGCACGAAATTATAACTACAAAACTTCGGAATTACCTAAAAATAGATGTTGTCCAATCCCGGAGTCCACTAGCAGCCCCTCACTAAGTCCGGCTGCAATCAATAGCCAACCTTGATCTTGGGCAGACAATGAGACTTTAGCACCCGGCAACAATGACAATTCAGCCAATTGATTTAAAAACGATCCATCCAGCTGCAGTGGTTCTCCGATTCTCACAATCTCATATTCGCCGGGCTCCAAAGAAGCCAGTGCCCAGCACTCCCTGATGTCGGCTGGGGCTAGACCTAAGAGCTCAAGACCGGGCACAGGCATACCAAAAGGCGAAACACTTGGGTTTTTTAGGAGGCCAATAAGTTTTCTCTCTACCGACTCACTCATCACGTGCTCCCAGCGACAAGCCTCGTCGTGAATGTCTGACCACTCCAATCCAATTACCTCCAGCAAAAGCTGCTCGGCCAAGCGGTGCTTTCGCATTACCTCGACTGCCGTCAGGCGCCCGACGCCAGTGAATTGCAACTGGCGGTCATCCAGCAGCCTAAGCAGTCCGTCCCGCTCCATTCTGGCGACTGTCTGAGAGACGGTTGGGCCGGAGTGATCTAGTCGTTCCGCAATTCTGGCCCGCATCGGAGGTATGTCCTCCTCCTCAAGCTCGTAAATGGCCTTGAGGTACATTTCGGTTGTGTCTATGAGGTCAGTCATCAATCCCTCTTCGTCGCTAAGCCCAGACCGCGTATTGCAATACTAAACTCGAGCTTATGCCAGACATTAAGATTCCAGACTCAATCAAACCTCTAGACGGAAGATTCGGCTGTGGACCATCGCGGATGCGGCCTGAGCAATTCAGTGCATTTGTCGATTTCGGGAATCGCTATATGGGCACCAGTCATCGGCAAGAGCCGATCAAAAGCTTGGTTGGCGATTTTAAGCAGGGACTGTTGGACATGTTTCACGCGCCCGCCGGCTACGAAATAATTATGGGCAACGGTGGCGCTTCGGCTTTCTGGGACGCGGCAACATTCTCACTTGCTGAAAGAAAAAGCCAGGCTCTGGTTCACGGCGAGTTCGGTAACAAGTTTGCAAACATTCTCGGAGCCCCTTGGCTGGAAGCGCCAACCGTCATCTCGGCCGACCCCGGATCTCGAGGTGACTTGAGGGCCGAAGCCGGGGTGGATATCTATGCCTACCCTCACAACGAAACCTCATCGGGAGTGGTGACAGATGTTTTGCGTGTAAAGGGTGCCGACGAAAACTCACTTATGCTCACCGACGCAACCAGCGCTGCTGGAGGTATTGATTTTGACCCGAAGCAAACTGATGTTTATTACTTTTCCCCTCAGAAGAATCTCGCTTCGGACGGTGGTCTCTGGATTGCATTGGTTTCTCCAAGGGCAATTGGTCGAATCGAAGCGGTTGCAGCCTCCGGACGCTATATTCCAAATATTTTGAGCCTGCAGTTAGCACTTGATAACTCGAGACAAAACTTCACGCTGAATACGCCTTCGCTGGCAACACTGTTTTTTGCGAACAACCAGGTTCAGTGGATAAACGACAACGGTGGTTTAGCTTGGGCGGACACTAGAACCAGACAAAGTTCCGACCTGCTTTATAACTGGGCCACCAAAACCGAAAAGACGCATCCATTTGTGGAAAACCCAGCCCATCGTTCGCAAGTCGTGGCGACCATCAACCTTGACGACTCGGTTGATGCCCTAGGGGTTGCTCAGATACTTCGAAATAACGGCATTGTGGATACCGAGCCGTATCGAAAGCTCGGAAAGAATCAGCTCCGGATTGCAACCTTTGTTGCCACGGAGCCATCGGAAATTGAGCGACTAATCAGCTCGATTGAATACGTCCTAGAAAGAATCTAAATGCGCTTCTACTTGAAACTTAGCGAGCGCGAAGCCGAGCCAACGCCAAAGGCCGTGGATTCTAAGCCGATTATTAGAGCAGGCTTGCTAATTTGGGTTCTGATCTTCGTCTTGCTCGCTGTGCTTTATCCGGCGCTGGCGGACGCGGGTTTTCAATGGTGGCTGCACACTTCCGTGGTTGGAATCGCCCTTGGAATCATCGGACTTTTTATCATCCGAAACGACTAGGGCCTGAATAAGCTCGTCCGCCTCATCGTCGGTTTCAGCTTTTCCTTCTGCACGAAGTTGCTTTCTAAATTCGCTTAGGCGTTCTGTCCATGGCACCCATTCAGGGGCCAGCAGAGCATCCTCAGAGGCCACTAGATTCAGCTCGGAAAATGTTGCGGGCTTCCGCTTGTCAGGCTGAGTGAGGGTTAGCAGCCAGTGCCAGCCGCTATAGCCGCGCATCTGGCAAAGGTAACGAAGTTCAATTACACCCTTGGCTGGCTCGGTTTCACTTATCAAATCCCCGTAGCTTCCGGATGGAAGCTCGACCTTCAAAAGCTCGTTGGCCATTTCCGCGTTTTTAGCCTTCAAGCTCTTCCGCCACCCTGCGCAATAATTGCGCTACTTTTTTGCCGTGCACTGCTTCGGGATACTTGCCCCGCTTGAGATTTCCGCCGACCTGATCCAAAAGACCGATGAGGTCCTCAGTAATAATTGCCAAATCTTCGGCGGGCTTGCGGTTTGGCGATGTCAGCGTGGGAACCTCTAGCACTCTGACAGACAGCGCTTGAGCGCCCTTTCGACCATCGGCTATGCCGAACTCGACGCGACTTCCCGACTTAATTGTGTCAGTCCCAGCTGGAAGAGCACTGGCGTGCAGGAAGACCTCGGCACCATCATCGCCTGCGATGAAGCCGAATCCTTTTTCGTCATCAAAAAATTTTACTTTGCCGGTCGGCATGCTTCCCACTTTCAACTGGTCGGCGTTTAGTGTATCTGAAAGGTTAGAATTATCCGATGGCTAAAAATCAAAACCGACCCCAAATCGAAACAACTTTGGCTTACATGGCCGTTGGTGTGATCGGTGTCTCCATTATTTTCATGCTATTGACCCTGGGATTAAGCGCCTTTGGCCTTAATAGATTCCCCGTGATTTTCGCACAATTGCCTCTCATCGGACTGCCCGTTGGCTTTCTGATAATCGTCAGCATGCTCATTGTGGCGATCATTCGACGTACGAAAGAAGATAGGGATTAGTGTCTTCGATACTCGAACTTGCATCGCAGCTAAGAGCAAAAGATGTTGCAGAACTTAGCCAAACCCTGGAGAACTCTCTCGGACATGGCCAAGGCTGCGATGACTATTTTGACCTGAGCCGGGTGCTGCTTTCCAGAAGAGAGCTGGAACCTAAGATTCGCGCGCTTCCAGCCGCAGAGCTTGAAGCACTTAGAAATGAAAAAACCACTGCTCACCTGAGATCTCAAAACCTAGCTACCCAATCTGTCATACCCGAGGCAGCGAGTCTTGGACGAGAGCTGGAGACCGCAAAGTACAAGCCGGCAAACCGTCACGGCTCTTATCTCACTGCCTACGAGAGCCTGATCTGCATCACAGAGTTGTTGTTTGCCTGCGAGCGTCACTGGCTGGACGTTATTAGGGCCGGTATCAGATCTCAAGATGCAAAAGAGATTGCCCTAAAGCTCAAGATAGCTCCAAAAGATGTCCAACGAATATTTCAGCTCGCAATCGAGGCCGGCCTCATTGGCCAAAATGAATCTCGCTGGGTGGCAACAAATCTTGGTATGGAATGGCTGGAATTAGAACGAAGCCAGGCCTGGCTATTGCTTGCTAAGGCTTGCTGGGACCTACCGGCGCTCAAGATTCAGGAGGGTCCGCTCACTGAGCAGATTGCTGCCGCCTATCCGCTGGCGAACCTCACAAACATTAAATTGCTTGAATATGGCGCTGATCTAGGCCTGACCGACTTTGATGCCGCCCTGCACCCACTTACTCTTGGCTCAATCGAAAAAGCAGCTAAGAACATTGCAAAAAATCTGCCGGCTATTCAAGACAAGTTATTGGTTCAGGCCGACCTGAGCATCGTTTCTCCTGGGCCGATTTCGACAAGCCTTCACCGAAAGCTGGACACCTTTGCGGATGCCGAGGACTTGGGACTTGCGTCCCGATTCCGAATCTCCAGCCTTAGTATTTCGCACGCCATGGAGACCGGCATGAGCATTCCTGAAATTATTGAGGTCCTGCACCAATCCGGCGGCAAGGGCCTGCCCCAGCCAGTCGAATACGTTCTGCAGCAGACTGGGGATAGATTCGGGCAACTCAAAATTTTGGCTCACAAAGACGGAACAATTGTCGAATCCGCCGATACTATTTTGCTGACGCAAATTTCAAACGAGCAATCGCTTCGCGGCCTGATGCTCCAGCCGATTGCCAACGGACAACTTGGTAGCAGACTCGGTGCAGATCTGGTTTATTTCAACCTCCGTGACGCCGGATACGCCGCGGTGATGTTTGACGCCAAGGGAAAAGTCCAATCACCTAGAGTCCCAGTATCGGCAGCGCCAGAAATACCTCAAGAAGATGAGATTGCCTCAAGAGTCGCCTCCCTGATTTCCGGAGAGAAAAACCAAATGGGCGGCGACGACGTGATGCGCCAACTCTTGTTCGCTCAAAAGAACAAGATTCTCGTTCAAATATCCGTAGAGATGCAAGATGGCGATGCCAAGCAGTTCACGCTCTCAGTGTTGGGCGTGGCAGCCGGTCGACTAAGGGGCAAAGATCAGCTAAAAGATGCCGAGCGCACCCTGCCGATATCGCGCATCCAGTCAGTACTACTGGTTTAAGGTTTAAGGATGCCTCAAGGACCCCTGATCGTTCAAAGCGATCGAACCGTACTTTTAGAAACAGATCATGCGGATGCAACTACCGCTCGTCACGAGCTGGCAATTTTCGCTGAGCTTGAGCGGGCCCCTGAGCACATCCACACCTACCGGATAACCAAGCTCGGTCTCTGGAATGCCAGGGCGGCCGGCCATACTGCCGAATTCATTCTTGAATCGCTAAGAAAGTGGTCGAAGTTCGACATACCTCAGCTAGTGGCCTCCGAAATTGAAAACACGATTGCACGATTCGGAAAACTGGAGATAGCCAGAGATGACCAAGGTCTGATCTTAACCTCGGACTCCAGGGCGGTACTGGCTGAAGTAAGTTCCAACTCCAAGGTCGCTGAGTTATTAGAGGGCGAGATCGAAGACGGGTTTCGAGTAAGAGACTGGGCCAGAGGGGCACTAAAGCAGCAGCTCCTAAAACTTGGCTGGCCAGCTTCCGATAACGCCGGATATACACCTGGAGCCCCCTACCCAATTGAGCTTGATGAGCAAAACTGGTCACTCCGGGATTATCAGCGAGAAGCCGCCGATAAATTTGAATTAGGCGGATCCGGCGTTGTGGTGCTGCCCTGTGGCGCAGGAAAAACCATGGTTGGAGCCGCAATTATGGCCGACGTAAAGGCCAACACTTTGATTTTGGTAACCAACACCGTGGCCGCAAGACAGTGGCGCGATGAGCTCTTGGCAAAAACCAGTCTCACCGAAGATGATATTGCGGAATATTCGGGAAGCAGCAAGAACCTCGCTCCAGTGACCATCGCAACTTATCAAATCTTGACCACAAAGCGGAAAAATGAATTCACTCATCTTGCACTTTTAAATGCCCGTGACTGGGGCTTAATTATCTACGATGAGGTGCACTTGTTACCCGCGCCGATCTTTAAAATGACCGCGGACCTGCAGGCAAGAAGAAGGTTGGGGCTAACCGCAACATTGGTCCGGGAAGACGGCAGGGAATCCGATGTGTTCTCGCTGATTGGCCCAAAGCGATTTGACGCACCTTGGAAAGACATCGAAGCGCAAGGATACATTGCGCCTGCAAACTGCTTCGAGGTTCGAGTGGCATTGCCGGATGAAGCACGCATGGAATACGCCATTTCCGACCAAGAGAGCAGGTTCCGCATCGCCGCCACGGCCACTGCTAAGCTTGCGATCATGCGCAAGATTCTTGACAAACACAAATCAGAACCAACGCTTATCATCGGACAATATCTGAGTCAGATAGCAGAGGTTGCAGAGGCATTGAATGTGCCAAAGCTAACCGGTGAAACGCCAGTTGATGTTCGCGAGGAGCTGTTCCGTGGCTTCCGAAATGGCGAAATTAGCACCCTGGTTGTCTCTAAGGTTGCAAACTTTTCAGTAGACCTGCCAGAGGCGTCGGTGGCCATTCAGATTTCAGGAGCTTTTGGCTCGAGGCAGGAAGAGGCTCAAAGACTCGGCAGATTGCTTCGCCCGAAAGAAGATGGCAGGTCCGCTGCGTTTTATACGATCGTGGCAGCCGACACTGTCGAACAAGATTTTGCTCAGAACCGTCAGCGTTTTTTGGCTGAACAGGGCTACTCGTATGAAATCATTGATGCCGAAAACCTATAACAGAAACCTCCCAGACAACTTTCAGCAAATTGCCGCACACTTACGGGCATGGAGACATTAAAAGTTCTAGTTGTAGACGACGAGCCGAACATCCGTGATTTGCTCTCAGCAAGCCTTCGATTCGCAGGGCACCAAGTTGCCACAGCGGCTAATGGAACCGACGCGATTACTATGATTGCTGAAACCAACCCCGATATTGTGCTGCTGGACGTGATGCTTCCTGACATATCCGGCTTTGGTGTGACCAAGAAGATTAGAGGGATGGGTATTGAAACCCCAATCTTGTTCCTCACTGCACGCGACGACACTGAAGATAAAGTCACTGGTCTAACGGTGGGTGGCGACGACTACGTCACTAAGCCATTCAGCTTGGATGAGATTATGGCGCGCATCTCGGCAATCATGCGACGAACCAGCAAGGAAGGGCAGGATAGCTCGATAATTTCAGTCGGAGAGCTTTCCATTAACGAAGACGCTCACGAAGTCACCGTTGGATCAAACGTGGTGGACCTATCTCCTACTGAGTACCAACTACTTCGATATTTGGCCACAAACCCGAATAGAGTGCTGACCAAGGCGCAAATTCTTGACCACGTTTGGGAATACGACTTCAATGGAGAAATGGGAATCGTCGAAAGCTATGTTTCATACCTCCGAAAGAAACTGGACCCGATTAGCCAAGAACCACTAATCATTACAAAACGGGGTGTCGGCTATATGCTCAAGGGGCCAAAGGGCTAATTCGTGAAGCAGAAGTTTCTTGCAGCTTGGGAGCGAGTTTCACTTCGCGCCAAACTAACGACCTTGTCGGTTGGTCTTATCGGCATGTTGTTAGCCGTATCAAGCGCTGGAACAATCGCACTTCTGGGCACCTACTTGCAACGAAATACGGACACGCTTCTAATGACCACCGCCAACGAGCTCCGGAGCCAAGATCCGCTTCAACTTGAAGCGAGAGTTTCCTCCGGAAATCTGGCGCTACCCTCGCTGCCAAGCGACTACTACATTGCGATTTTGGACGCCGATGGTAATCAGTTCCTGGGGCTTATCTCATCAACCGGGGGTGGTCGAGCCATACCAAATTTCTCAAACCTCACGATTGAAACTGTGCTCGCAACTGCCGGCATTCCTTTTGACATAGAGGTTGAGAGTTCCAGGCGCTTGGATACCCAGTGGCGAATGGTTGCGCTGCCGCTGCTGATGGCGAATGGTTCGGTGGTCGTAGCGCTGCCAACAAACTCGGACCGTCAGATCTTGGCCGAATATGCGGTGATTGGCGGCAGGTTCGGAATCTTTTTGGTCGTTCTTTCAGGATTTAGTATCTGGTTGACCATTACCTCGGCTCTTAGACCGCTGAAGGAAGTAGAGCGCACCGCAGAAGCGGTTCAGGCCGGCAAGTTTTCATCGCGCCTGCTCTCCAAGCACGGCAAGACTGAAATCGGAAGGCTAAACAATGCCCTGAATAGCATGCTTGACAGCATTGAGGGCGCGGTGACCGGTCGAGACAAAACCCTAGAGCAGATGCGCAGGTTTGTCTCCGATGCCAGTCACGAACTCCGCACTCCCCTGGTTACGGTTCGAGGCTACGCCGAGCTTTATCGGATGGGCGCAATTACCAAAAAGCAGGATGTTGCAGAAGCCATGCAGCGAATCGAGAGCGAAGCGGTTCGCATGACAGGACTCGTCGAGAGCCTGCTCACGCTGACGCGAATGGATGAGATGGGGAATCTAAAGCTAGTCGATATCGACCTAGCTGAGCTTGCGGACTTGGTTATCAAAGACGCTTCAGTTGCAAACCAAGAAGTCAAGTTCCGAGTGACTAGATCGGGCAGTGATTTTGTAGCGGAGCTCGATTCAGACCGCATAAAGCAAGTGCTCACTAATCTTATTGCCAACGCCTCAAGATTCGCGCCTACTGGCTCCGAGGTGACACTAGAGATTGAGAGTGCGGCCCAAGACTTAAACGTCAGGATTGTTGACCACGGGGAAGGTATTCCAGAGCCGCTTCGAGACAAGGTTTTTGAGCGCTTTTACCGCGCCGACAATTCTAGAAACCGCGACACCGGCGGATCTGGCCTTGGCCTAGCAATTGCGAAATCAATTGTGACCGCACACCACGGCAACATAACCGCCGAAGCTACTCAAGATGGTGGCTCCACCTTTGTAATTCAGCTTCCAAAGAAACAGTCCAGCCAAAGCTAGTTTGAATTTCTAACGCAGGTCACAGTCAACAGTTCGACCAAACTACTAATCACCTTAAAAAAGTAACGGGATGGCAAGAGCCATCCCGTTACTTATGTGCTTTTTGAATCTAGTAGTCCATGGCGTCATTTGGGTCAGCAGGCATTGCCGAAGCTGGCTCTGGCTTCTCGGCCACAACTGCTTCAGTGGTCAAGAACAATCCAGCGATAGATGCCGCGTTCTGCAGAGCAGAACGGGCCACCTTCACAGGGTCATTGATTCCGGCCTTTAGCATGTTGACGTACTCGCCAGTTGCAGCGTTTAGTCCTTCGCCATCTGGAAGGTTGGCAACTTTCTCAGCAACAACTCCGGGCTCCAGCCCCGCGTTGATGGCAATCTGCTTTAGGGGCGCTGATATTGCAACTCGAACAATGTCTACTCCAGTTGCCTCGTCGCCCTTTAGCTTTAGCTTGTCAAGAGCAAGTTTTCCAGCCTGGAGTAGTGCTACTCCACCGCCGGCAACAATGCCTTCTTCAACTGCGGCCTTAGCGTTGCGGACAGCGTCCTCAATGCGGTGCTTACGCTCCTTCAGCTCAACCTCTGTGGCAGCTCCGGCCTTGATCACTGCAACTCCACCGGCAAGCTTTGCCAGACGCTCCTGAAGCTTCTCACGGTCGTAGTCGGAATCTGTAGTAGCGATCTCACGCCTGATTTGCTCAACGCGACCCTTGATCTGGTCGCTGTCGCCACCACCCTCAACGATGGTGGTCTCGTCCTTGGTGATTACCACCTTGCGAGCGCGTCCCAACATTGCAAGCTCGGTGTTCTCAAGCTTTAGGCCGACTTCTTCGGCGATGACCTGGCCGCCGGTCAAGATTGCGATGTCCTGCAACATTGCCTTACGACGATCTCCGAAGCCTGGAGCCTTAACGGCAACCGACTTGAAGATTCCACGGATCTTATTTACGACCAACGTGGCAAGGGCTTCTCCCTCGATGTCCTCGCTGATGATCAAAAGTGGCTTTGCAGCCTGCATGACCTTGTCAACGATTGGCAGCAAGTCCTTCATGTTTGAAATCTTGTTGTTTACGATCAACACATACGCGTCTTCCAAGATCGCCTCTTGGCGCTCCGGGTCAGTGACCATGTATGCAGAAACATAACCCTTGTCAAAGCGCATTCCCTCGGTTAGCTCGAGGTGAATTCCGAAGGTGTTTGACTCCTCCACGGTTACAACGCCTTCTTTACCGACCTTGTCGATTGCTTCGGCGATGATGTCACCAATTACCGAGTCGCCAGCCGAGATGGATGCGGTGGCCGCAATCTGCTCTTTGGTCTCGACAGGAACTGCCATCTTAATCAACGCTTCGATAACTGCGTCGGATGCCTTCTCGATGCCGCGCTTGAGGCTGATTGGGTCGGCGCCTGCTGCAACGTTTCTCAGGCCCTCTTTGACAAGCGCCTGGGCAAGAACAGTTGCCGTGGTGGTTCCGTCTCCGGCCACGTCATCTGTCTTCTTGGCTACTTCTTTAACGAGCTCCGCTCCGATTCTTTCGAATGGATCGCTTAGCTCAATTTCTTTGGCGATTGAAACGCCATCATTGGTGATAGTAGGTGCACCCCACTTTTTCTCCAATACAACATTGCGACCACGTGGTCCAAGGGTTACCTTGACGGTGTCGGCAAGAATGTTCAGGCCGCGCTCAAGACCGCGACGGGCCTCTTCATTGAAGTGAATAATTTTTGCCATTTGGGCTTCTCCGTTTGAATTAAAGACTGGAATTAGCACTCACGGTTCGAGAGTGCTAATAAAGTTTTAGCACTCTAACGCTCTGAGTGCAAATAAATTTAGGAAAACAAGTTCCCCCAAGTTAAAGCGAACACCGGCAGCAAAAGCTACCGGTGTTCGAATTTATGCTACTTACGCGACTGGAACTACGTTTTCTGCCTGAGGACCCTTGTCCCCATCTTTAACGTTGAACTCAACTCGCTGGTTCTCACGAAGTTCGCGGTATCCATCTGCCTCGATTGCGGAAAAGTGAACGAAAACGTCCGGTCCGCCGTCCTGAGTGATGAATCCAAAGCCCTTTTCAGAGTTAAACCACTTTACGGTTCCTTGTGCCATTTTTGCTGCTCCTGTTGCTTGTTCCATTTGCGTAACTCACAAATGCGTCAAGCTTAACCTCGGTTACAGCTCGACACAACAAAGTCTAGAGTGCTACGCAGAAAAAAGACAGCGATTTATCTCGGTATGAAATGTGTTATCTAACGGTTATAAAGTAAAGAAGAGGTGATCACTAGTGAAATACGAAATTTTCAAGACCGATCAACAATGGCGCGATGAACTTTCCAAGTCAGAATATCAGGTGCTTCGGCTTGCCGGAACCGAACGTGCCTACACCGGAGAGCTTCTAGAAGAGAAGCGAATAGGAACTTACAGCTGCCGGGGTTGCGGTGCTCACCTGTTTGAAGCCGAAACAAAGTTTGACTCGCACTGCGGCTGGCCCTCTTTTTATAAGTCGTTAGAAAATGACGCGATTGAATACTTAGAAGATCGCGCGCACGGAATGGTTAGAACCGAAGTCAGGTGCGCCAAGTGTGGCAGTCACCTGGGTCACCTATTCGATGACGCTCCACAGACACCAACTGGAAACCGCTATTGCATAAACTCGGTTTCGATTACCTTTGATGCGAAGAAAGACTAGCCAACCTTAAGTAGTCTTTTGTTCTTGCGGGAATCATAAGAAAAGGTGTTCTTGGGAACAATCATTAATGTCTTCGCCATTTTGTTTGGTGCCGGTTTAGGAGTAGCTCTCGGTCATCGACTTCCTGAAAAAATTTCTCGCACCCTGACCGATGCCCTAGGACTTGTTGTTTTAGTTATCGGTGGTCTCAACCTCGTGGCACTTAGCGCCTCTTCTTTTGTTGCAGCCGTCACCTCGGCAGGCACTCTGCTGGTGGTCCTGGCGTCCTTGGTGATAGGCAGCGTGATTGGATCAATACTCGGCATTGAAAGGAGGCTGTCTCACTTCGGCACCTGGCTTCAGCTAAGAGTCTCAAGAAGCGGGGATAAAGAAAAATTCATCGAGGGTTTCGTGAATGCCTCGCTACTATTCACAATTGGCCCAATGGCCGTTCTTGGAGCTCTGCAAGATGGTCTCGGCCAAGGCTTTGATGTTCTGGCTCTGAAATCAACGCTCGATGGTTTGACGTCGGTGGCCTTTGCAGCAGCCCTCGGTTGGGGCGTCGCATTTGCCGCAATCCCGGTTGGTCTCTGGCAGGGGCTTTTGACAATCTTGGCTGCGAGCGCCGGCACACTGATGAGCGACGCTCTTGTGGCTTCAATCACAGCCACCGGTGGGGTCCTATTGCTGGGAACTGGCCTCAGGGTCTTACAAATCAGAATGGTCTCGGTTGCAGATATGCTGCCGGCCTTGGTTCTTGCGCCACTAATAACTTGGGGTGTTGCCAGCTTTATTTAGGTGAAGAGCACTAGTCCTGCCCGGTTAGCCTTCGAACGTCTCCAAGTAGCGCGTTGAATTCGTCCTCGGTCATTAGACCCAAGTCCATCACTGCCTCCCGCACCGACAAGTTCATCTTTTCGGCATGTTTTGCAATTAGAGAAGTCTTTTCGTAACCAAGCTTGGGAGCAAGTGCGGTGGCCAGCCCAATGGAGTTTTCCACGGTAAACATGAGATGCTCAACATTTGCCGCAATGCCGCTGATGCAGAACTTGGCAAGAATGTGGCAGCTTTGACGAAGATACACAACACTCATCATCAGCGATCTAGCGATGATTGGCTCAAAGGCGTTTAGCTGCAACTGACCGGCTTCAGCTGCCATCGTCACGATTAGGTCATTACCGATAACAGTAAACGCCACTTCGTTTACGGCCTCGGGTATTACCGGATTCACCTTGCCTGGCATGATCGAGGAGCCGGCTTGCCTCGCGGGCAGGTTTATCTCGTTGATTCCCGCTCTAGGCCCCGAGGAAAGCAATCGAAGATCATTTGAAATCTTGGACATTTTGGTTGCCAGACGCTTGAAAGTGCTCGAAACCGAGACAAAGACTCCGGTGTCGCTAGTCGCCTCAATCAGGTTCACAGCCGGTGAGAATGGGTGTTCACAGATATCACTGAGCACCTCGGTTACCAACTGTGAGTAACCGCTTGGAGTATTCAGTTTGGTGCCGATGGCCGTGCCCCCGAGATTTATCTCGCTCAAAAGCGGAACCATTTCACGCAGTCGACCCTCGTCCTCGCTGAGAGTCTGGGACCAAGCTGCAAACTCCTGGCCGAGTGTCATAGGGACTGCATCCTGAAGCTGGGTTCTACCCATCTTGAGAACCTCAGAGAATTCTTTGGCCTTGTCATCGATTGTGGAGCGCAGGTATGCAAGCTCCTCCAGTAGGGCTCCGATCTCAATGATCATCGAGACCCGGATGGCGGTTGGGTAGACATCGTTGGTTGACTGGGAAGCGTTCACGTGATTGAGCGGGTGGATGTGCTCAAACTCACCTTTTTCATAACCGGCTATTTCCAGTGCGCGGTTGCAGATAACCTCATTGGCATTCATGTTTGTTGAAGTTCCAGCGCCACCCTGAATTGCATCAACCACGAACTGGTCATCAAATTTGCCGTTTCGAACCTCTACGGAGGCTTTGATTATTGGTTCCGCAATTTCGGCTGAAAGTACCCCAAGCCTCAGGTTTGCGGTTGCGGACGCTTCTTTTACAAAACCAAGACCTCTTATTAACGACCTGTAGTGACCAATAGTGACCCCGCTGATGGGAAAATTCTCTACTGCCCTGAGGGTATGCACTCCCCAGTACGCCTCACTTGGGATTTCTCTAGCTCCCAGTAAGTCGCTTTCAAGCCGCGTCGCTTTCACGTCCTTATTATCTCACTTACTTGTTCTTGCGTTTCAAAGCATCTCCTGCAATTCGCAACGTACACTTAGATGATGAGTATTGTTTCCGAAGTCAGAGCACCCACGAATTTCAGCCTGATCCTTGAGCAGGTAAGAGAGGCGGGACTGCTTACTAAGCGTCCAAGCTTCTACATAATCCGTCTTGTCGTCATCAGCCTGATTGCATCGGCACTGTGGGTTGGTGCCGGTTTCACGGGTTACGCATTTCAGCAAAGCCAGTGGTGGATAGTTGCAGGTTTTGTTTTGGCCGGTCTGCTCGGAATCATGAGCGCTCAGTATGGCTTCATCGCCCACGAGGCTTCACACCGCCAGGTATTCAAGAATAATAAGGCTAACGATTGGCTAGGACTAGTACTGGCGAATCTCTTTGCTGGTCTCAGCTACGGATTCTGGCTAAAAAAGCACAACAAGCACCACCAGCGACCAAACCAAATTGGCGAGGATCCAGACATTGCAATCCGTGTTCTGAGCTTCACGACCGAGTCCAAGGAATCCAAAAAAGGCTTAGAGCGCTGGGTCTCAGACCGCCAGGGTTTCTTGTTCCCATTCCTTCTTCTATTCACAGGCTTTGACCTTTTGGTCGACTCCTTCGCGGGGCTTGGCCGCAAAGACCGGTCCATAAGAATAAAGATCTTAGAATTCAGCCTCATGATGGTGCGTCAGATTGCGCCCTACTTCGTAATGGCATGGATGTTCGGCTGGGTCTGGGCAATAGCGCTGTGGTTTGCAATGATGATGACTTTTGGTTTTTTCATGGGAGCAGCATTTGCTCCGAACCACAAGGGAATGCCCCTTGTCGAAAAAGACAGCAAACTCGATTTCTTTTCCAGGCAAGTTCTAACCTCTAGAAACATTAGAGGGAGCTGGCTGAAGGACAACCTAATGGGTGGCTTGAACTACCAGGTTGAGCACCACTTGTTCCCGTCCATGGCAAGGCCATACCTTCGTAGAGCTCACAAGATAGTCTCCGAGTTCTGCCTTAAGAACGGCGTAACTTTGGTGGAGATGAATCTGTTTTCAAGCTACCTGGTGATTATGAAACACCTGAACAAGGTCGGCCTTAGCAACAACGTAAGCCCGTTTAACTGCCCAATGGTCTCTGAGCTTAGACCAAGGAACTAGACACATACGGAGCCGACCACGGGACTCGAACCCGTAACCCCCACTTTACAAGAGTGGTGCGCTACCAATTGCGCCAGGTCGGCCTAGGGATGAGAATCCCTGGTTGATACGTGTGGAAGCTTATCAGCTCAGCTGAGGCTTGGAGCGCTGGGCCTAAATAACGCCCATGGCCAGCATCGCCTTCGCAACTCTTTCAAACCCAGCAACGTTCGCACCCACGATATAGTCCCCTGGGACGCCGTATTCTTCGGCAGTTCTAACGCAAGCCGAATGAATCTCGCACATAATCTCTTCCAGGCGCTTCTCAGTTTCGTCATAGGACCAAGATTGCCCAGAGGCATTCTGCTGCATCTCCAGAGCGCTGGTGGCGACCCCGCCTGCATTGGCAGCCTTACCGGGGGCAAAGAGAACCTTTGCTTGCTGGAAGACGCCGATTGCCTCGGGAGTGCAAGGCATGTTGGCGCCTTCTGCGATAGCAAGTAGCCCATTGGCAACCAGGGCCTTGGCCTCTTTCTCGTGCAATTCGTTTTGAGTAGCACAAGGAAGTGCCACCTGAGCGTTAGCAATTTTGGCCAACTCCCAGACGTTTTTACCGGCGTGGTATTCCGAAAGATCACCACGTTTCCCCGAATAATCCGCCACCCGCAGTCGATCAACCTCTTTCATTTGAATCAACAATTCAAGATCTAGACCGTCTTTGTCATAGACCGAACCCGTTGAATCAGAACAAGCAACCACCACCCCACCGAGTTGATGAACCTTCTTGATTGCGTACAAGGCAACGTTTCCAGATCCAGAGACAATTACTCTCTTGCCCTCAAGCGAATCTCCGCTGGTTTTTAGCATTTCATCGGTGAAAATCGCTAACCCAAAACCGGTAGCCTCTTTCCGAACTCTGGCACCTCCCCAGTCGAGACCCTTGCCCGTGAAGACTCCGGCCTCATAGCTATTGGTGATGCGTTTGTATTGGCCAAACATGTAACCAATCTCACGAGTTCCAACACCCATGTCTCCGGCAGGAACATCGGTGTATTCACCCAGGTGTCGATATAACTCGGTCATAAACGATTGGCAAAAACGCATGATTTCGGCGTCCGAGCGACCCTTGGGGTCAAAGTTACTGCCGCCCTTGCCGCCGCCAATTGGAAGACCGGTAAGGGCGTTTTTGAAGATTTGCTCAAAGCCTAGAAATTTCACGGTATCCAAGGTCACGCTTGGGCGAAAGCGTAATCCGCCCTTAAATGGGCCCAACACAGAGTTGAACTCAACTCTGAAGCCGCGGTTCACGTGCACATTGCCATCATCATCCATCCATGGCACTCGGAAAATGATCTGGCGTTCGGGTTCACAGATACGCTCCACAACAGATAAACGAGCAAACTCTGGGTTTCGCTCTAGAACGTCGGAAAGAGCGTCAAACATTTCTTTGACCGCTTGGTGGAACTCGGTCTCACCGGGATTTCGATTCACGACGGATTGAAAGTTAGCAACAAGATTGCTGTGCAAGGTCAAACTCCTTTTGCCCGAGCGCTGAACCGGGTGGGCCGCGCCATTTTCACATGGTTTTTTGCCAAGTCGGAGAGCTTCGGGTCAGCAAATGGCTGGAAGGCTTAAAGAGCACCAACCCGGCAAGAAACTTAGGTTGGTAACTGTCAGCAGTTGGACTTCGTTGGCGCCAATAGCGCGCTCCAGAACTGTTTCCTTTCACCAGCTGCACGGACTTCTCCTTTTTCAGCTTAGCGCTTTTACCCACTCGGTAACGAGACTCGACCCCGACGCTAAATCGATGATCCCCACGCGGCTAACTGAAGCTGGCTACTCAGCGGTTGAAAACTGGACGAATTGAGCAAAGCGCTCGGAAGAAACCAAGTCCTCATTGGTTGCCCAGGTGTATTGCCTGTCATTGACCAAAATGGTTGGAGTTCCAGTAACGTTGACGCCGCCCTGAGGTGCAGACAATACCGCCTGAGTGTGCTGCTCAATGTAGTCGCCGAAGCTCTTGGCCTGGATGCAGCCCTTGATCTCCTCAGTTCCAGCTCCAGCTTCCTTGGCATAGGCAAATAGCTGGTCGTCGTCGTGGCCTTGAGTTCCCTCTTGCGGTTGGTTGGCCATCAATAACTCGTGGAGGTCGTAAAAGGAATCTGGCTCGAAGTTGGCTACGCAAAACGCAGCGTTAGCGGCTCTTGATGAATAAGCATTCAGCGAGGCCCGATCAAGGAAAGAAATCGGTCTAATTTCGACGGTTGCGGCTCCAATGTCTGCCCAAGAACGAATCTGTGAACTGTTGGGTACGTCAAAGGCTTGGCAGATTGGGCACTGGTAGTCCACATAGACCTGTATCTGAGGAATCTGCTCAACTGCGTCCGGGGTTGGAGAGTTTGATGCAGTGAATGCTTGAAGTCCAACTCCAACTTTTAGGCCACCCAAGTCAGTTAGATTCTCAGGAATGTCGCCAACGATAGGTGCATCTGCACGGTTAGAGGCATCGACAAGAACTACTGCTGCGACACCTCCAATGATTCCGAGGGCAACAAGAACAACTGAGACTTGCAGTAATAACCGGTTGCGCTTTTCCTTCTTAGCGTTTTGCTGACGAAGCTCGCGTGCCTTGTCTCTGGCTGCCTCCCGTTGCTCCGAACGGCTTGGCTTTTCATTGGAAGTCATCTGTGTCCTTTTTCGTCAGCTTTATTACTTAGTCCGCCAATTCTAATTCGAGTGGGATACTTGTGGTGTTCGCTTCGGCAAACAACCATCACTACGGATCGTCCGGCACGTACCTGCCGGTGAAGGAGAAAATCATGGCAACAGTGTCATTTAAAGATGCAACAAGAATCTACCCGGGTGGAACCACGCCAGCGGTGGACAAACTAAACCTCGAGGTCAAAGACGGTGAGTTTCTAGTACTCGTTGGACCTTCGGGCTGCGGTAAGTCAACATCACTTAGAATGCTGGCCGGCCTGGAAGAAGTGAATGAAGGTGGCATCTACATCGGCGACAGAGAAGTTACCGATGTGCCACCAAAGGACCGCGACATCGCCATGGTCTTTCAAAACTATGCCCTCTACCCACACATGACCGTTGCCGAGAACATGGGCTTCGCGCTAAAAATTGCGGGTGTCAACAAGGTTGAGCGTGCAGAACGAGTCTTGGAGGCAGCCAAATTGCTGGATCTCGAGCCGTATCTAAACCGCAAGCCAAAAGCTCTTTCCGGCGGTCAACGGCAGCGAGTTGCAATGGGTCGAGCCATTGTTCGACAGCCACAGGTCTTCCTAATGGACGAGCCACTTTCTAACCTGGATGCCAAGCTTCGCGTGCAGACCAGAACCCAGATTGCTTCCCTGCAACGCCGGCTAGGCGTAACCACCGTCTACGTGACTCACGACCAGGTCGAGGCGATGACAATGGGCGACCGAGTGGCAGTTTTGACGGACGGACTCTTGCAACAAGTTGACACTCCACGGATTCTCTACGACCGACCTCAGAACGTGTTTGTTGCTGGCTTCATCGGGTCACCTGCAATGAACCTTGTTCAACTACCAATCATTGACGGTGGTGTTCAGTTTGGCGACGCAGTGCTGCCGATTTCCCGCGAGATCCTGTCAAAAGCAACCGGAAACAGAGTCACCGTTGGTATTCGTCCGGAAAAGATGATAGTTGCTCCAAAAGGCTTGATTGTGGACGTCGATTTTATCGAGGAACTCGGAAGCGATGGCTACCTCTACGGCCGGGTTCAACTAGACGGGACGGAGCAAGACATTGTGGTGCGTGTTGACCCAATTGATCACCCAATGGCGGGAGACAAGATCCACTTGCAGGCTGCTCCAGAGGCAGTACACGTGTTCGACATAGGAACTGGTGAGCGCCTTAACTAGGCTTCGATGCCATCTTCGCTAAGCATTACGGCTGCCACGGCAGAACCGGAGTTACTGGATCTGCCGTGGCATTTGCCTTTAGAAGACTGGCCGAAAGAGAACATTGCAGCCTTACCAAAAGGCTTGTCACGGCACACCGTTAGATTTGCCCACCTGAACGATCACGTTATTGCTATCAAAGAGACACTTCTTGAATTGGCTAAACGCGAGTACGAAATGCTCCGCAAGCTTGAAAAAATAGACATTCCATGCGTTGAGGCTTTTGCAATAATCCAAAAGCGAGAAGACGCTGATGGCAACCCACTGCCAGCAGTTCTGATCACGAGGCACCTAAAGTTCTCGCTGCCCTACCGAGCAATGTGGTCGCAGGGACTTCGAGAACAGACCGCAAACCGACTGGTTGATGCCCTGGCGCTCTTGCTAGTCCGGCTTCACCTGGCAGGCTTTTTCTGGGGCGATGTCTCACTCTCCAACACATTATTTCGAAGAGACGCCGGGCAGTTTGCTGCCTACTTGGTCGACGCCGAGACTGGACACCTTTACGACTCGAAGCTCTCAAACGGGCAGCGAGAGAATGATTTAGAAATCGGCCGCGTGAACATTGCCGGCGAGCTGATGGATCTCATAGCATCAGGAAAGGCGACCGACCTGGACCCGGGAACTGTCAGCCAAAGAATCGTTGACAAGTACCGCGAACTCTGGAAAGAGCTGACCGCAACGGAGACCTTTGATGACAGTGAGCGCTGGAAGATTGCTCGCAGAATTCAACGTCTTAACGATCTTGGATTCGATATTCAAGAACTATCGATGGCCAAAGACCAAGACATGAGAACCGTCCGGATTCAGCCGAAGGTTGTGGACGCAGGTCACCATGCAAGAAGGCTCTTGCTACTCACCGGTCTTGACGTGGAGGAAAATCAAGCAAGGCGTCTACTCAATGACATCGACCAATATTCGCTTGCCAATTTGCACTTGGGCTTTGACGAAGAAGTCCTGGCGCACAAATGGCTAAGCGAAGTCTTCGAACCGGTGGTTGGGGCGATACCGAATGAACTTCTAGGAAAACTGGAGCCAGCGGAGCTGTTTCACGAGGTTCTTAGGCACCGGCTGACACAGTCCGAGATTCAGGGTAAGGACATCGCCTTGGTGGATGCAGTTCGAAGCTATATTTCCGACATTTTGGCCGAGCGCCGAGATGAATTCGCGCTGTTATCAGAAAGCCCAATTACCGACACGATAACCCTTGCCAAATCGATTCCAACCGGGTTAATAGTGGTTAGTGACGATGACGAAACCGGTGACTGGCGAGATAAGGTTTAGGCTCTCAAGGCCGTAATCTGATAGAGCGCGACGCTTGCTGCGATTCCCGCGTTTAGTGACTCGGTGACCTCGGAAATGGGTATCGAAATAACTTGGTCACAATTTTCTTGAACCAATCGGGACAAGCCTTTACCCTCGGAGCCAACCACAATCAAAAGTGGCTTATCGAATAGCTGGAAATTTGGAAGTGACACATCACCATCGCCATCAAGACCAACAACAAAAACGCCGCGGCGCTTATATTCCTTGATTGTTTGGTTGAGGTTTGCCGCCAAGGCAACCGGCATTCTTGCTGCTGCTCCGGCGCTTGTTTTCCATGCAGCTGCGGTAACACCGACGCTCCTACGCTGCGGCAAAATAATGCCGTTGCCTCCGAAGGCTGCAACCGACCGAATTATCGCTCCCAGGTTTCTAGGATCAGTAATTCCATCCAGTGCCACCAAGAGCGGCAGTGCTGTCTGGGACAAGGCTCGGTCCAAAAGTTCGTTTGGGTCTTTGTAGTTATAGGGCGGCACTTGGAGTGCGATGCCCTGGTGAACGCTATCCCCACCTGTCATGCGGTCGATTTCAACTCGGGTGACCTCATTGATGATAATTCCACGCTTGTTAGCAATGGTCATGGATTCGCGAACTCGGTCATCAACCTCGATGCGCTGGGCAATGAACAAAGCTGTGGCCGGGACACTGGCCTTGAGTGCTTCAACTACGGAGTTTCTTCCAGAAAGAATTTCAGTAGCGTTGGCCTTGGAAGCCTTGCCCGTCTTGGACGCCACAAACTGACCCTTTTTAGGTGTTTGACGAACCTCGGTCTTATCTTTTGGAGAGCGGTAAGTCTTGTGGTAGGAGCGGTCTTCAGCCTTGGGGGTAGGACCCTTGCCTTCAAGAGATTTGCGACCGTGGCCTCCGGTTCCTTTTAGTGGTCCTTTTTTGGACTTACTGGCTCCGGGTCTTCCAATTTTTGCCATTAGTTCAAACTCCAATGTGTTCCAGATATTGAGTCAGATAGCTCGATACCAATTTTTATAAGCTGGTCGCGTATCTGATCTGCGCGTTGATAGTTCTTTTCTTCTCTAGCTTTGTTTCTTTCAGCAATCAAAGTTCGAATCAGAAGATCCAGCGCTCGATGCTCTTGATTGGTTTGGTTCGATGTGTCCACCGACAAACCTAGAACCTCGAGCATAGCCACTACCTCGCTCCAGCGTTGGTGAGCTTGGCTTAATCGCTGGTCATCCAAGTCGGTATTGCCGGCAGTTACAGTCTCGTGAATAACTGCCAGGGCGCCAGGAATATTTAGATCATCATTCATTTGCGCGGTGAACTCTTCGGGCAAGTCCACGGCCTCCAGCTGTTTGAATCTGGTTTCGCTAAGGTCCCGGGCTGCTCGAACTACGAATCCGTGGAGCCTTGAAAGTGCCGCGGCGGCTTCAGTAGTTGCTTCCGGTTGATAATCCAGAACCGAGCGGTAGTGAGCACTTGCCAAGTAGTAGCGCACGGCCTTGTCACTCACCTTGTCAAACAACTCGTCAGACAAAACCGAATTACCCAGTGACTTAGACATCTTTTGTCCCTGAACACTCACCAGACCGTTGTGGACCCAGTAGTTTGCGAAGCTGTGGCCCGCGGCAGATGATTGGGCCAGTTCATTTTCATGGTGTGGGAAACGAAGATCTAATCCGCCACCATGGATGTCAAAACTTTCACCGAGATAGTGCACAGCCATAGCTGAGCACTCGATGTGCCACCCTGGGCGGCCTTGACCAAAAGGCGAAGACCAGCTTGCCGATTCCGGTTCGGTTGACTTGGCCGCTTTCCAGAGCGCGAAATCCTGGGGGTTTATTTTGACTGGGTTTGAGCTTTCCCCCTCCATGTCATCAAGCTTCTGGTGGGTAAGTTCGCCGTAGTTTGGCCATTTCGCCGTGTTAAAATATACGTTTTCGGAACCGTCGAGACTTTTATAGGCGTATTCAAGTTCAAGAAGTTTCTCAATCAGTTGAATCATCTGCGGAATATGACCGGTTGCTCTTGGCTCGTGTGACGGGGTGCGGATCAGAAGTCGGCGATAATCTGTGGCAAACAGCTGCTCATTTAGGTAGGCGAGCTCCCACCAGGAAACTGATTGCTCTAAAGCCTTTTCCAAAATCTTGTCATCAATGTCCGTGACGTTTCTGACCAGTTGAACCCTAAGACCCAAGTGACTAAACCACCTAACCATCAAATCGTAAACCAGTGCAGACCTCAAGTGACCGATGTGAGGAGCTGACTGCACGGTCGGACCGCAGACATACATTGAAACCTGCCCCGCGACTAAGGGCTTGAAGTCCCTTAGTTCGCCTGCCTTAGTGTCATACAGCTTCATGTGCAAAAGCCTAGCTACGCATTCTTACGAGCGAGGTAGCCACTGCGGCTATTCCTCTGGAGTCCGCCAAGAAGCCCAAGCCATCGGTTGTGGTGGCTAAAACAGAAACTGGAGCTCCAATTATTTGGCTCAGTTGCTTTTCAATTTCCAATCGACGAGGACCAATCTTTGGTTCATCGCCTACCACTTGAACTGAAACATTCGCCGGCTCAAAACCAGCATCGGACAGTAGTCCAAGCGCTGCTCGCAAGAAATACTCGCCGCTGGCGCCCTGGTACTCGGGCCTGTCAGTTCCAAAATTAGATCCGATGTCCCCCAGGCTAGCGGCTGCGAGAAGCGCATCAACAATGGCATGAGCGACGGCATCTCCGTCGCTGTGTCCAGACAGTAATCGATATTCTGGCCACTCCAAGCAGCCCAACATCAATGTCCCGGAGTCACTGAACTGGTGTGCATCGACACCGATACCAGACCGAACATCGGTGAAAATTGCGCGTGCTCGTTCAAGATCAGATGGAGTGGTTACTTTGAAGCCATGCTCGTGCCCTTCAACAATTGCGGTTGGGACACCGATTGACTCAAGAAGCCCGGCTTCATCAGTAAAGTCAGCGGTTACCCTTGTAAGGCCATCTCTCAAAGTTGAAACCCGAAAGCCTTGGGGGGTCTGCACCAGCCGCAATTGGTTGCGATCAACTGTCTTGTCAACCCATTGATTATTTACCTGCTTGACAGTGTCCGCAAGCATGATTGTTGGAACCACGCAGTCCGCCCACTCAAGGGCCCCCTTGACGCGGTCGAACACTTCTTTTGGAGTGAAGGCGCGAGCGGCATCATGAACCAGCACAAAATCGGTCGTTACTTCGTTCATTCCAGCGGCCACTGACTGTTGCCTAGTGCTCCCACCAGTCACAACAGTGAAATCTGAGAAGAATTTAGCGGTTAGTCTTTCAAACTCCGCGGTTAAGCCTTCGGGCGCCACGACAATCAGCTCGTCCGGCATAAATTCTGAAATGTGCATCAAAGAAAGCTCTAATAAAGTCTTTCCGGCCACCGAAACAACGGCCTTGGGCACTGATGCCCCTAGCCTCGCACCCTTACCGGCAGAGACCAACACTACCGCTACGGTCATTTGTTAGCTTGCCAATACCTTGTCAAGCTCAGCAGACGCCTTTTCCTCATCAACCTTGCGCGCAAGGGCAAGCTCGGAAATAAGAATCTGTCTTGCTTTGGCTAACATGCGCTTTTCGCCGGCGCTTAGTCCTCGGTCTTGGTCTCGACGCCATAGGTCCCGAACAACCTCAGAAACTTTCACCACGTCGCCAGAGGCTAGCTTTTCTAGGTTCGCCTTGTATCGCCTCGACCAGTTGGTTGGCTCTTCTACGAACTCTGCTCGAAGCACGTCAAAGACCTGCTTGACGCCTTTTTTGTCGATTACATCGCGAACGCCGACCATTTCAACGTTTGCCGCTGGCACCTGAATAATTAAATCACCCTGGGCGACCCTTAGCTTTAGGTAGGTCTGAGACTCACCACGAACGGTCTTTTTGGAAACTTCGATAATTTCTGCTGCGCCATGGTGAGGATAAACAACTGTTTCGCCAACTTCAAACTTCATACACTTCTTTCGGCTTCAAAGCCTTGATTTTACCACAGTTCGAGCCATTTACCTAGGCTAGACTCTGATTGCCTAGCTATCCCGGAGGACCCCTTGCAAATCAAAAAGTTGACTGCCCTTTTGACCACAATGTTAGCCGTTGTGGCGCTGTCGGGTTGCTCACTCAGCCGAAACGTCGCTTCCCTCGACCCCTACTCTCCGAGCGATGGCGTGGTGAGTGACATCGGCAGCTTGAAGGCTAGAAATCTGTTGCTCATAAAGGCCGAAGGAACTCAGGCAATTCTCATTGGGTCTTTCGTGAACAGTTCTAGTACAGCTATCAAAGCAAACATTCAGACTCTAGATCAAAACAACAACCGAACCGTGTTCCAATTTGAAGTGGGGCCAATGGAAAAATATGATCTTGGCTACGGCGGAAACGATGGCATCTTGCTCGACATCGCAGAAGGACCGGGTTCAATGCATACCATTTTTGTAAGCGACGGCATAAATCCGATAGAGCTAGCCGTGCCTGTCTTGGACGGTTCTCTTCAGGAGTACCGCCCATTTCTAGAGTTTGTAAACTAGCCCCTTAGGCTTCGAACTTATAGCCCAGTCCCCTGACGGTAGTCAGGTGAACAGGCCTTGCAGGATCTTCTTCGATCTTGGACCTAATTCTCTTGACATGCACATCAAGAGTTTTGGTATCCCCAAAGTAATTTGAGCCCCAAACTCGGTCGATGATCTGACCTCGGGTAAGCACCCGGTTCACGTTCTCCATGAGTAACTCTAGAAGATCGAATTCTTTAAGTGGCATCTGAATTCGTTCGCCGTTCACGGTCACCGTATGACGCTCAAGGTCCATCTCTACCGGACCCGCTTTGATCAGGCCGGCGGAGACTGTGACGGCCTCTGTGCCCCTGCGAAGAACGGCTTTCATTCTGGCCAGTAGCTCTCTCGAGGAATAAGGTTTAGTCACGTAGTCATCAGCACCGATTTCTAGGCCAACTACCTTGTCAATTTCAGTGTCTTTCGCGGTGACCATGATAATTGGCACTTGGCTTTCCGCCCTTATCGCCCTGCAAACCTCGTTGCCATTTACGCCCGGAAGCATCAGGTCCAGTAGCACTAGGTCGGCACCGAGTGTGAAGAAACTATCTATCGCACTTTGACCATCTTCGGCTTCGATGACGTCATAACCCTCTTTTTGCAAGAGGTACACCAGCGGTTCCCGAAGGTTTTGCTCGTCTTCAACAACTAAAATTCTGGTCAATTTGTCTCCCTATTTTGGATGGGTAGCCGAAGCGTGAAAGTGCTTCCAACGCCCTCTTTTGAAAACAACCTGACGTCACCTTTGTGATTCGATACCGCGTGCTTCACGATTGACAAGCCGAGACCTGTGCCCCCGGTGTCCCTGGATCTTGATGGATCCACACGGTAGAAGCGCTCGAAAATTCGCTCTTGTTCATCTTCTGGGATTCCGATGCCCGAATCGGTAACCGCTATCTCCGCAACTCCAGCAATCTCCTTGAGGCCGATCCCGACCTGAGAACCCTTGTCCGAGTAAGCAATTGCGTTTTCGACCAAATTTCTAACTGCGGTGGTCAACATTTCGTAATCCCCTACCAATCGAGAGCCCTTTTTGGCATTGGTGACAAGCCTCACGCCACGCTGTTCGGCAAGCACCTGGTTGCGATCAACGGCATCGTTGATCACGAGCGCTAGGTCAAGTTCGACGGCAGTGTCTGAAAGATTGGCACCCTGGACTCTGGAAAGCTGCATTAGCTCTTGAACCAAGCTTCCGAGACGAGCAGCTTCCTTCTGAAGTGACTTGGAGAACTTCTTGATGGTGTCGGGGTCATCCTGAGCTCCGGCAATGGCCTCGGTTAGAAGGCTGATGGCACCAATTGGGGTTTTGAGCTCGTGAGAAACGTTGGCTACAAAATCTCTTCTGGTTACCTCGAGGCGCTTGGCTTCGGTCCGGTCATCGACCAGCAACATGACGTAGCGGTCTCCAAATTTAGCAGCGCGAGCCTGGACCCATAGTTGCTCTCGCTGAAGGCCGGTTTCAATCTGAAGCTCCTGCTCCGCCGCACCCGATGTCAATCTAGCTTTTTCAACCAGTCCAAGAAGAGCAGAGTGAATCAAGTGTCGATTTTGGACTAAGCCAAATTGAATCGCTCCAGGGGATGCCCGCAACACCAAATTCCGCTCGTCTATCACTACGCCTGCGGTTGCTAGGACGTCGACAACCTGAGCCGCAACCACCTCGAAGGCATCAACCCGACGAGCGTCAGCTTGCTCCGCTTTTCGACTGCCTATAATGCCCAAGAACTCGTCCCAATCTCGTGTTTACCAAGTAAACAACTACTTTGGAACAATACTAGGTGTAAATTTGCGTTTACTAGGGCGAGTTTTCCGCTGGTTTGTTCGAAGTTAATCTGAAATTTGAATATAAGTGGGACGCTCAAGCAACACTAAAAGAACTATCAAGCAGGGAGGAAAAATGCGAGCAGTATTCCAGCAGGAGCTAAGTGAAGTCCAGACCCGTCTTGTTGACCTTGCCAAAGCGGCACGCACGATCATGCAAAAGGCATCAACAGCATTTCTGACCAGCGACGTATCGCTTGCCGATGAGGCACTTGCTCTGACCGATGCCAATGAAGAACGTGCGCTTGATCTAGATGAACTGGTTATAAAAATCTTAGCCACGCAGTCACCGGTCGCAAGAGATCTCCGCATTTTGGTTTCAGCGCTTCGCATGAGCGCTTCAATCGAGCGGATGGGCTCACTCGCTTCCCACATTGCAGCTATCGCCCGCTACCGCTACCCGGGTTCCGCAATCCCAGATTCGCTTCGCCCAACCTTTGAAGAAATGGCAAGGCTCAATCTAAAGCTTGCGGATAAATCAATTATTTTACTTCAAGACACAGATGTAGACCTGGCCAGAGAGATTCAGTCCGAAGACGAAGCGGTAGATCTTCTTCATCGAAAAGTGTTCGACATTGTGCTTGGGCCGGACTGGTCAGAAAATGCCATGTTCACAGTTGACGTTACTTTGGCCTCGCGCTATTTCGAAAGATTTGCCGACCACGTCGTTGACATATCAGCGAAGGTTAGCTTCTTGCAAACCGGTGACTGGCAAGAACTTAGTTAGTTCCTTGCGACGCAACGGCGTCCGCACCAACCTTGGCTGCATCGGGGTCTAGGTAGCGACCGCCAGGTTCAATCGGCTGAAGGTTTGAGTCAAGCTTGTAATGGAGCGGAACGCCGGTTGGAATGTTCAAAGCCGTGATCTCATCATCACTGACGCCATCTAAATGCTTAGCCAAAGCCCTCAAAGAATTACCGTGCGCGGTCACCAAAACTGTTTTGTTCTCGAGGAGCGATTTGGCAATGTTGCTCTCCCAATAGGGCAACATTCGAACTAAAACATCCTTCAGGCATTCAGTCTTAGGCAGGTCTTTTCCGAGGCCTATATAGCGATTGTCATGAGCTTGCGAGTATTCAGAATCTTCAGCAATCGGTGGTGGTGCAGTATCGAAACCCCTGCGCCAAATCTGAAATTGCTCAGGTCCATACTTTTCAAGAGTTTCAGCCTTATCCAAACCTTGCAAAGCCCCGTAGTGCCTCTCATTTAGTCTCCAGGAGCGCAAGGTGTCGATCCAGTTGCGATTCATCTGATCAAGGGCAATGTGAGCGGTATTGATTGCCCGCTTCAAAACTGAGGTGTAGAGAATGTCTGGCTTTAACCCGGAGGCTTCAATGAGCTCTCCGGCTCTTTTGGCTTCCTGCCTGCCTTGATCGGTCAAATCGACATCAACCCATCCGGTGAAGAGATTTTTTTTGTTCCAAGTTGAATTACCGTGGCGAAGCAAGATCAGGTTGTAAGTCATGCCTGAAAGCTTAGTCAACCCTTGGGAGCAAGGACCTGGCCTGGTCAGCAGCTATTCCTGCTGCCACCGCTAAGTCGACATAGAGCGGTCTAATTTCCAGCAGGAGAGCACTCTCCGAGACTGTTAGCGGCGGATCAAACACCGCTGGGCTCAAACTAGAGGGAATCTTGCGAAGATACTTTTTAGCTTTCTGGGTCACCGAGAAGTCATCAGAGGTTTGTTCTAGTAACTCGGTGGCAATAATTATTTTTCCTACCAAATCAGCAAGCTGGGGCCTTGGCTTGTGGTCAAGGACCAAAAACTGAACTCTCCGGGTCAAAACCCTGAGGTTTCTAGTTGCTAGGTCCATGCCCTCGGCAACCTGCCGCTGCTGTCCAATTTCCGTGGTGGCCCATCTGTAAAAGGGTGAAATTCGGCTAATGGCAAACGCGCTCTCCAGTGAGCTTTTCCAGTTATCGAACAAAGGCTGAGTTTTTCGAATCTCTGTCAATGCCTGATCCGCTAACTCAATGTTCGGAGATCTTAGAACCGCTTCAACGTTTTCCAGCGTATTTCTGAACACCAAAAACAGGGCCTTTGAATCTTGTTTGGCCAGTTTGATCGGGTTTCGAGGCATGAGCGACACAAAGATAAGGGCGATTATTCCGCCTATTAACCCGTCAATGGCCCTTGAGTAAACACCCGTGACTGGAGTCTGCATCAATTGAACCAGCACGGCCTGAATCGCAACGGTGATAGTGAAGGCGGGATTCGAGGTGAAGAGCCTTGCAATCAATAATG